>JAABUO010004891.1_pt1 | contig 15750 bp, 15 predicted proteins | sample 5559291 | NCBI WGS metagenome assembly JAABUO01 (sample SAMN10711878, study PRJNA513372) | rock metagenome | isolation source: Antarctica rocks | place: Antarctica: Victoria Land, Finger Mt sud
GGAAACGGCTCTTTCGGCAGATACTGGCCCAGCGGATCAAGCGTGGTCTGCAGGTAGCCCCACCGGCGAAACACCTCCAGCACGGCTTCGCGCTGCGGGGTTGCCGTACTCATCTGCTTCGCCGTCCCGATCTTTGTTCCCGCCTCGCCCGCCGCCTTCAACTTCGTCGCCATGCTTTCGCCTCAACCCAGTCCCCGGCTCATTCTCCGGCACGTCAGTGCGGCAAAAAAAGATTCTTCACCGCACCATTGGTATGCTAGACCCTCAACACCACGCAAAGCACCCAATAGCACCGATAACCGAACAAGCTAGACTCAGGGAGCACACCGGCATCATGAGGTCTATGCCCCGCCGCAATCCGCGCCTCTTGCTCCCGCTCGTACTCGCATTCCTGCTCGCCTACATGTCCGTGCCGGCGCAAGCACCCGAGTCCCGGGCCGCGACAGCTGCCGACGCATGTGCGGCCACTCGCCCGCTGCCAGATGTTCCCGCCCTGATGCACCAAGTCGAGCAGCATCAACTGCTCGCCGAAGCGGTCCACAAGGACTACATCTACCGCTCTTCGAGTAGGTTCGAACGGCTGGATAAGCATGGGCGGCCCAAAGATACCGACACCCGCGTCACCGACGACTTTTATCTCGATGGCGTACCCGTCGAGCGCCTGGTCGAGCACAACGGCAAGCCGCTCTCCCCTGAAGAACAGAAGAAGGAAAGTGAACGCATGGACCGCGAGGTCGTCAAAGCCAAAGCCCGGCTTGCCAAGGCTGAGGCATCCGGCAAACCTGCCGATGCCGAGGGTGATTCCGTCATCACCGTATCGCGTCTGCTGGAACTGGCCCGCTTCACCAACCCACGTAGAGTCCAGATTGAAGGTCGCCCGACCATTGCTGTTGATTTTCAGGCAAATCCTGATGCCAAGCCGCACAATATAGGCGAGTCCGTCATCCACGACATGGCTGGAACCATTTGGATTGACGAGCATGACCGCGCCATCCAGCACCTTGACGGCGCCTTCGTCAAAACCTTCAAGCTTGGAGGCGGTCTGGTTGCCAACGTCAGCCAGGGCACGCACTTCACGGCAAGCAACGTCCGGATCAACAATGAAGTCTGGCTGCCCGCCACCATCGAAGCGCAGGGCCACATACGTTTTCTGCTCTTCCTGAATATCGACGGCAACTTTACGCAGCACAACAGCGACTACCGCAAGTTCAAAGTGACCTCGACGATTGTGTCCACCACGCCTGGCACCCCCATGCCTAAACCCGCCACCAGCCCAGACGCAGCCTCGCCGGCAGAACATCCCGGCCCAGCCCGGCAGCCAAGAACCCGCAACGTTGATTTAGAGCGGATCACAGATGGTGTAGAGCAAGAACAAACGCAGATTCCCTTCGGGAATGACAACCAAAACGGGATGGGCTTTTCTACCGCGTATCCCTGTAGAGACGTCATCCTGAACGCAGTGAAGGATCACTGTATTTGCCCAACGTTCGCAACCCTGCCGGAGTTAGCGATCGCGGCTGGTGACGAATCCCGGAACCCAGAGCAGGGCGCGCTTTGCGTCGGTAGGCGGCAGGTCGGCGATGGACAGGCGCGCAGCTTCGGCATACGCGCAGGCGGTGTCCATCGCATACTCGAGTGAGCCGTGATTGTGCAGGATAGCCAGAATCTCAGCATGCGAGACGCGCTCAAAGCTGCGGTCGGCGAGCACGGTGCGGATGGCTTCACGGTCGGCTCCGGTGCCGCGTTCGAGCGCGTGGATTACTGCAAGGGTCGCCTTGCCTTCGCGCAGATCGCTGGCCGCCGGCTTTCCCAGAATGTCTTCAGACGCTGTCAGGTCAAGCACGTCGTCGACGATCTGGAAAGCCAGCCCAAGATTGCGCCCGTATTCGCCAAGCTGCTCTTCGAGCGAGTCGGGCGCGCGCTCGATGGCGGCTCCCAATTGCATGGAAACCTTGAACAAGCACGCAGTTTTGCGGAAGATCAACTCAAAGTACTCTTCCTCGTTGATCAGGTGGCCAAGCTTCTCCATCTGGACGAGCTCGCCTTCGACCATCTGCTGGGTCAGCGAGATGAGCAGATCGAGAACGTGGAAGTTGCGTTCGAGCAGAGCGGTGCGGAAGCTCTGCATATAGAGCCAGTCGCCGGCCAGAACGCACTTGGCGTTTCCCCACGTGGTGTTCGAGGACGGGCGCCCGCGGCGCGTGTCCGCCTCGTCGATGATGTCGTCGTGGACGAGTGTGGCGGTGTGCAGCATCTCGACCACTGCCCCCAGCCGGATGCGTGCCTGCGAAGTGGACCCCAGGGCCTTGGCGGAGAGCAGCAGCAGCAGCGGCCGCACGCGTTTGCCGCCTCCCGCGATCAGGTATTGGGCGATGTCTGTAACCACTTCTACCGGCGATGCGGACTGGCGGGCGAACTCGCGCTCAATCGCGGTCAAGTCATCGCGCACAAGATCGTTCACTTCAGCGGCGGACGCGATGGAGAGGGTACTCACTCGTTAGTTAGAGTATCAGTCAGGGTGTAGCGTATTCTGCCGGTTTGATGGCGTAGCAGATTGCGGGCCGCGTGTTGAACCGGCCACTGCGGGTTTCAGTTAGAGCGGAAGTTGGTGAACTGGAGCTCCACGCCGAAGTCGCCCGAGCGCAGCTTGCCCATGATCTGCTGCAAGACATCGCGGTCTTTCGAGACGACCCGGACGGTGTCGCCCTGGATGGAAGCCTGGGCTTTCAGCTTCGAATCCTTGATGACGGCGACGATTTTCTTCGCGTTATCGCCGGCGATGCCCTGCTTGAGTTTGATCTTCTGCCGGACAGAGGAGTTGGTGGCGGGCTCGACCTTTTCGAACTCAAGGTTCTTGAGCGAAATGCCGCGTTTGACCAGCTTCTGTGAAAGGATCTCGATGACAGCCTTGAGGGTGTAGTCGTCCTGGCTGGCGAGCTGGATGGTCTCTTCGCCTTCGAGGTCGATCTTGGACTTTGAGCTCTTCAGGTCGAAGCGTGTTGCGATCTCTTTGGACGCTTGATCGATGGCGTTCTTCACTTCCTGAAGCTCTACCTTGCTGACCACGTCGAAGCTGTTATCGGCTGCCATGCTGTCAGTTATACCTCAGGGCGTGTGATGGGGAAGAGGGTGTGGAAGTTGGCCATAGTCTGCTGGGCGATCGCTTCGGCAGAGGTGCGGCGAAGGTCGGCGAGGAAGGCCGCCGTGTGGATGACGAGGGCAGGTTGATTCTGCTGGCCGCGAAACGGAATTGGCGCAAGGAAGGGTGCGTCGGTCTCGACCAGGATGCGGTTGGAAGGTGCTGAGGCGGCGACCTGCTGGATGGTAGTGGATTTCGGGTAGGTGACGTTGCCCGCAAACGAAAGGTAAAAGCCGATTGCTAGTGCGCGGTTCGCGTCGGCCTGGGTGCCGGAGAAGCAGTGCAGCACACCGGGCAGGCCGGTGGGTGCCCAGTGTTGTTCCAGGAGGGCAAGCAGGTCAGCGGAGGCATCGGCTGAGCCAAAGCGGGCTTTGGCTGCGGGTATGGCTAATTCGGAGGTGCGGCAGTGGATGAGGATGGGTTTTCCGGCGTGCGCGGCGATCTCCATCTGGGCAATGAAGGCGGCCTGCTGGACGGCAATGTCTGGATTGTCCAGGTGATAGTAGTCGAGGCCGATCTCGCCGATGGCGATGCAGCGTGGGTCTTCCGCGAGCCTCGTTAGTTTGGCGAGCGCTTCGGGAGCCGCGTGTGCTGCTTCCTGGGGGTGGATTCCGGCTGAGGCGAAGACCTGCGGATGGAAGTGCGCGAAGTCGAGGGCGCGGTGCATGGTGTCCGGACCCTGGCCGATCCCGATGGCGAGCATCTGGCCTACGCCGGCGGCGTGAGCGGCGGCGAGGATGGGTGCTGGGTCGTCGTAAAAGTCGAGGTGGACGTGGGAGTCGATCAGCATGGGTATACCCAGATTCCCTGAGGGAATGACAACAAAGGGCGAGAGGACAAGTGTGGGGCTGTTGGGCTATTTGAGGCGGGAGCCCAGGGGCAGGGTGTCCGAATCGAGGAAGGTCGCGAGAGCCGGTTTGCCGGGCTTTTCGCCTTCTATCACGGGAGCGCTGGCGGCCAGCAGCATGCCATGGCTCTCAAGACCGCGCATCGTGCGGGGTGCAAGGTTGGTGATCACGACGATGCGGCGGCCAATCAGGTCCTCGGGCGCGTACCACTCTGCGATACCGGAGAGTATCTGGCGCTGCTCGTAACCAAGGTCAACTTCCAGTCGAAGCAGTTTGTCGGCTTTGGGAATGCGCTCGCAGACGAGCACCTTGGCGACGCGCAGCTCGACTTTGGCGAAGTCGTCGATGGTGATCTGAAGGGACGCGTCAGCGGGGCCGATTGGCGCGCTCGTCCCGGCGAAAATGCCAGACGAGGGCGCTTCGCTGTGAGTAGGTGTGGGAGCGCGCTCAGGGGTGATGGCGGTAGATCCCCCGACCTGGGCTCCCGGGTTGGGTTCTGAAAGCGTGCCCGTGCGCGGCGGAGCTCCGGGGTGGGTTGAGCTGGTCGGCGGCGGCGTGGATTGTGCGCCGGCTTCGCGGGCGACGGCGGCATCGCCGAATTCTGGGCGGCCGTGGGCTGCGGGCTGGCCGAGCTTCTGCTGGTCCTTTTGCGATTCCATGTCGGTCATGATCTGGGCCAATCCTTTGTCGGCGCGGGGAAAGATGGGGGAGAGTGGGCCTAGTCTGGTGCCGGGCTTCAGGCCACCCCAGGTGAGATTCGACAACTCTCCGTTTTTGGATGCTTGTTCGATGTCGCCGAGGCCGAGCTGACGCCAGACGTTGGCGGTGGCGTACGGGAGGAAGGGGTAGAGCAAGGCGGTGATGATGCGGATGGATTCGGCGGCGGTGTAGAGGACCACGCAAAGACTCCCAAACTCGAAGCTGCCATCTAGATTTTTCGCCAGAATCCAAGGTTTCGTTTCGTCGAGGTAAAGGTTGACATGCGCTACGGCAGCCGAAATGCCAAATAGTGCCTCATTGAAAATAAGCTTGTCCAAATCATTCAACACCGCATTTGATAGTCCCGCTGACTCAAGTAATTTCCTCTTCAGATTGTCAGTGACACGCGCAACTGTGATGGAGACGTTGTCCCTAGTAACTCCGTCAGCTTTCTCCGCGATTGGGACTAGCCCATCGAAACTCTTTTGAATCATTTCTAAAACGCGCTTGACGAGATTTCCGTAGCCGTTGGCGAGGTCGGCGTTGTAGCGGGTGGTCAGGGCTTCGAAGGTAAAGCTGCCGTCCTGCCCGAAGGGAATTTCGCGGAGTAGGAAGTAGCGGAGGACGTCCGCGGCGAAGAGGTCTCGTTCCTCTTGTGAGGGAGAGGTCGACTCAGCGGCTGGAGTCGTGTTTCCTGGCGACTCGGGTGTGGGCTCGATTTCGGATTGGTAGTCGGCATGAGAAGCAGATTCCTCCGCTGCGCTGCGGAATGACAACTTAGGTGTGGACGGGGGTTGGCTCGGGCAAAGGGTGCCGAAGGCTTCGAGGATGGTTTCGGTGCGGACGATGTTGCCCTTCGATTTCGACATCTTCGCGTCGTCGAAGAGCAGCCAGCCGTGAGCCGCGATCGCTTTTGGCAGCGGCAGGCCGGCGGCGAGGAGGAAGGCGGGCCAGTAGACGCAGTGGAAGCGGATGATCTCTTTGCCTACGAGATGAAGGTCGGCAGGCCAGAGGCGTTCGAACTTTGCTTGGCCCTCGGGGGTGTCGTCTCCGTAGCCTACGGCGGTCATGTAGTTGGCAAGTGCGTCGAGCCAGACGTAGATGATGTGCGGGTCTTTGGTGACGGAGGCGGCGGGCTCGGGGACCGGAATCCCCCAAGTGAAGCTGGAGCGGGAGATTGAGAGGTCTTTGAGGGTTCCGGGGATGTAGGGAGTGCCTAAGTTCGTGGTCCGAACGGCTCCACCTGCCAACGCATATTCAAGTCTCTCGTGGTAGCTGAAGTTTTCCCCGTCTTCAGCTAGGTTGAGATCGCGCAAATGCTGCTGAGCCGTCGTTAATGCGGAACCTACCGGACCATAGAGGAAGCTGAGGACTTCGTTTTTGCGGGCTTCGGGGGTGATTCTTAAAGCATCGTTTTCAATCAGATTCAGCAGCGGAAGCTGATAGTCGCTGAGACGGAAGAAGAAGTTTTCTTCTGTAACAGTTTCGGTCGGTTTGCCGTCTGGGCCGATGGTTCCGGGGGGCCCTTCGACAAACATCTCCTCGCCGACGCTGTACTGGCCGGTGTAGCTCGAAAGATAAATCTGGCCGCGTTCGTAGAGGGTGGAGAAGAGCTTTTGGACACCGCGTTTGTGGGCTTCGTTGGTGGTGCGAATGTACTGGTCGTTGGTGATTCCTATGCACTTCCAAAGCTTCGCGAACTCGGCTGAAACCTGATCGGCGAATTGCTGCGGAGCGATGCCTGCGGCGGCCGCGGAACGCTCGATCTTCTGACCGTGCTCGTCGGTTCCGGTGAGGAAGAAAGTGTCGTCGCCGAGCAGCCTGTGGCGGCGGGCCAGCACGTCCGCCACGATGGTCGTGTAGGCGTGGCCAATGTGCGGGCGCGCGTTGACGTAGTAAATCGGCGTGGTGACGTAGAACTTGTCAGGAGGTTCAGGCATGGGGCTGAGGCAAGTTTAGCAGGGGAGATTTGCGGGCAAATGCTCCGAACGCTCAGCCGGATGGTGCGGATGAATGCATTCGGGTAGAGTGCGGGAGGGCAGATTCCTCTGCGTTGCTGCAGATGTGACAAGCGAGACGGGCAGACGCAGATTCCCTTCGGGAATGACATCCAAACGGCGACGGCAAACGCAGATCCCTTCGGGAATGACAATCAAACGGCAGCGGCCAACGCAATTCCCTTTGGGAATGACAACTAGGTGGGGGAGTGGAGAGAAAGCTGGTTCTTAGCGGGTGGATTCGAGCAAGACGCCGCGGGGCTTGATGTTGTTTCGGATGAAATCGACGGTGGCGGCTAGCGGTGTGCCGGGGCCGAAGATCGCGGATACGCCGGCGGCGCGCATGGCGGGCTCGTCTTCTGCGGGGATGGTGCCGCCGAGTACGACGAGGATGTCTTCGGCCTGCTGGGCGATCAGCAAAGCGTGAATGCGGGGAACGATTGCGGTGTGCGCGCCCGAGAGGATCGACAGGCCGATGCAGTCGACGTCTTCCTGGATGGCGGCAGAGACGATCATCTCCGGGGTTTGGCGCAGGCCGGTGTAGATGACCTCCATGCCGGCGTCGCGGAGGGCGCGCGCGATGATCTTGGCGCCACGGTCGTGGCCGTCTAGACCGGGCTTGGCGACGAGAACGCGGATGGGTGGGGACGGCATCGGGGAAAGTATACCCGCGCAGGTGCAGGCCAGCGAAATGGTGGTGCTAAGCCTGGGGCGAAAAGGTGTCCCGGACGCGCGCGGCGATCATGTCGACCGAGGTGTTGTCTACCATCTCGCCAAGCTCCGCGTCCGTCTGCGCTTCCTTAATCTCGAGGTGCTTGCAGATGGCGCGCAGCAGTTGCAGGGATTTGGTGACCTCCTTCTCCGCGAGCAGATCGATTTGGAGGTTGAGCTGGTCGCGGACGTCGATGCGCTTTTGCATCCGGTTCTGTTTCATCAGGACGAAGGTGCTAAGCAGGACGCCTTCGACGGACACAATCATGGCGAGCAGGATGAAGGGGTAGGGATCGAACCGAGGGATGCCGGGGACAACGCCTGTGTTGATGAGAAACCAGGCCAGGAACCATACCAGGTGCAGAAAGACGAAGGTCATGGAGCCGGAGAAGCCGCCGATCAGATCGGCGATCCGGTCTACGAGGGTGCGACGGTGCTCCAGGGTGGATTCCATTTCGGTGACCGAGGCGATGTTGTCGCGCACGGCGCTGGGTACGTCTGGGTTTCCCTGGTTCATGCGCTGTCAGATGCGGGGAATGCAGGAACAGCCTAGATGGACGGGCCGGGAGCGTGGGCATGCAGCCGAACACAACGCGTTTCTGTAGGTGACACTCCTAAGGCAGGGAGATGGTGTATGAGCGAGCGGAGGAGAAACGTATGTCGAGGCGTGAAGTGATGGGCGGATTGGGTGTGGCTGGTTTGGCTGCGGCGGGTGGGTCGGCGTTTGGACAGGCTGTGGAACCGGGATGTTCGCAGGCATCCACGGGGCAGCCGATGTCTGACCCTACGACCAAGTATCCGAGGCCGCCGTTTCCGGTGCAGCCACAACCCTGGCCGGGGCTCGCAAGCAAGATGACACCAAAGCTGGATCATGGTGAGACCAGCTACAAGGGCTCGGGACGGTTGATGGGGCGCAAGGCGCTGATCACGGGGGGCGACTCGGGCATGGGACGCGCGGCAGCGATTGCGTATGCGCGCGAGGGTGCCGATGTTGCAATCAACTACCTTCCTGTCGAGGAGCCGGACGCGAAGGAAGTGGTTGCGCTGATCCAGCAGGCGGACGCAAATGCGTCGCGATTCCAGGCGATCTGCGCGAAGAGGCGTTCTGCAGAAGCTGGTGGAGCAGGCCATCGCGGGCCTTGGCGGGCTGGATATCCTTGTGTCCAATGCGGGCCGGCAGCAATCTGTCCCGGATCTTATGAACCTGACGACGGAGATGTTTGACTGGACGATGAAGACCAACATTTACGCGCCGTTCTGGATCATCAAGGCGGCACTGCCTCACTTGAAACCGGGGGCGACAATCATTGCGACCACTTCGGAGCAGGCTTATGATCCTTCAGCCGATCTGTACGATTATGCGCAGACGAAGGCGGCGACGATGAACTTTGTGAAGTCGCTGGCCAAGCAGTTTGGGCCGAAAGGGAGTCGTGTGAATGGGGTTGCGCCCGGCCCGATATGGACTCCGCTGCAAATTTCGGGCGGCGCGCAGCCGGAGAAGTACACGAAGTTTGGAGGAGACTATCCGCTGGGGCGGCCGGGCGAGCCCGCGGAACTGGCTTCGATCTACGTTCAGTTGGCGGCTGAGGATGCGAGTTATACGACAGGGAATGTCTATGGCGCGGGCGGTGGCAAGGGCCAGCCGTAGATTGCGGCGCAGCAGATTGCGGCGCAGTGAAAAGATAGACGCAGATTCCCTGCGGGAATGACAGCTAAAAAACAGGTTGCGAGTGGATTGCTGCGGAATGACGGCTAAGAAGCAGAGTTGCGAGCGGATCTCCTGCGGGAATGGCAACTAAAGCAGGAGGACGTTGCGGAGGAGGTTACCATGGACGTTTTGCCGCCGCCCAGGCTGCGGATTATTGATGTGCGCAGGGTCGACGGTGAGCCCTCGACCCTGCGCGTGGCGGGCGGTGCACTGCTGGGCTGGGGCAAGGCAGTTACGCTCGATGCGTTGATTGTGGGTTTGCTTTGGTTGGTTGGGTTGGAGATTCTGCGGGTGCCGTGGGCTCCGCTGTGGGCGTTGCTAGCCGCGTTGTTTCAATTTGTGCCCGCATTTGGGGGGATGCTTTCGGTCGCCGGGCCCGCCATCACTGCGGCTTTGTCTGCGCAGACGGATGTGCTGTTTCATGTGGCGATGGTGCTGGGTTTGTATGCGGTGATCGCGGTGTTGGAAGGGCTGGTGATTCAACCTCTTATTTTAAAACGGACGACGCTGGTGCCTTGGTGGGCGGCGCTGCTGGGTCCAATTGTGGGTGGGCTGCTGTTTCCGCCTTGGGGTGTGCTGATTGCGCCCCCGGTGCTTGCGGTGGTGTTTGCGTTGCTGCGCCGGCGTTCCTAGAGCAGATCCCCTGAAGGCATGGTTAAGTGCAAATACTAAGATTCTGGCTTCACCAGAATGACGCTTGTGGTGGGTCAGAAGGCAGATTCCCTGCGGGAATGACAACCAGGGTGTGCGGGAGCGCGACCCCATGGTTCGTGTGACGCTCGGTGCGGACCAAGCGCTTACTTCTGGGTGGCGATCCAGGCGTCGATTCGCTGTTCGAGGATGTCCATTGGGAGGGCGCCGGAGTCGACGACCTGATCGTGGAAGCTTTTGAGGCTGAACTTTGGGCCGAGCGCTTTCTGAGCACGGGCGCGGAGTTCTAGAATTTTCAGCTGACCCATCTTGTACCCGAGCGCCTGTCCGGGCCAGGCGATGTAGCGGTCGGTTTCGGCTTGCACGTTGGTCTCGTCGATGTTCGAGTGCGCGTGAAAGTAGTCGACCATCTGCTGGCGCGTCCAGTGTTCCGAGTGAACGCCGGTATCGACGACGAGGCGGATGGCGCGCCAGATATCTGCTTCAAGGCGGCCATAGTCGCTGATTGGGTCCTGGTAGAAGCCGATGTCCTTGCCGAGGCATTCGCTGTAGAGCGCCCAGCCTTCGGTGTAGGCGGTGTAGCCGAGATACTTGCGGAACTCGGGGATGCCGGTGAGCTCCTGCGCGATTGAAATTTGAAGGTGATGGCCGGGAATGCCTTCGTGATACGCAACGGCTTCAATCGGCGCGATGTCGCGCTGGGCGAAGTTGTAGGTGTTGATGTTGACGCGGCCCGGACGCGAGCCGTCTGCCGTGCCTCCGTCGTACCACGCGGCGGCCTGGTCTTTTTGCAGGTAGACGGGCATCTCGACCACTTCGAGCTTTGACTTGGGCAGGCGGCCGAAGAGTCCGGGCAGCTTCGGTTGCATCTGTGCTTCATAGTGGCGATAGCGATTGAGCAGATCTTCTTTTGAGGTGGGGTGCTGCTTCGGGTCTTTCTCCATTGCGGCCCCGAAGGATTTGATGTCGGGATAGCCGAGCTTCTTGACGATGGCGAGCATGTCGGCTTCGTCGCGCTTGACCTCGTCGAGGCCGATTTGGTGAATCTGTTGCGGGGTTTTGTCGAGGGTGGTTGAGCGACGGACACAGAAGGCGTAGTAGGCGTCGCCATCCGGAAGAGCCCACACGCCGGGATCCTTGCGGCCTGCGGGAATCTCCTTGGCGCGCATGAAGTTGGCGAATCGGACGTACGCCGGCAGGACATCATCTTGAATTGCGTTCAGCATGTCAGACGAGATGCGCTTGCGATCGGCGGCGCTGATGGTTGCAGGAAACTTCTGCAGCGGCTGCGCGAAGGGGCTGGCCTCGGGCTTCTGCTGCGCGAGCGTTTCGGTCTGGACGAGGACTTTCTGCATCAGGTAGGCGGGCTGCACGCGCTGATCGTCGATACCGGAGATGAGGTTGAGCGTGGTCTGGCGGATATAGGCGGGAACGGCGTACAGCCGGGCGATGTAGTCGTCGTAATCCTTCACCGTGCTGAAGGGCAGATTCGTGACCATGCCGGGGAGATCGGTATGAACGCCGTGAAACTGATTGACCGGAAACTCCCATTCCTTGAAACGCGAACCTTCTTCATCCTGAATGAGTTCGCGCTGCATGAGCGTGGAGGAGAGTTTTTCCTGGTCGGAAAGGCCAGAGGTGTCGATGGCGAGCAGGCGCAGGAGGAAGGCGCGGCGGCGGCCGAGTTCGGCGTCGATGGCGCGCGGGCTGATGTCTTCGAGTTTGTCGTTGTAACGGCGGTCGCCGATCTCGGAGGCGAAGACGGGCAAGTTCTTCAGCGTGTCTTCCCAGATTTCGTGGAAGAGAGAGTTCAGGGCGGCGCTGCGCTCGGCCACACTGGCAGGGGCGGGCGTCGTGGTAGCGGCAGGCTGCTGGGCGTGCGTGCGCGGCGGGGCAGAGCAGCAGAAAGTAAACAGGGCGACGGCGCTCAAAGCGAGGCTGCGTTGCGCGGCAGAGATCTGCGGACTGGGCATGCAGCCAGTCTAAACGCGGCCGCGGCGCAGGGTCAGTTGTGGGTGGTGGCTTCCAGCATGCGGTACAGGGTAGAGCGGCTGATGCCGAGCAGTTCGGCCGCGCGCAGCTTGTTACCGGAGCAGCGTTGCACCACATCCACGACATGGCGCTCGATCACCTCTTCCAGCCGAAGGGCAGGAGGGGCGGACGGCTCAGGCGCGCGCAGCGGCAACTGGTTGGCGGTGATCTCGCCCGTGAGGCCGGCCACCTGCTCGACCAGCTGCCAGAGTTCGTTGAAGTTGCCGTGCCATGGGTGCTCGCGCAGGCGACCAAGCGCGAGCGCGCTGAACCATGCGGACGGCGTGAGGGATTCGAGCATGGAGGATGCGATCACGTCGATGCTTTCGCGGCGTTCACGTAAAGGCATCAACCGTATGGAAAGTGCGCCGACACGTTCGTAAAGAGCCTGCAGCATACGTCCGGAGGCGACGAGGCCGCGCAGGTCAGACTCGACGGCGACGATGATGCGCAGATGGCGTGCACTGCTGTCCAGCCTTTCGAGCAGGGCCGTCTGGCAATTGAGTGGGGAACGGTCAAGGCCGCGCAGATACACCGTGCCCGGGGTGCGGTGCGCCAGTTCGCCGGAGTCGCCCGAGGCGAAGGCACAGGCGTCGAGCGATGCGAAACTGCCGCGTCCAACCGGGCTTAAGCGATGCATTTCGCGCGCGGCGGTCAGTTTTCCTGTGCCTGGCTCGCCCATCAGCAGGGCGATGCGAAAGTGCGGTGCGATACGGGCGATCTGAAGGCCAAGCCGGCGCGCGGAGACATCGCCGGGCAGAAAGACGGCGGCGGAGAATGGCTCAGGCAAGGCGCTGGTCGAGGTAGACACAGGAGGTTTATCGGCGGAGTGCGGGCAGAGTTGAGTGTGGTGGCACGGTGGGGCAAAAGTGCGGAAGCAGATCCCTCCGCTCCGCTGCGGGATGACAAGAAGAGACAGTTGAGTGGGGATGAAGTGCTGAGGCGATGGCTGCTGTGGGTTGACCAGAGACAACAGGAAAGCTGCACGCGTCGGCAAAAAGCAAAAAGGGTCGCCGAAGCGACCCCTTTTGGACATGCTGACCTTGTTTGCGTGTCTGGAGCGGATTTACAGAGGGTGTAGAGAACCGGAACAGCAAGAACAAACGCAGATTCCCTTCGGGAATGACAACCAGAAGTATTCTTCGGGATGAGAACCAGAAGTATTCTTCGGGATGAGAACCAGAAGTATTCTCGAACGTCGTAACGCTGTACACCATTACGAATGGACTTCAGGCGGAAGCCTTGGCGCAGTAGGTGTCGAAGGCGCGCGCGAGTTCCTGGGCGATTGCGGGAGCGGTGGACGTTTCAATCGCCGAACGCTGCATCAGGTAGACCAGTTGACCATCGCGCAGGATGGCGACGGCAGGCGAAGTGGGCGGATGGCCGCCGAAGTAGCTGCGAGCCTTCTCGGTGGCATCGCGGTCCTGGCCCGCGAAGACCGTAATGGCATGGTCGGGTTTGGTACTGTGCTGCATGGCCATGCGAACGCCGGGGCGCATCTTGCCGGCGGCGCAACCGCAGATCGAGTTGACGACCAGCATGGTGGTTCCGGGCTGGGCTACGGCCGCGTCTACGTCGGCGGCGGTGCGGGCTTCGCTGACACCGGCGCGGGACATCTCTTCGCGCATTGGAATAACCATGATCTCTGGATACATTGTTCGTCTCCCCCGGCCGATAGCTCAAGCCTTGCTCTATTGTAACGGCTGCGCGGGACCGGCGCGTTATCCAGAGCGGGAATGCCATACTGACGGCAGTGGAGATTCAGGACAACATTTCGCTCGCTCCTTTGACTACGCTCCACATAGGCGGCCGGGCACGCTTTTATGTGGACGCAGTAAGCGAGGCGGAGCTCCGCAACGCGCTTGAATACGGGCGCGACCGTGGGCTGAAGATCGCGGTGCTTGGCGGCGGATCGAACCTGATCGTGCCGGACGCAGGGTTTGATGGTCTGGTGATTCGCGCCGCCTGCGGACAGGCAATCCAGACCGAACACGAACACGGCGGCTATCTGCTGCGTGTGGATGCGGGCGTGGGGTGGGATGCGTTGGTGCGCGACACCTGCTGTCTTGGGCTCTGGGGGATGGAGTGCCTGGCGGGAATCCCGGGCCTCTCGGGTGCCAGCCCAGTCCAGAACATCGGCGCGTACGGGCAGGAAGTTGCGTCTACGATCCGCACGGTGCGGGCACTGGATCGGACTACGCTGGAGTTCGTGGAGTTGAGTGCGGCGGAGTGTGGGTTCGCTTACCGGCACAGCATCTTCAACTCGTCGGCGCGTGGACGGTATGTGATTACGCGGGTGGATTTCTTTCTGGCCGCAGGCATAGAACCGAACCTGGGTTACGCCGATCTTGCTCCGCTGCGGGGTACAGCGGTGAAGCCTTTGGAGGTCTACGAGTTTGTGCGCACGGTGAGAGCGGCCAAGGGGATGCTGCTGGAGCCGAACGCAGAAGATACGGATATTTTGTCAGTGGGCTCGTTCTTCCGTAATCCTGTGGTCTCGGCGGGGCTTGCCTCGCGGATTGCAGCCGAGGCGGGCGAAGGTGTGCGGGTTCCGCAATGGCCGCTGGCGTCGGGCGAAGTAAAGCTCGCGGCGGCGTGGCTGGTGGAGCAGGCGGGCTTCCCGAAGGGCTTTACGTTGGGGCAGGTAGGAATCTCGCACCGGCACGCGCTGGCGCTGGTGAATCGCAGCGGGAAGGCTACCGCGGCGGACCTGTTCGCTTTGCGCGATGCGATTGTGGATGGAGTGGAGCGTAAATTTGGTGTGAGGCTGGAGCAGGAGCCGGTGGTGCTGGCTTGAAGCGGATTTCCGGACGGCGTTAGAAGACCGGGAACATCAAGGACAACGCAGATTCCCTTCGGGAATGACAACCAGAGTAAGGAAACACAAATGGGTTCGGGTGGGTTTACTGGAGGGCGGCTAGAAGCTGTGTGCGTTCGTCCGCGAGGACCGAAGACGCCGCTCCTTGGGCTACCACTTTGCCTTGAGCGATGCGGATCACTTCGGCTTTGAGCAGGATAGCTTCGGCGACGTTGTGGGTGACAGACACGACCGGGGTGGGGCCGAGCCACGCGCGGAGGTCGGCGAGTAAGCGATCGCGGAGTTCAGTGTGAAGGCCGGTGAAGGGCTCATCGAGCAGGAGCAGTTTGCCGCGTGCGCCAATGGCGGCGCGGGCGATGGCTACTCTTTGCTGCTCACCGCCTGACAGGTGTGCAGGCCGGCGTAAGGCGAAGGCTTCGAGCTGGAAGTGAGCGAGTGCTTCTTCGGTTGCGCTGCGTACCTGCGCGGCTGAGAGGCCCTGAGTGCGCGCGAGCCCGAAGGCTATGTTTTGTGCTGCCGACAGGTGCGGGAATAGGGCGGGGTGCTGGGCGGACCAGCATACGGGGCGGAATCGCGGTGCCAGGCAGATGCGTTGGGATATGTCGCAAACGAGTTGATCGCCCACTGTGATGCTGCCGTTTTGCGGACGGAACAAGCCTGCGATGGCGCGCAGGATGGTGCTTTTTCCGCTGCCTGAGGGGCCGAACAGTACGGTCCACGGGGAGGAGGTAGTGACGGCTGCATCGAGTGTCAGTGCGCCGATGCGGTGTTGGAGGCGGACGCTGAGGTGAGGCTCAGAGGGCATTCGATGCGCTCGCAGGATCGTTAGAGGTCGAGCGGGGCCTCGCGGAACGCCAGTAAACCGCTGTGAGGCCAAGCAGTGAGATTGTCATCAGGAGCAAAGCTGTGCGGTTCGCAGCGGCGTAGTTGAAGTCCTGCACCTGGTCGAAGAGCGCGATGGACAGTGTGCGGGTCAGGCCGGGCAGGTTGCCGCCCAGCATCAGGACGACGCCAAACTCGCCCACGGTATGGGTGAAGGTGAGGACTGCGGCAGCAAGCAACGAACCCCAACTGAGCGGAAGAACAATTCTGCGAAACGTGAGGAACGGCGAGGCTCCAAGGCCAGCGGCGGCATCGAGCAGACGGGC
>JAABUO010004893.1_pt1 | contig 15749 bp, 27 predicted proteins | sample 5559291 | NCBI WGS metagenome assembly JAABUO01 (sample SAMN10711878, study PRJNA513372) | rock metagenome | isolation source: Antarctica rocks | place: Antarctica: Victoria Land, Finger Mt sud
CTCAAGGAGAAGAAGATCCAGGGATTGGACGGTATGCTGGAGGAGCACAGTGCCAAGCTGGCTGCCCACAACGAGACTGCAGTCAAGCTGGCTGACCACTGGCGCCAAGAAGCCCACCGTCAAGCCGCCTTTGCTCAAGCAGCTGGAGCACCAGCTATGCAGGTATACTTCCTATCAATCTCTTTTGGTAACAAACACCTGCGTTATAACCTCATAAGGACAAACCAAAAAAAACGAAAGTAAAAGTAAGAGATGCTTCTGAAGTGCACCATTGTGGCTCGAGCCCACTTTCAGGCTGCCAGCTGAAGTAGCTGAAGTTTGCTGAAGTAGCTGGGCCACCTGCTATGCATGTATGCACGTCTGGACTTGTGCCCGCACATGTCAAACGAAATCAGGCAATGTTCAGTTGACTTGAGCTGATGCATGATCCGTTATGAAGACGCTTTCGGCCTACAGAAGTCAGGTTGCTCAAAAGAGTGCATAGCTCAGATTGCATGGTACTCAAGTCAAGGCTGTGACATGCTGTGTGTGCTGTGCATGACAATTATGCAATTTGCTGTGCGTTGTAAAAGATAATTGCAGCTGGCTGCAATGTCTGAAATGACAGCCAACCTGAATCACAGCAGACAGTTCTGGACAGTTTGCACTATGCATGTACTTCAGCTTGAGCAGCACTTGCCACCTTATATGTATGAGACCAACCCACGTGTTACAGTATCCAGACCAGCTACAGCGGTGTGATAGGACCCCACGTATTGCAATGTCCAGACCAGCTACAGCTGTGTGTAAGTCTGTCACAGGCAGAGCTGAAGAAGGGAAAGGAAGAGATCCAAAGGCTGAAGGCAGCCCTGCTAGACCAGGAAGCTGCAGTGCTGCACAGAGAGCGTCAGCTGGCTGACCTGAAGAGGCAGCTGAAGGAGGAACGGCGCAAGGGCGAGGCCCCCCTTCAGATGGACCAGGCCATCCAGGCTGAGCCTGTACAGTACGCTGATCTGGAGGTGCAGGTATGGGATGCTGCACTGACTGCATTTTTGGGGTCTGTTGTGTATTGTCCTGTAAAGACTGCATAACAATAGCGGCATTCATGCATTAGCTGTTGCGCTGCCTCATATACCTGCCACTGCCAGCAGTTTCACAACATGACTGACTGCCTGCTCCACAAATGTTCCAACTCAACTCATGACAGCGACCTCCATCACTATTACGCTTCTGACTGATGTGTATCTCTATTTCTTCAAGAGAAACCATTCTTGTTTTGCTTCTCTTCACTGCACTAGCACCGTAGGGTCCGTATGAAGGTTTCTGCTTTGTGTGTAGGTGAGTCCAAGCCTGTTTTCTGAGCTGAGCAACCATGAGGCAGCGCCGCAGTTTCCTAGCCCCATGGAGGCGTCAGCAGTGCCCAGTAGAGGCTCTGAAGCCACATCCATGGCTACTGGCAACCTGGTCAAGAAGCAGTCCCTGCATCTGGAGGAGGCCAAGGAAATGTGCCCTGAAGGACATGAGCTCAGTGAGAGCTACCAGCCAGAGGGGGTGCACGGCACACCTGGAGGTATGCCACCCATCTCTAAAGGTTTGCCAGTTCACCGAGCAGATGTCCATGGTTTCTAAGCTCCTTTGAGCAGCTGTAGTATACGCATTTACTGCTGGACATTGAGATTTGGTGCCTGTGCATGTAGCTTTTGGTGCAGTTGTAATTTGCACCTGTGATAGCTTCCAGCAGCACAATCTGCATGCAGATCATGCATTAAGTTGAAAATCAGGTCGCAGCCTGTTTCAAGTGGCACAATTTAAGTATGGACACGTATTGTCCAGAAAATAAACGTGGTGCCTGGCTGTCAAGAAATCTTGACATCTGTGTGGTGTGGACTCAGACAGTGTAGCAGCTGCAGGCAATGGCATTATGCATGTGGACAGCGGTGCAAAGCCCCTGGTGCCCTACCCTGTGGGCATTTCTGGGCAGGGCATTGCCCGCCAGCCCACTAGGAGCAGGCTTGCAAACAGCCATGTAACTGACGGCCCTCCGGGTCAGCTTCGTAACATCCATGGCTGTGTCTTCAGTCTTGCTGCAACTTGATTGAGTGCATGCAGATTTGACAATATAAAACTTTGTCTTCAACACAATTCACACGGTATCCAGGCTAGGTCTGGTCCTTTCCAGAATCATGCTTGGCAGCTTCAGTAACAGAAAGAGCGGTTGTTGGCAACTGCTTCCTCTTTATTCTTCAGTGCCTGTTGGGCATCCTTGTGGTCAAGCAATGTGCACTGCTACCACAGCTGGCTGTGTGCAGTCTCTCACCTTTGCAGCATGATTTCCTGCCTTCCAAGCACCGCTAGCAGGACACCATTTGGCAGTATCTGCTGTGTAGGCAGCCCGAGTGATACCAATGCTGGCCTGGTCCACATCCAGAGCAGTGCCAAGCCGCTGGTGCCCTACTCTGTGGGCATCTCTGTGCAGCCCCACAGTCAAGACCACCGCAGGAGCCGCTTTGCTGAGGAGAGCCACACAGCCAGCAGGGCCGCCATGACACCTCACCCCATCAGGGACGTTCAGAATAGCCCCCAGGTCTGAGCTCACCGCCACCTGACAAACACAACATTCACCTGTGTAACAGCTGATATGTCTGCATGACATCCAAGAGCAACAATCGGCGTCAGGTATGCCTTTTGCCACTTCAGTTGTTATACGTGACTATTAAACACGTAGTACTCTACATCACGATGGCAATGGCGGTTGCCGAGAGGTTTTTGTGGCTTACTTGGGAGTGTGCTTTGTGTGCAGATGAAGGCGTCACAACAGCTTTCAGCGGCGAGTAGCTCCATTGTCATTGTTGTCCATTCGTCCAGCTGTGCTATGTGTTTGCGCTCTGTCTGTGGCATGTCATTGAGAAGAGATTACACAAGTGGGTTCTTGTTCTAATCATGCGCCATGGCAGGCAGCGTCAGTTTGCCAACAGCGTTCAATATGCAGCAGCTGCTTTGACAATACATGCCAGCTATCGACCGACGCTGTTTCTCCACAGGGCAACTCAGCTGCTCTTGCAGCTGAGCAGGCAAACACCTTTGAGCCTGCAGCAGAGCCTGCGGCAAACGCTCAGCATGAGATGCCAAAGAGTATGTCTGCCATGATGTTGCCTAGGGCTGTAGCCCTGGCCAAGGCAACTGCCCTGCCCCTGCCAGCTTCTCCTGTGGGTGCAACTCCTGGTGAAGCACCTGCCAGAGCCAGCGGCAATGCTCAAGTGGGTTTGTTTGCCTTGCCCAGGCTTGTACAACTAGCATGTTAGGACCTGTATAGTGGGTTGCCTGTGTGCTAGCTGCTTGTTTTGTGCAGAGACGATGTTGCCTTTGCAGGACAGCTTTGAGTGATGAGCATGTGTGTACCACTCTCCATTGAGCCCAGTGAAACCCCTAGCCTTAGTAATGCATCTGGGCAAGACCGCACGACATGAAAATGCGCCGCCCGACCCGATGTGCAGGATCGCCTTCCTGCCTGCCCTCAGCATTCCTGGCGTTGGAATGCTGCATCTCACATTCTTACTGCAAGGCATACTTTTGCGCATTGGTGTTGTACATGATGACATGGGACTGCACCTCATCCTCTTGCAAGATTTGTATGACAGGAGGAATATGACATGCAGGCTGTTGGGCGGTTGTTGGAGTTTGCTTCAGATGCCAAAGTAGCCACTCCTGCTGGCAGAGGTGGCACAGATGCAGAAGGGGCGCAGCCCATGGAGGTTGACATGTCCCTCACCGGCTCTGCTCAGGTTGCTTGCAGCTAACAATTGCCTCCTGCATGTTCCTGGACTTCCTGCCTTGTATCTTACGGCTTGCTGCTGAGCCATGACAACCAGGCTTGCTCCATGATGCTTGTTTACCTGCTTGCTTGTTTGTTGGCTTGCTTGTTCGCTTGGTTGCTTGTTCGCTTGCTTGATCCCTGGTATGCAGGCTCCATGGCTTGTTCCATGACAGCCAGTCAAGCTTGCTGCTGATCAGTGACAACCAGTTGTATCAGGCAACAGCTAGAACTCACTAGACTGCACTACTTGAGTATGCTCAGCTTGCAAAGCTGTCTCAGGGCTGCTGGGGCAGTCCTGGCTGCAAGCCTTGATGCCAATCCTTTGTGTCTGCATCGCGACCTAGCAAATGCTGCTTGAACAGAGCTGAATGCATGCATGTACTGATCAAGTATGTGCAAACATGCTGTGCCACATTGCAGGATGATCAGGCAGAGATGATGAATCGCAATGCATTGCACGCTCTGATGGGGCTGGAGGCCACTCCCATCAAAGCGGGTGGATTCAAATACATCCACAGAGACACAGGGCTGATCTTTGAGATTGCCCCAGCAACCCCTGACTCAGCAGGTGAGAAAGCACATGCTCAACTCACCAAGGCAGAGGCCATCTTCATGTTGCTCTGCTGCTAAGCAGGACATGGGGTTCGGGTTTTTCTGTCACAAACAGTCATAGCAATAGAAGAGCAGTGCACAGTCTTTTACGCAATCACTGTGAAATTTGCTTGGCGGGACTATTGATGCTTTATCATTTACAAGCTGCTACTGATAACAGAGGTGATAAGTTTGCTGCCTTAGAGTTGTTGTCATGTCATGTTGAAAGTAATCTGCGGACATGCATCGTATGGGTTGACTATCACGCTGGTCTCAATGCATGCTGCTGTGCTTGGACCTATTACACAGGATGCCATGGCCAAACTGACGAAGCCAGGAATGTATAATGCTATATGCGCAGTGACTCATGCAGCTGTATGGTCTGCAGGGCAAGAGAGCGATGCTGACAGTGGAGAGCCTGAGCTTTGCTTCAATCCAGTGTCATTGGGCAAAGCTGTAGAAATGCTGCCATCATATCTGCAGTACGAAATCAAGTTTGGCGCAAGTCAGCGGCAGACCCTTGTAGGCAGGATCATGGAGGCACTTGGAAAGTGCAAAATTTTACACAAGGACATGCAGTGCTAAAAAATGGTTTGTAGGCTGCACTGGCATTGACCAACTGCCTTGCACATAACGTCAGCAACCAGGCATAATGTCTCTGCTGTACCCTGGTGTTCAGCATGCTGCAAGACTGGATACCCAATTTGCTGTGCAGCCTGCATATCTGTACATATACAAATTTGCATTACCATCTGTATCAGAATAGTGGTGCTGGATTTGACCTTGGTACAATGTGAATGCAAATTGACTGACTTTACTTTCGAAAGATGAGTGTAGCATTGTAAACTTGCACTGCTGGTCACCATATTGACTGTTCTATGTGCTTTGGTTGTACTATGGAACCCTGCTGTCGTGATGAGGCTCTCATAGCGTCAATGACGTACATTACTGCAAGGCCATCTGCTGTGTTTGCTGCACATTGCAAAGCCGATTTGTCTGCATTTGGACCCAGAGCCTGTTGTATAGCAGCCCCCAATAGCTGAGTTCCATGTTGAAAGGCTGACCCTGAACCTTTCTGTGATGCAACAATCTGCGCACAATATGACCTTGCGTCAATCCACCCAGCAGCATATAGCTGACATGCAGGCCCTATATATGCATGACTCAAACCCAGCATTCATGTTCGTGCTTGCAATACAGAACACATCTGCATATTTGCAAGCAGTAGCAGCAGCCTGAATGTTCAACAAAGATGCAGATTAGACAGGTATACACAGCTACGGGACATCAAGGGCATGCATCCAGAACAAGGCTGTCCAAACAACATTTCAAACACAGCAAAGTTGATGGCAGCAAACTACAGACAGTCACAGAAGACCTTGCTGCTGATGATGAAATACTAGTCATACCTGCTTTTGGTGGTTGATGATCTCAAGGCTGCCTGTAGATAAGTTTAAGACAGCCCCTCCTGCATCTGCCCCTATCACCATCTGAGCACATGATGGGGCCTTGCCAAGCAGCCCCAGGGTCACATGGGCCTGAATTTCTGGCATGCGATCATCAGTAGGCTGTTGGTAGGGAGGGCTAGCAGGATGATCACTACCCCAGATCCCTGAAGATGCTGCTGCTTGTGGTATCAATGTCAGCTGTACCGATGCATAGTCTTCACTGGTGGCTTCCTTGATCTCACTGTCTGCTCTGTCCTACATTGCACCAGCAGCTTCTCAGACAGAGTCTTGGTCTCCTGCTTTGTCAGCTTAAAACTTGGCTGCTGATTCAGCTTGCCTGGTATGTGCCCTGCCAGGTGCTATGTCAGCTTATGTACCAGCTGCTGTGTCACCAAACAGTCAATATGTGTGGTAAGCTGCTGATGACTAAGCTATGTCATAGCCTAGGCAGGGCCAGCTGCACATGTATGTGAGAATCAAGCATGAATAGGTCCAGCATCTGCCACATCAGCACACAATGCAGCTTCTGCAGCTAGCAGAGGCACAGTTTTGCTTGAGCTGTTGCCATCATGCCCTGTCATGCAGTATGTGGAGTTGTAATGCAATGAGCACTTGGCACGTGAGAAGGGAGAGGGAGACGGAGCAGGTCAAAGGGCAGCAGAAACTGACCGGCAGAGGTGACGCCATGGTCTTCAGATGTGCGCTCACACCGCTCACCTCTGCCTGTAACACAAACCTGCACATCATGTCCATCTTGCCTTGCTAGCGCTCAAGTTTAGTTGTATGTGTTGTCAACTTACAGACTATATTGGTGACCACACAAGGTAAGTGTAGTGCATATCATGCAGATGTGCCAACAGGTGGCTAATGGCATCCCATACGAGGACTATTTGCTGCTACACATGGAACATGCAGACTGTGCTTGTGCCAACACAGCAGCATTTCATTGTTGTTTCACTTCGTACCTAAGCAGGTCAATGACATGCGACCCAATGGCCCCCACAACACCCCCTCCCTGGGTCTCATCAGCCCACCAGTCCCACTTGCGCCCCCCTGACGGCGCTGGTAAGGTGACTGTGACGTCAACCCACCGTACTTGACCAATCTGGCCTGCTTGAAGGTGCTCTCTGGCTAGTTGGGCCATGGGTGTGAACCTGAGCTCATGGTCAACAATTGCTACCTGCAAGCAGTGGCGCTGCTGCTATGTTTGTCTTTATTTATCTGTCTGTCGAACTTCACTCGTGTGGCTGTTTCAGTTGGAAGAGACATGTTGAGCGGCCCAAGAGCCACACCTTAAGGAGCACCACAAATCCAGCAGACCAGTGTATAGATATTCTGTCTATACACAGCAAGGAATGACTGGACATTGCTGTGGCTGCATATTTGGACATTGCTGATGGAATGCAGGTAGCATATCCGCAATCATGTAGAGACATGTAAAGAGAGAGGAAATAAACACGCAAATACTTGCCTGGTCAGGGTGCTGTTTTGCTGCCTCCACCATCTGTTCTGCTTCTTGTCCATTCATGGCCATGGGCTTGTCGCAGATGACGTGCTTTCCTGCTTCCAGTGCAGCTGCAGCATGGACAGCTCATGTCAGACTCATCACCAGACAAGAAAGGACAGGGAAGATTGAACACAAGTCCAAGCGGTGATGAAGGATAGGCTTCCTTTGGCATTGTGATGAAGAGTAATGTGACAACACAATTGTCTTGATGCTCACAGCATCATAAGTAACAGGGACAGACCACAACAGGGTTGTAGCTATGAAGCTATAATTGGCATGCAGGCAAGTATCAGAAGGCACTAGTGTCAGACAGCGCAGACCAAAGAGCACCGTACACCACACTAAATGTAGGGGAGAAAAGGTCAGTTTGAACTCAGCACAACAGACACATTACCCATGTACCAAGATGCTGCCTAAAACACACACATTTAGTGCTTTATGACAGCAAGCATGTGTGGGCTCTGTTTCGCAAGCAGCAGCTAGGAAGTTGACATGGCAGTTGCCCAGTCTAACAGGCACGTGCACATCTGGTGCCTGGTGCAGATCAAGTTTCTTACCTAGGAACTGCTGGCAGTGCAAGTATGGTGGGGTGACTATAGATACCACATCCACTGCAGAGACACAGCACACGCAGCAGCTCAGGGTTGTCCATATTGGCAAAACAGCCAAAGAAGAGCACTGCTCAGCCCGGCAACAAAACCAAGCTGCATACCGTCTTCACAAGCACAAAGGTCCTCTGCACTAGAGAACCAGAGTTTGATGCCATTCTGTAATCAGCCACACTTCTTGGTTAGCTGGTCAAATGCAGTGCATATGGTGCATGAGCATCCTGTTCAGTGTAATGCCTTGGCAAGAACGTAGTTCTTTCTTCAATGCAAAACATGTTCTGTATGTAGTGTTTGCATAAAAGCAATTCAGTGTGTGCGTTTGGCTTGCCTGCTCAGCAACCTGTCTTGCACGCTGTTGGCCCCTTGAGAAGATGGCTGTCACTTCTAGATCAGCTTTGCGGAACTGTGGCAGTTGCACCTGCAGCCATGAGGTTGTCAGAACTGTTCTAGGAAAAGCAACTGAGACTCACTGCTTTGAGAGACAGACCGTGATTCCCCAGCCTGTTCCCAAGATGCCAACCTTTACCCTGTCTTCTGGACGTATCTGCAGCATGACCCTAGTCCGACGCAACACCCTGGCAACTCTGCTATAAGAGCACTAGTGCAGCACAGCTTGTCTCAGCCTGGCTCTGGATCACCTGACCTTGACTGGTCGGCGACTCTTGTATCGTCCGTACATTACGGTGGATCCCACAGTGGTGACAGCGATGATCCCACAAGTCCAAGCTATGCCTTTTGACAAATGACGCCATGGCGGGGCCATAACGCGAAAGAGGATCGATCGCTCGAGCATAGTCCAGCTCATTCAAGGGGCCATGAAACTTCGGTCTGCTTGTAGACATGCAGCTTTGCTTCTAGGCAAGGAAAGATTCGGTCTATTTGTGCGTCAAAGACGAACAATTTCACGCTCAAACGGTTGCAAGCTAGGCGATTGCAAGCCCGGCGATCAAAACTTTGAGCCCCGTGCACAAATGACTTCCTCAGCGGACTGACAGTCGCGTTTGAAATATGCTTTCACTCCGCAGGCTTACATTTACATAGGCTGCTATACAATTGGAAAATGCTTGCAGCTCTTCAAACGCTTGCAGTGAGCTAACATCAGTGGCTCTGCTATGCCGTAACGCCACTGATGTTAGCTCACTGCAAGCGTTTGAAGAGCTTTCACCCTCTCAGTACTGGAGCCCCACCAGATCTAGCAGTATGCCGGGACGACCGAACTTCAATGCCGTTGTCAGGCAAACAAGCCAGACAGCTCTTGAGGTGAGGATAGTCCAAGTGCAACTGCAAACCGCATCTGCACTGCTTTAACTTGGGGCACCCTTTGGCAGGCAAACCCACAAGAAGCTGAAGCGATCACAAAACTCAATCTGTCCAATCGCGGTGCGCGTAAGCCCACCTTTGTTTGGCCCGAACCTTCGCAACAAGCCATCTGGCCTTCATATTGTTGTGAACGCAGGGCTGGTGATCATACCCAGGCTGGAAGCAAAGCTTGTAGACATTGACCTGAGCGGGAACGGACTCGTACGGTCAGGCACTATGCCTGTAGTAGTTTCGCAGGACATCATAAGCTCTCGCAAGCAAACCTAAATGGGCTTCGACGATTTCTGTTATTGTTCATCAGCTCCTCCAGCTTTCCTGACTATCTTGTGCTTTGTGTGCAGCACAACAGGTTTAGCCAATCTGCGTCATTTACAAAAGCTTGTGTTGACATCAAACCACATCACTGAGCTGCGCGACTTGACTGGCCTGCCAGCTTTGCAGCACCTGCTGCTTCAAGGCAATTTCCTGTGTACCCTGCAAGACGTTGGCCTTGATATGCTGGTAAGCATCCAGTTCCTCCTAGCTTGGGATCAGGGCTTGTTATCTGTACTTGAACAGTGAACAGGAGCACTCCATATGTTACACGCATCTATCTGCCAGTTTGTCACAGAGCTATGTACAGACGCTCAACAAGACAACATGTTCAGCCTGCATAAAGCCATCACAACATGATGACCACAGCTGGTAGCCTCATCATCAGCATTGGCTTGACTAATGCAGGCACAGCTACCACAGCTGCAGAGCCTGTATCTTCAAAACTCAGACAAATCACAGCCCAACCCAGTATGCAGCAGGCCTGAGTACAAGAATGTGGTTCTGACCAGTCTGACACATCTCAGAAATCTGGATGGCGAGAGACGACCATCTTGCAGAGGTAAAGTATGCTAGGCTGCCCTTTTCTTTTTGTCTCATAGATCACGTGTATTCAATTTGTAATGATGAGCTTGCAACTTGTGGGGTGCTGCAATGTATGCAATCACAAGAGGTGTATACCAATACAATGCATGCCGTTGAAAAGAAATGATCATGCCTCAATAAAAAATAGCCCTAGGTGAGGTATGTAGGGCTCCCCTGTGTCACACAATATGGCATCTCCTTACTCTATCTGAGCTTTGCCTGAGGAGCTAGAGCAAAAGCAACATGTCATCAGGGATTGATGTGTTGGGTGCATGCAGATGCACATGAGGTGGCCTTCAAGGCAGATGACCCACTGCCCAACATTAGCAAACTGTCCAGTAACGAGGTAGACATAAGCAGGTTTTTGCCATCAGAGTGGGATGCTTGGTTGGCAGAAGATGCTGATGTTGGCACACAACAAGCCCACAGTGACCTGCATCAGTCAGGAGCAGCCACAGCAAAGGTGCTGGATGAGTGCAATGTGCTGAGTGGCGTTTTGAGGGATGAACTTGCCAAAACGGACAGGCTGCTGAAGCAGTGACCACTTCGTGAGTTTCACGTGTGAAATTCTTTGAGCGGTTGGTACATATGCTCAGTGTCTCAGTTGTTCATCCACAGAAGAGCCCAGACAACGTTGCAGTCATGTACTGTCATCAACCAATGTGACTGTTACAAATACAATATTGGACATGGCATATGCTATGTCTAAGAGCGAGCACCAATCTAGCCTTCATGGCGCAATTTGGAATCACAATGAAACTTGTCATGTACAGTGACATTATTTGCGGCAATGGACAAAGAGTACAAAGCTTGTCCTCCTCAGTCGCCTGGCTCTACTCAGCAGCTGCATCTTCAGCTGCTGGAGTCTCCTGATCTGCAGCACCTGCCTGTTCAGCTGCAGCAGCAGCTTCTGCTGCAGCCTTCTCATCAGCAGCCTGCTTGGCCACCAAAAGAGCTGCTCTGATTGCGTCTTTCTCTACCATGGCCTTTGAAAGCATCTCTGTGAAGACCTCTTCATCTGATGGTGGAGCACCATTCTGCTGCTCTAGGGCTGCCTTGACCTGAATCACAAGCAGTGGTTTCACTCTTTTCTCCCTTGATCACAACTTGCATTGGCCTTCTAAGACACTACTATGCTGCTGTCTGGTACTGTAGTACTGATGGACAGAGACTGTTTTAGATTGCATCAGTGATTTGGTGCTGGTTGGCATGAAGCACAGACGTTAATACCTTACAAGAGCGTAAGGTATTAACGTCTGTATGCGATGCATTCTTTCACAAAACAGCCATGTTTTGTTGGGCATTGCTCAATTGACACCAGGCTCATTGCAAAAGTGTCATGTTGCTAAGTCAGAGTTGCAATTGGCAAAAGAGATTTGTATGACTCACCTCTGTGATCTTCTCAGCGATTGTGCTGCCCAGGGCTGCCAGCACAGCTGTGGAGTCACGCTTCCAGCCCTCCAACTCCTGTGCCTCTGCCCTAGCAGCTGCCTCAGCAGCTGCTATCTGCATCACATGCATACCATGCAAGCTGACCAGACCAGAGACCAGCGTGAAAGAATCCAGACTTTAGCTAATATCCAGTTCACTCTGCTGGTGGTGATGACAAGCCACCAGCGTCACTATCAAAAGTCATACAGCAGACATATGCACTAGAAGGGCACATGCACACTGCCCAAATGAGCTGCATGCATGTATTAAACCCATGCAGCGGATGCTGACAAGTTGGGTATGATAGCACGTCGCAGCAACTTGTGGTGACCCTGGTCAGCTCCTGCTTTGCTTTCAGCCTCATCCCACACGACACATGCTAAAGAACTGAGCACATGTGCTTACAATTACAAACATGTGTTACACTGGCCGCTTCTGCTTTGCTTTCAGCCTCATCTTACATGACACAAGCTGACCTACTGAGCACATCTGCTTACAATTGCCAATACATGCTCGCCCTGACCAGCTCTGCTTTGCTTTCAGCCTCATCTAGCGTGACACATTTGCGCAGAAGGTCAGCATGTGTGACATAAGATGAGGCTGAAAGTGAAGTAGAGCTGCAAAGTGCCACCAAAAAACTACTTACAGGCACCAACACGTGCTTACCCTGGCCAGCTCTGCTTCATACTCGGCCTTGGCGGCATCACGATCAGCCTGCTCCTGTTGGGCCTGGGCCTCAGCCTTTCGCAGAGCATCTGCCACCACACTAGCCACCACCGCCCTGCACCCAATCACAGCAAGAGTGTGTGTGTATCATCCCAGAATCCATTGTCAGTAATGCCTGCCCGGCTGTGGCATGTCAGCTTACAGTCTTCACTGCTCGTGGTCCAATCCCGTGACAGATCATGCCAGGCCCAGGCTTAGTAACATTTGCTCTCATGCATTGATACACCTGCTCAAGCCTCGATCTAACCTAATCTCACCTTACCTGACCTCACCTCAAACCTTCACAATGATGTAAAGCCAAGGAACAAAGTGTGGGCAGCAGACAGATGCTGAGTTGACAGACCTGGCAGTTGCCTGTCTGGCCACAATCTTCTGGGTCTCCTCCTTGAGCCAGGGCATGACCTGCTGCTCCACCTCCCTCTGCACCGGGTCAAAGAAGAAGCCAGAGTCTTGCAGCCGCCCATACACCGTGCCAGTCAGCCCTGCAAGACAAGCCAAGCTGATGTCAGTGGCCATTCTATTTGGTGTACTGTCAAAGTGGTATCACAGGCTTGTGAGCTTGGCTTGCATCACCATAAAAAGACACACTGTCTCACTGACATTGCATTGTTGTATGTTATGTCAACAAGGTATCACTGGGTTGCCACTGTGTACATGCCATGCCTGTGGAGCATAGCGTGAATGTATATAAGCTAGTTATATAGGGTGATATTTTTGTTGCGGACCCTAGCGTTGCTACAATGACTAGAGGCAGCAAAAGCACAAGGGCGCATCCCTGGTGTGGCCTCTGAGCAGCGTGGCTGTTGCAACTCTGGGGAGTGAGTCTCAACAGCAGGTGCAGCAGGCGTGCAAGTTGCAGAAGCATTTTTCGAAGTTACTCCACAAAGATACAGTAGCAATGCGACGTCTCACCCTTGAGGTGGCCTCTGGCAGCAGATTTGCTCATGCACACCCTTCTGTGTGGCAGCACTTGCAACAACACAACCTCTCACATTCCCATGGGACGGGATAGCCTAGATGATGACCAAATACCTAAATTGACAGTATCCTCCTCCTTGACAGGATAGACTAGTTTGAACACGACTACCAGCAGCTGCACACAACCCTCACCCTTGATGTGATGCTCAGAGCAGACTGTTCTGGAGACACAAGACATGCCCTGCACATACCTAGCTCTTCATGAGCCGGAAAGCAACATCACCAGCATTTATTATTATTACTTGTTATCCTTATCAGTATCATTGTCATTGTCGTTTTCAGAGTTGTTGTTATTTTCTTTTCATATGATTATTACTATTGTTATTGTGATATTATCAATATTGAAACTACTGTTGTTACTGTGGTTATTACCCGTGATGTAGCCTCTGGCAAAGGTGGCCGCGGCAACCTTCTCTCTGAGGTGGGTCTCAGCAGTGGCCCGAGCGCGAGCCTGCTCCAGGCGGCGAGCCTTCTCCTCCTGCTTGCGTAGCTCGGCTGCCTCCAGCCTCTGCACTGATGCCAACTCTGTGGCCTTCACCTGCAAGCCCCACAAGCCATGTGACAAGTAAGAGGATGAGCGGATCATTGCAGATTTGCTTGGATGCTCTCCGGGCAACAAGCCTTCTGTTCCTTCTCTCAAAGCTGCGCTGCCTCCTGCCTCTGTACTGATGCTCTTTTTGGAGCAGAATGCTCAGTTTGTCACGTATCACGTGCACCTGTGCTTCCAAGCCAGGATGTCTGATGAGGTACAAGTGGCTCCATGCTCAGGCTGTGAAGTACTAAGGTAACAAAGCCAAATCTGAGGCAACACCTACAGTCTCAAAAGGGCTCAGTCACTGTTCTGAACATGGTGTTCTGGAATTAGTCCTGTAGGAACTGCGCTCTGAAGACAATGTTCTGGACTTAGTGCTCTGAAGTATACTCTGCAAGGAATTGCAGTCCTGCTTGTACATTTGGTCAGGCAGTGAGGCTGAGCCTTGTGCTTGCTGCAATCCCTGCACTGACACCAGCTGTGGCCTGTGCCCAGAAGACACAGCAGCATTTGAATACTGCAGACACAATGCATTAGCACTCCAGAAATGAGTGCAAGCACTTGGTCGAAGTGGTGAGGAACAGGGACAACTCAGATGGAACTCGCAGAGGCTCCAAAGGAGAGGCCAGAAACCAGCACGGAGAGAAAGAAGGCTTGTATGAACACATGTTCCTGCTAATCAAGTTGTATCACTGCCAGGTCTCAGGCTCTGCTAGACACACTCAGAAAGCAGCTTCTGCCTACGTTTCTGATCATCAACAGGCCTTTGCTTAGCAAGCTGCCCACCAGGTCTGGTGCTAACACTACATGACATTTGACCAATATTCATGCTGCCAGCTGTAGTTGCCTTTTGCTGTTGCTGAGGACTACAAGACAGAAGTGCATAGGGACTGCATGGCAAGGTGACAATGTGGCTTGTCTGTGGAAAGCTGCAATGCAAGAAGGGGGAGCAGACCTGCTCATAGTGCTGTTGGTGGGCTCGCATGGCAGCCAGCTCCTCTTCTTCCATGACCTCCATCAGGCCTTGCTCCAAGCACTTGCCCACCAGCACCTCCAGTAGTGGTTCTACCTGTAACATTGTAACATTTGCGGAAACGACCAATGCAACAGCGACTAGCTCTTATCAGGCCCTGTTTCAAGCACCTCCAGCAATGGCTCTACCTATAAGGTAGCACTTTTGTAAACGACAGCAACCAGCTCCTATACATTGATCACTTCCATTGGGACCTAATAATAATAACGATAACAGTAAAAATAAGACTAATTTAACGCTTTCCAGCTCATGATGAGCTAGGTACGTGCAGGACATTGCAACAGTGTAACACTTGCGTGAACAACCTGCGTAAATGACTGGTGACAGTCGGGGCAAAAGCAGCCAGCTTCCATACATGCATCACTTCCATTGGGGCCTGACCTCATCATTTGCAAATCAGCACCTCCATCACGGGCCTAATCTGTATCACTGTGAGATGCACATGACACAACAGCAGCAGCAGCGGTGTTGATGATCATGACACGATGATGTAGGCAGTGCTTACAGTAGTGGCAGTTGCCATAAAGCTGAAAGGGACAGGTCTAACAGCAGGAGCGTGACTGGCAGCAAGGGAAAGAGCTGACACGTTCGGTACCATTGTCATCTAAATGCAATGCTGACATGGCAACCACTTTGTGCTTATTGCTGGACTTTGATGCCAACACAACCAGCAAGGCTGATGAGTATCAGCAGCACGGGGGTCTGTAAGACAGAATAAACTGTTATTAGTACAACCGTCAGCTCTTTGTCACATGGAATCCACGTCATAGCGCAATACACCAGCAAATTTGGTCATGTGATAGACAGGCATGAGGAACAACACTGATGCATACCTCAAAGTCAAAGTCAAAAAGATCTCCCGCCTCGATCTGGGTGGTGGCGTCC
>JAABUO010004895.1_pt1 | contig 15744 bp, 5 predicted proteins | sample 5559291 | NCBI WGS metagenome assembly JAABUO01 (sample SAMN10711878, study PRJNA513372) | rock metagenome | isolation source: Antarctica rocks | place: Antarctica: Victoria Land, Finger Mt sud
AGTTTAGAAAATTACATATTTAACATAAGTTATCGCATTATTAATAATCTTGTTTTTAATTATAATATACAGAATTTTAAGTAATTACATATTTATCGTTTATAATAAATTTAATAACTCATTTAGCTTTTTCGTGATTTCGTCGTTATTTTTTAAATCATGAATTTAAGATTAGTTAATTATATTAATATATATAAAATTAATCATTTACGAAAGCGTCGTAAATGTTATTTCTTTAACTTATATCTTTACTTAATGTGTAAGTAAATAATCTTACTCATTAAAGAATTAAGCTTTATAATAATTTAACATAGCTGTTAAAAAGATTTTATAAGCTAACTTCTTATGATTTTTAATCTCGAGTTAAATTAATTACGTATGCTTAATTAATCTTAAAGCAGATACGCTGTTACTTTTTTAACATTTTAATAAAATGTTAAAGTTTAACTTAATTAATTAAATTATCATCGTACTCGAATCGTAAAAATATATTAAACGTAATCTTCGAAATTAAAAATCTTTATTAACTCGCGAGATTAAAGATTAAGAAACATTCAGTATATATAAAAAGATTATAAGCATCGCATTTTACAATAAAGAAAACGAATCGTATATTTTATACGAAAAATAAATAAAAAGATTTCGTTTTCATGATCGTATAATAACATTATTTTACATAATCTTTTTTTTCGTTTAACGTAATTATTATTAAAAATTTAATATTATAATTTATAATTTCTTAAATAAACGCAGAATATTTAGCGATAAAAAGTTTTTTTCATATTTATAAATTAAGTATCTTAAATGTATTACATTTTAAAGATAATACTCGAGTTATTAAACATAAATATAAGCGATTAAACTTTCGTTTTAAACGAATTAAAAGTTAAAGTTAATTTATTTTTAATAATAACGTTTTACGATTAATTTTCATATGCAGTAACACGATTAAAGATTAATATTATTAAGCGTAATGTTAAGATTCATTAATTAAGTTATATATATATAATATATAAAGAAAGCATTTTATTTTTTAATGTGCGACTTTAATGATTAAGTTTTTATAGCTTTTAATAAGATAACGTTTAAGAGTTAATTTATCGTTTTCACGAGTTTAAATAATGTATAATTTATTAAACTGCGAGACAAGTTCATTAAACTTATAATACTTACTTTAATGTCATTAATTATTATGTAATCTTTAAAATATATAAAAATAATTAAGTTTAAAATTTCTCGATCGCATTTAATATCTTAATAATAATCATTTAAAGATTATAAAACTCGATTATTATAATCGTAATCGAGCGAAGTATATTTATATTTTATTTAATTAAATAATTATATCGTTAATCTTATTAATAATTAATCGCGATAATTATAACGCGTACGCTCTTTAAGTTATAATCTTTGTAAAGAACTTTTATAAGATTAAACTTTACAGATTATAACTTTTATATTCGCGATAATAAGCTTTAATTAAGTCGTTATCATTAAACGTAAATTATTTAAATTAATGTAAAATCGTAAATGAGCGAGCTAACACTTAAGTTTTAAACATTAAAAATTAAGTTAGCGTTTAAATTAAAGTATGATATATATAAAGTATTACGCGTTCTTTTTATACGTTAATAACGCTTTTTCTTTTCTTTAAAAAAACATTCATATATTTTTATATTTCATATCTTTATTAATTACGTTTATTTTTAAATTATTTATAATATGTAAACGTTTAATAAGTATAAAGAAATATTTAAGTGTACATTTTTATGTAAATAACTCGAATTTCGAGACTCATAATCTTTAAGAAGAGCGCACTTTTCTTATTTATAATCTTTCGCTTATTTTTTTTAATAATTTATAATAATTATGTAATAAAAGCGAGATAAATATTACTCGCTCGTTTAAAACATCGTAATTTCGAGTTATAAAATCGTTAACGTTTAATAAACATTTTCATTATTTTAATAAATGAATTTTCTTAAGCTTTATTACGTTTTATAAATGTAAAACGATCGTAATTAAGATTAATATAAAAAAAAAATTATTAATTTATAAAATGATATTACGTTTATTTCTTCGAATCATTATTAATCTGCATACATTTAAACATAATGTTAATTAAGTAATTACGATTTTCTTAATAAGTTATTCGAATGAATTTATTTAAAAAAACGAAAATGAGAATCTGTAATTATGCTCGAGCAATGTTATTTTTATCGTTAAAGATTTATTAAATCGTTAAAATAATATTTATTAAGAATTATAAAGCTTAATGTTAATTATATAAATTTATTCATAATCTTAATAAGTTTTAATAAATATATTAATAAATGTTAAAGAAAAAAAAGTAAGTATAATTATTTATAATACAGGCTAATGAACTAGTAACACATCGCGCTTTCTTAATGTATATGAACAAAGTTATGTAATTTAAACGCAGTCGTTATTTTTTAATAAGTTATTAATTTTAATAATATCATTATTATCTTTAAAATCATTTTTAATATCTTTAATTAATTTTATCTCTTAAAATGTTTTAAGTTTTAATGTTAATTTTATTAAACGCGTTTAATGATTCTGTTTATCGTATATTAACATCTCGATCTTAAAATTTACGCAGCGTAAGCTATAAATAATAATCTTTTCATGTTATTTAAGACGATTAACTCTCTTCTTAATTTATGTTTAATCTTTTTTCATTTATTTCGAGTTAATTTAAATTAATCTCTTAATCTTATATAAATTATAATTAACATTAATTAATTTAATAATGTTAATAACAAAACGTGATAACTTCTTATTTAAATACTGTTACAGTTTTTTCGAGTCTTTTTAAAATAATTAAATTATGTTCATCATTTTAAATTTAAACATTAATTTATTTATTAAAGTTATAAAGATTTTAAAAACAAGTTAAAAATATTACATAATTAAACGTTAATAATTATGTTAAACATGTTTCTTTCGTTATACGTGTAATAACTTTTAAGAATAATATTAACGAAAAATAAAGATTTTATTACTTATTTAATAAAGAATAAATATATTCGTAAAACTCATGATATAGAATATAATATTCTCGTCTTTATCTTAAACATTATTAATGAACTCGTTAATTACTTTAATCTTAATATAATTCTTCTCGAAGATAATAACGTAAATGTGCTTTTTATAAAAAGACTTAATTTTCTTTAAGTCATATAAACGATCTGATTAAAAGCGAACATATCTTTTTTTAAGATTTTCTTTTTCAGAGAACGCGAGTAACTTTGTTTTTAAAAATTATTTAAGAAGCGAGAATGTATTAAATACTCTGAGTTAACGAACTCTTATTATTCAGTTATTAATGTTAATTTCAAGCTCGTTTTTAACGCAGTTATTTATCTTTTATTCTTTTTAATTCTTATTTCTTATCTTTTAAAATTATTTAATAATTATCATTATTAAGAAATTAATAAGTTCGTTAAATCTTAATAAAAGCTCGTAATTAACATTTATAAAGAAAAAATTAAAAAACTTTAATTAATTAATGTTACGTCGTAATTATAATGTATCGTACACGATTTTTAATTATTTAATATACATCTTAATGATTTAATTATTTAATTCTTAATCTTTAACGATTTTTGTATATATCTTATTTATTTTATTCAGTTTTTTAAAAGTACAGTACACAAATTTAACTTAATAAGCTTCTTTTTCTTTTCATTTTAATATTTATTCATTTATTATCGAGTTTATTATTAGCGTGTTCATTTATGACGTTATTTATTTAAAAAATGATTTAAAAAATATATCTGTAATAAATTACTTGCGAGATTTTTTATTCATGATCTTAAACAAATTAATGATTTTAATTATCTTAATCATTTCTTTATACGTTTTATTTACGATTAATTAATCTTATCTTAAAGAAAAGAACTATCATGTAAGCGATCGTTATCTTGCTTTAAAACTTACTTTTAAAGAAATAAATCAGTTTCTTATTAATTTTATAACGCGAGTCTTGTACGTATTTATCATGATTATATATATAATATTAAAAGTAACGTACTCATGTTTTAATATAAGATTTAAATCTAATAATTTTAGTTTAATAATTAACGCGTTCATCTTTTTATTATAATACGCGTAACGAATCTGTTAATGTAATAAATCATTATTCTCGTTAAGATAAATATAAATCTTTTTTAATTAATTAACGATTAAGTTTATTAAAATAATAATTAAATTAACTCATTTTAACGATATAAGACGTGCAGATAAGCTCGCGTTTATATATAAATACTTAATTCTTAATCTGTTATTAAAAGAGCACTTTGCATTATTAAACTGAAACTTATTAAAAGTATCTTCTTTTAAATATGCATTAAACTTTCTCTTAAAACGCGCACGATTAATCTCTTCGTGCGTTATATGTAGTAAACGATTTAAATAAATAAATTTAAGCATCTTTATTATCTTATTAATAAATTAGCACGATTTATTCTTAATTTATTAATCTTTATGTATATTTTTTTAAGACTCATATCATTAACATTATATTCTTCTTTTATGAACATTTTTATCTTAAACATTATTATTATATTCTTCTTTTATGAACATTTTCATCTTAAACATTATAAAATTTTTAAAAGCCTGATATAAAAAGAGTAACGTTTTTATTCTTTATAAATGTATGCGTAACTAAGATTTAACTTAATTATAATCATGTAAAAACAGTCGAGCGCAATTTTATTATTTATTTTCTTCATGAAAATGCTCTGTAATAATTAATAATATCTTCGTTATAAGTTTATTTAATCTTATTAATTAAGAAAAAATATCGATTTTAATATCTTAATCATCTCGCGTAACGTTTTTTCATATTCTTTTCGTTATCTTTAATATCGTTAAGATTCTCGTTTAATCGTGCATGATTTAATTCTTTCGCGAGATTTTTTATAATTATAAGATCGAAGATCTTCATGTTTTATTAAATGTTCGCTTATTAAAATGAAGATGATATAATTTCTTCGTGTTATTTAACTTAACTTGTTAAATCTTAATGTAAGCTATTAATATTATTACTCTTTAATGAAGAATTATTATTATTTAATTCGAAATTTATAATTATTATTAAATTAATAATTAAAGCTAAAATGTTAAGCTCATTTAAAGCTAGCGTTAACGTATCGTTTTCTTAAGTTTACATCTTATCGTTAAACTTTCGCCGCTTTAAATGCGATGATTCGAAACTTTTATTATACTTTATAAAGATTATTTATCGTTAACTTATTATTTATACATATATTTCAGTAATTTATTAAAAAACAATGTTTAATTAATTAATGATAAATTAATCTTTTTCGTTACGAACGTTTCTGTAATGTCTGTTATGTCTTTCTTTAAATGATTAAATCTTAATCGCTTTCGCGAAAAGCTTAAAAGTATCTGAGTCTCGTTCGTGAAATCTTCATTCTTATCAGTTTAACGTTATTATTATACATATTTTTTTAACTTATTAACTTTTAATGTAATATTAATTATTAACGTGTTAATATTATTCGTTATCGAAGTTATTATCTCGTTTACTTTAATTTCTTTCGTGTCTTTAAGTTTAAATTATTATTAATTTAGCATATGAATTACTTAATTCTCGTCCGTGAAATCTTTACTCTTATTAGTTTAACGTTATTATTATACATATTTTTTTAACTTATTAACTTTTAATGTAACATTAATTATTAACGTGTTAATATTATTCGTTATCGAAGTTATTATTTCGTTTACTTTAATTTCTTTCATGTCTTTAAGTTTAAATTACTGTTAATTTAGCATATAAACTGCTTAATTCTCGTTCGTAAAATCTTTACTCTTATTAGTTTAATGTTATTATTATACATATTTTTTTAACTTATTAACTTTTAATGTAACATTAATTATTAACGTGTTAATATTATTCGTTATCGAAGTTATTATCTCGTTTACTTTAATTTCTTTCGTGTCTTTAAGTTTAAATTATTATTAATTTAACATATGAATTATTTAATTCTCGTTCGTAAAATCTTTATTTATTATTAATTCGCTGTAAATGTATACACTTTATAAATTTATTAAATCTCGCTGCAGTGTTAACTAAATTAACGTTATTCTTCGTTATAATTAGAATAAATATGTTATTCGTATCGCTTTCTTTCGTATTATTAATTATTAATTGCTTTTAAATGATTTCATTACTTTAATTATTTACTTTAATAACTTCTTCGCTTTTATTAACATTAACGAATCTTGTATACTCTTAACGAGAAGCTAAAATTAATGAAGCTTTGTTTATAAGTTTTACATTAATCATTAATTCGCTATTTATATATATATGTTTTTAATTTATTAAAATATAATGTAACGCGAATTACATTAAAGCGAGCAGCTCGATTAAATTAATTCGAGACGTCGCGTAAAATAACTCGAAAAGTTTTATTTAAATTTATTTTAAAGAACTCGTTATTTATAAGATAAATAATAATATTTATCTCAGTGTAAATAATGTTCTCTTTAAGAATTTAAATTTACATTTAAAACGAAACATTATAAAATTAATCTTTGTCTTCGTGTAAATCGTAATTAAATATATTTTTAATTAAAGTTAAGCTTATTTTCGAGATCTTTTTCGAAGTAATTAAATTCGAGAATGAACTTATCATCGCATAAAGTTTAAAGTTTTTAAATGTTTTAAAAAATAATATAACTTCTTGTAACTGTAATTACGAAAGCTCGAACGTAAATAATACTCGTTAAATTTTTATAATCTTACGTATGTTAATAAATAATTAATCGTTTAAAGATAATGTAAAACTAGTTTATATACGAGTAAAAGATGTGTTAATTTATTTAACGCGTCTCAGTTTAAAGCGTCTTTTATTAAAGAGCATTCGTTAAATTATAACGATTAAATTATTAATAATATGTTTTCTTTTAAAGTCATTAAATATAAGTTAATTAATTTAATATAAAAACGATGTTAATTACTTATTAACGATAGCTATTTTTTTATTAAATTTATTATACTTAAGTATAAACGCGTGCTTTTTAATTCATTACTTAGCTTGTTTTTTTAAATTCTTTTACTGATTCGTATTAATGTTTAAGATTCGTTTAATTTCTGTTATGTTTTTAAAAATTAAATACTCGTTATTAAGTTAAGAATTTTAATATTTAATAATAATATTCTTTTTAAGACGTGAATTAATCATTATAATAAGTTAATGAAATTAGTTTAATAAAATAAATAATAATAAGATGTATAAGAAATATTAATACTGTTATTTAATTATGTGAAATAAGTTAACGTAATAAATTATGCGCGTACTTAACTAATGTTAAATATATAAATAAATTTAATTAAATTAAGTTTAATAAACATATTTTAATCTTAATAATGATGCTCGTTATAAGAGATACACGATGTTAAATCATGATTTTATATAAATATAAAAATAAATTAAAAAACATACATTAAGTATAATGAATAAACGAATGAAAGATTAAATTATGTTATATGTAACGAATGTAATATTATAAAAGCTAAAATATAAAGAATTTACTTTAACTTACGTTAAAGATCTGCGCTTACATTATACGTTTAATAGCTTAAAGATTAAGCTAGTTTATTATTAATTAAAGTATATTATATTTATAAATTATTATGTCTTTATTTTAATGTATATTACACAGTAATTAATATTTTAATTTATTTAATAAATATAAATTAATAATAAATAAATAATTTAAACTTTAAAAAAGAATGTTGTTTTTTATAAAACGTGTTTATTAAACGAAGAATTTTATTACTTAAACTTCGCTCAAGTTTTAATAATGCTTTTATTTTTCTGCGAAGATTATTATTTAAACTTCGCTCGAGTTTAAATAATGCTTTTATTCTTCTGCGAGAATTATTATTTAAACTTCGCTTAAGTTCGAATAATATTCTTATTCTTTTATAAGAATTATTATTTAAACTTCGCTTAAATTTAAATATAAATAATGCTCTTATTCTTCTGCGAAAATTATTATTTAAACTTCGCTTAAGTTTAAATAATGTTCTTGCTTTTCTGCGAAGATTATTACTTAAACTTCGCTTAAGTTTAAATAATGCTTTTACTTTTCTGCGAGAATTATTATTTAAACTTCGCTCGAGTTCTCGTAATGCTTTTACTTTTCTGTAAAAATTATTATTTAAACTTCGCTTAAGTTTAAATAATGCTCTTATTCTTCTGCGAGAATTATTATTTAAACTTCTCTTAAGTTTTCGTAATATTCTTACTTTTCTATAAAGATTATTATTTAAACTTCGCTCGAGTTCTCGTAATATTCTTACTCTTCTTTAAAATTTATTATATAAACTTTAATCGTAAATTATAATGATTCTTACTTTCGAAATTAACGCTCTGTTTTTATAAAATCGATAAGTTCTTATTAATTAAAATATTCTCTGTAAACTGTTTTAATCGAGAATAAATTTTAAATATGTCGTATTATGTATAAATTACGAATATAATTATATTAAAGTTCATTAAAGTTATATAATATAATAAACGAGTCGCGAGTACGATTATAAATAATTAAAAAACGATTAAGAATAAACATGAAATTAAGTTTTTTAATTTTCATTATATATAAAATAACGATAAAAGTTTCTTCGTTTTAAAAAGAATTAATCGTATACGCTTTAACATTTTAAACTTTCGAGTTTAAGATTAAGTTTCTTTTCAGTAATTAAACTTATGTAATATATTTCGTAAGTATAACGATGTTTTTAATAAATATCTCGACTTTAGCATAAGTTTTAACTAGCTTAATTATTATAATGACTTTAATCTTATTTTATTTAAACTAAGACGTATTAATTCTTATATTAATTTCATTAACGTTAAGAAATGTTAATAATTATTTTATTTCGCAAAATCTTCTTAATACGATGATTACGATAATTATGTTAAGTTAAAATAAAAAATCGATTAAGAAACGCATTTAATCTTTGTATTAAATAATGAATACGATGTCATTTATAATAAGAATTGCGTGATATTATTTAATAAGAAAAATATAAAAATATTCGAGCGTAATTAATTATTTAAATAAGCTTCTGTTTATATAATGCGCGAAGTAATTATTTTTAATGTTTTTTTTTCGTTAATCGAAGTTATTCATTATTATTAAATAAATGCATTAAATCGTTACTATGAGTTATAATAATAAAAATTTCTACGTTCTTAATTCTCGCGACTTCTTAAATGATAATATAATTTTCTTTAAATTTTTTTAACATAATAATATTAAAGTTAATCAGTATGTAAATAACAGCGCTTACGTCATGTTTAAGAATATTCATACTTAGCTTAATCTCGATGCGCTGTGAAAGAATTCTTAATCTTTTTTATTAAGAATTTTTTTTATCTTAATTCGTTAAAAGTACGAGCGAAAAGTTTTAATAACAGCGTCGCGCTTAATCTTATTATTTCTTTTATTTAACTTAACATTAATAATTCTTTAAAGTAAACGACGTTCGAATGCGTAAGTTCGCTTTAAAGATTAACGTGTAATACGATAATTAAAATCATTATAATTTATATTTATTAAACTTTCGTCATTTAAACTTTCGTCGCTCGAACTTTCGTCGCTTTTAGAATTTTTATAAGTCTCGTTAATTTCTTTATTATTAATTTATACAACTAAAGAATCTTATATCTCGTGCTGCTTATCATTTTAATTATTTTATTCATTTTATTAACTTTATAATTACGTCTTATTTATAAAACGATCGCTTAAACTCGTAACGTTTAAAAGCAGAATGCTAAGATTAACATGATGTAATTTGTATTAACGATCTTTAATGTTATGTAAAGTCTTCTTACTTTAATTAATAATTAAATGTATTAATTAATCGTAAAAAACATTTAATAATTAATAAAAAACATTTTATCGTCGTCGAGCGAAATCGTCGTTTATTAAATGAAACACGCGATTATCTTAAGCGATTATTTAACGTTCAGTAAACTGCGAGTAAAAACGAATAATTTTCTTATTCGTTAAATTAATGTCTTTATTTTTTAATCGCTGAAATTATTCATTCAGTTTAAGAACGAATGTATTAGCTGTGTTATTAAACGAGCTTAAAACTTTAATTTTCTTATTTAGCTTTAAGAGTAACATTATAATAACGACATTCATTAATGTCTTTTCTGTCTTAAAGAATTTCTTAATAAGATTAAAATCGTTAAAAAGTTTTTAAAGATATTACATGATTAATATTTAAAACTTATTCAGTTTAATATTTTACTTAATAAAAGTTATTAAAAGATTTAAGTCTTTAAAAAGAATTAATATGAATTTAATACGAAGATTTTAATTTAATAATATTACGAAAGCGATCTTTATATTCATATTTTTTTTCGTTAATATAAGTAGAATTAAGAATTTTAATTATCGCTAGTTTAATTCTATTAAGCTTATTTAAACATGATTAAACGAATTAAGATTATAATTAATTCGCTAAAAAGATAATACTGAAGTACATTATTATTATTATTTTATTAATTACGCTCGCGAAAATTAAACGTTAATTATAATTTAATTAAGCTTTAATTTATTTTAATAAAAGAATGATAAAAAGTTACGCTTACATTCGTCGTGTTAAAGAAAATAAACGATTTAACAAGAATGATAACAGTTCATTTATCATTATTAAACTTCACTTTAAAGCGATTCTTCGAATTAAATTAATAATTAAAGCGATTAAGAAAACGCAATAAATTAATATATTTCTTGTTTATTTTCGCGAATGTAATAAGTGTACGTAACTCGTAAGATAATGCTCGAGTCTTCGTAACAAGTATTTACTGTGTCTTTATTAATTATAATTTAAAGAAATTAATAATAAATAACATTTTTTATTATCGCGATAAATACGTTAATACGATAAATAAATAATTAAATGATCATTCTTTAAAGTTACTTATTTTACTTAAATAATATGCTTATTAATTTTAAACAGATTAAATTACATGTTAAATAATAAAAAGATTCGCTTTATGTTAATACTGTTATTAAACTTTTAATATTAATTTATAAATGTATCTTATTTAATCGTCGAGATAAAAACATTCAGCTTAATTATATAATTTTCTAATAAATCGAAGATATCTTTAAATATGTTCTTTATACTTTAAAGAATTAATGAATCTTAATAATTCTTAAGTAAAATTAACTGAGTATGAGCTGAGATCGATTTAAATATAAATTTAAGAAAAGTTATTCATTTTACTCGACGTAAATCGTTAATCTTTATATTCATAATATTATATGTAAAATACATGCTTTTAAAATATAAAGTACGCGATTAAAACATGATTAAATAATTTATAACGAGAACGTCGCGAATGTTAAAATTTAAATGTAAACGAAAGATTTAATTATGTAAAATGTTATGAATCGAAAGATAACTTTTAAATAACGATAATGTAATTTAATGTAATTTAATATTAAAGCGAATGTTAAATGCTTAATTTATTAAGATTTTCGTTATAATCTTATAAATAACGTAAAGATCTTTATTTAAAGCATTAAATGAATTAATTATTAATTTAATTACTTTATTAATATTAAAAATAATCTTAACTTAAAAGATAACAGACTTAATGTTATAATACTTAGCTATATTTACTTTTTATATCTTTTTCTTATCGTTTAAAATGAGATTAATGAAATTATTATTCTTAAGCTTTATCGCTTAAAATATGTAATATATAACGTTAGTCGCTACATCTTTCTCTGTCGTTATCGCTTTAAACTTCTTTTTAAACATCGTAATAAAATGTTTATTAAAAGATATAAAGTAACGACGTAAGATAACGTTAAGCTATTAAATGTAAAGAAGTAATAAGATATAATAAGATTATAAAATGTACGATAATAAAATAAAATAAGATTATAAAATGTTAAATTTTAAATTAATATAAGTTTAAATTAAACGATTAATCTTAATAATCGCAGCTTAAATTAAGATTATTATTTAATCATAATAAAAGATAAGAAGAATTTTAATTAAAACGATTAAAAAGTAAAAGTTTATGTAAGTAATTAATTATTATAATGTCTTCGAAGTTAAGTTTTTAAAAAAAGTACATACTCGAATAAAGTAAGCAAGATTTCGTTAATAAATTATTTAATTATAACATAATAAAGCTGTTATTTATCTTTTAATAAATTACGCTTATTTATTTTATATTCTTTATTATATTTCAGTTAACGATTTAAAAAAAATATATAATAAATATCGTTTACATCTTTATCGTTTATTATGTTTCGCTTTAAGCATGAGTAAACAAGTTACATTGTAAACATTTTAGTTACATCTTTAATTATTTATATATTTTTTACGTTAAGTCTTTTCGCGATAATTATTTATTAATATTCGTAATTATATTAAAAACGTTTTTTAAAATAAAAAAAATTAATGTTAATTAAATTATATTATCAATATCGTTAATAGCGAGCTTGCTCGCTATATTTACGAAAGTTTTTAATAAAGAATATTTAACATTACTGTTTTTATTAATTTAAGTATTTATTAATAATGTAAAATTCTTTATAACATTTAATTTAAATCGATTTATTTTAATTAAATATACTCGTATTACGTAAACTTAAATTATTTCTTATCTTAATAAAAGATATAATAATAATTACTAAGATTAAAAAACGTTACTTTTAAGTTAATAAAATGTGTTTTAATAATATAACGATATTAAACATGAAAAGTCGTAATCTTTTCGTTATGAAAATAATAATTCATTAAAAAAAAGAGTATTAATTAATATACGTCGTTAATAATAATCTTTTACGTTTTTATCATTAAGTTTTACATATTTATACACTTATAATAAACGATGTAATTAAACAAAACGATAATTATTAATAAAGATATTTTTAATAACTTAATTTATAATGAAAATACGATATGTGTCTTCGTAATTTAATCAGAATCTGTTAATCATTTATATTAAATTAAGATTTTCTTTATTTTTATTTTATTAATTTATTTAGCGCATGCAACCTAAGGTTATGACGACTATGTAAACTAATATTTTTATGTACAATGTTTAAGTAACGTTAGAACTTAATACTCGCTCATCGTATCTTGTCTTACTGTAGTTAAAGCAATACATGTATTACGCTTATTTGCCTGTAAATCAATTTTGTAAAGACCGTATGTTTTTTTAATCAACTAATTCTTAATTAAACTATGTATTTTCAGGTTTAACTAAGGGATTACGTTGTTGAGTTTCGACTTTTTCGCCTACTCTGTCGAGATTCGAACTCGTCGTTGACTTAACTAAATATTCGTCGATCTGTCGCTTATGTACGAAGCGAACGAAAACATACAAATTCCCTCAGTCGTGTCGCCCTCTAAGATTTTCTTTACTTAAAAAGCATAACTAATTATTTCTTAACATTATAATATTTATTAATTAAATTAATATCGTATTATAAATTATAATGCTTTTAAGCGAATTTATTTATTACTTTTATTATTACGACTCGTAAAAATGTAATAATAAACGTTTTTATAAAAGCGTCGCGAATTACGACGATTTATTTATTATTAATAAATAAATCAGTTATGTAATTTAATAAAGACGTGTTATACTTATTCATTTAACGATTATATAACTTTTATATTATTATTAATCGCTTTTTAAATATAGTCGCGAAGATAAGCTTTTTGTTCGAAGTTTTCATGAATAATACGACTTTAACATCTTGTTATAAAATTACATTTAAGCGTTTAACGATGCGAATTATAATTTACATGATTAAAATACGAGATAACGATTATCGTAAAGTTACTAAAATATAATATCGTTGTTAATTTAATAATAAAAAAATTTAAAAAAATTTATTCGAGTTAAGACGTTAAAGAACGACATTCTTAAGTTAAAGTAGATTTAAAGAATCGTTATTTAAGTTTATTAAATCTTATATACTTTGATTTTTTAAACATATTATATAATTTCATTTTTTTCTTAATCGCACTTTACGTTACTTATAATTTATTAAATATTAAATAACATTATTATAAAAATAATATTAATTAAACGTATGCGAAACATTACGACTAGTATTAAATAAGCTTTTATTACTTAACATGTTAAGAGAAAAAGAAATATTACTTTTAAACTTTATTCATTTTTTAAATTTATTAAAAAAGCAGTCGTAAAGAGAATATTAAATGTTTTAAAGTAAATAAATAAAACAGAGTTATGAAACAAAAAGTTTAATTTAAAAAACATTAAATATCTTTTTAAAGATATTATCTTATTTATTAATCTGAATTTACGAATTAAACGCGATATATAATATTAATTCGAAATCGTTTTAAGTATTAACGATAATAATTAAAAGAACAGAATTAATTTTAAAATATATAATAAAAAGAAAAACGAGAACGTGACTAAAAAGTTTACAAACTTTTAAAACGATGATTTAAATATTAATAATCTGTTTTACATTATAAATTAAATTAATTATACTTAATAATAAAAAGATTTTACACGATTTAAATATAAAAGTATTTAATTATACGAGCGAGTTTAACTTCGAGCTTTAACGTAATCATTAATCTCGTTTAATCTTTAACTAATGTATTAACTAAAATTACACACATTTTCTGCTTTATAATTAAATTATTATTCGTTACTTCGATTAAATAATTAAGATATTAAAAACGTTAAAGAAACGTAATAATTAAAGAAATTTAAAAAATATATTATTTTATTTACAAAATAGCGACAAGAAAGATTTCGTTATTAAACTGATTAATTTATAAACTTATAAAGATTTTAACGATTATATTACGAATAATAATATTTCTTTTAAGCTTAAAGTATTAAGAAAAGACAAAGAGATACGAGTATTAAGAAATAAAATCTTAATCATTATTTCGAATTACTTCTTTTATATATTAATTAATTAATTAATTTTATTTAAATTAGCGATATTATTCGTGTAAAACGTTTAAAAAACAAACGTAAAAAGTAGTTACAAAGAGACGAATCATACATACTTAATTTTCTTGCTCGTTAACGATGTTATTACGAGCAATGTAAAAACTTTAATCGCATTTATTATTATTAAAATATAAATTATTTTTATAAAATAATAAAATTAAAGATAATATAATATTAAGTAACTATAATTATTAAAAACTAGCATAAAGCGAGTTATATAAATATTTTTTAACTAATAAATAAATGCTAAGAAAGAAAAGTATGTACAGAAAAGAACTAAGTTCTTATATATGTTTTTAATCTTAACGCTAAGCTTAAAGAAAACGTGTTATAACATAAACAAGATGTTAAAGAAGAAATAAAAGAGACGAAGTTATCGTGTTAAAGCTGTGTTAGAAAATGTTAAAATATGTTAAAGCTTTTGCTCGTAATAAGCTTAATCTAGCTCTTAATTAATTTTAACACACTTCTTAACTAGCTTTATTAAGTTTAAATGAAGCGAAGACTAGAATCGTAATATTATTCTTTCTCTTTAATTATTCATGTTCGCATGAATATATTATTTTAGTACGCTTTTGTTAAATATTTAATATAAAAGTTATTAATTATTTTTTAAGCGTTTATAAATTCATCGTCGTTAACGTTATATTAATTAAGATCATTATTATAACTCTTTCATTTAACTTAATATTAA
>JAABUO010004896.1_pt1 | contig 15743 bp, 14 predicted proteins | sample 5559291 | NCBI WGS metagenome assembly JAABUO01 (sample SAMN10711878, study PRJNA513372) | rock metagenome | isolation source: Antarctica rocks | place: Antarctica: Victoria Land, Finger Mt sud
CAGTCGCTGAAATTAGGTGAGCAGATGGTATCTATTGCTTTGAAGATCGTCACTGAAGAATTGTCTGATGACTTGGACGAGGAATTGCCTTCTAGACTTGCTCTTCGCTTTATTGACGCTCTGTCTACCTCGTTACCGCCATCGCATGCGGTCCTGCCTCTCTTACGAGTATTCCCGCAATACTTGGCTTCACAAGATCCCGCACTACGTAGAGCCGCCTTACTGGCCGTTGGTGTTTCGGTAGAAGGCTCACCAGAATTTCTATCTACGCAACTCGGATCATTTTTGCCTCAACTACTAGGACGTCTTTCTGATGACGATGAGACTGTGCGCAAGGCCGCACTACAAGCGCTTGCCTATCTGGCCGATGAGTTACCCTCGGAATTATCTAAGCAACACGGTGACATTGTACCAGTTGTATTTCATCTCATTGAGATTGATGGTATGAATGTGGCCAAAGCTGCATGCAATTGTTTGGATGCATTACTTGAAGGACTTGACAAGGCAGACATTATTTACTATCTCCCACAACTCACTGCCAAGTTATTTCAATTGCTGCAGGAGACTAGCGACCTGGAATTAAAGTCAGTCATCATCTCAGCCATCGGTAGCGCAGCGCATGCAGCTGAGGAAGGCTTCGTTCCATACTACAAGGATTTTATGCAATTGCTAGGACAGTACGTGAGACTCGAAGGTAATGAGGAAACCCTCGATCTGCGTGGCGTTGCCATCGATACTGCAGGGGTAATCGCCACCGCGATCGGGAAAGAAGCCTTCTATCCGTACGTACAGCCCCTTGTAGAAGCAGCCCAGGAAGGACTTGCTCTGAAAAGTAACCGACTACGGGAATGTGCTTTTATTTTTTTCGCAGTCTGCGCCAAGGTCTATGGGCAGGATTTCGCACCATTCTTACAAATCATTGTCCCTGTTTTGCATGAAACGTTGCAACAAGAGGAGGTCATATCGACAGATGAGGTGGATGAGAACGAGTTCACGGATATTGATAGCGAGCCAGACGCGTTTGCAAATCTGACATTTAACTCGGCAATCACCATGGAGAAAGAAGTAGCAGCCGATGCTTTGGGAGAAATATGCGGAAATCTCGGCCAAGCATTTGTCCCGTACCTTTCAAAGTCGATTGAGCTTTTAATTCCGCTGACGCTGCATAATTTCGATGGCTGCAGGAAAACAGCTTTCGGGTCATTGTGGAGGTTGGCGGCCACGGTATACAAACTCAGTGAGCCACCAACATGGCTACCAGGTCTCCCTGTCGGGTTTCCTTTTCAGGCCGACGTGGAGAATGTCATGAAAATCGTCCGTGATGCTACAATGACTGTTCTCAATGATGAGGAAGAAAGGTACGCTTTCTTTTGCTTTTTCTAGCATGATGATTTCTTACTACTCAGCTCACTCGGAAATTTTGCCCATGTCGCGACACAAGAACAGATATCTGATTTTTCCCCTTTTACTTGAGAGCAAAGTTAACATCAGGTCTGTCCTTGCGGATGTTTTCAGCAATCTTGCTGCGACAGTAAAGCTCTGTGGGCCAGCAACACTAGCAGGGGAACTTGGAGGGGTGTGTGATCAGGTTTTGCTTTGCTTGCAGCATAAACATAGATGTCAGATTGATGATTTCGCGGATGATGACGAGGATGCGAATGAGATGCAAGAGGAGTCAGCTGAACTAGACACTGCTCTTACCGACGCAGCCTCAGAAGTGATCGTAGCTATCGCGGCTTCTCTTGGAAATGATTTCCATGACGCATTTGCGACATTTTTGCCATTCGTTCTGCGGCATTGTAGCGGCTCTATGGCCTCTGAGCGAGCTTCCGGCGTTGGCACTCTTGCTGAAGTGACTCTAGCTATGAAGGGCGCTATCACACCTTTCACACCCCGCCTTCTCCCAATAATGATCAAACGCCTTTCTGACGAGTCTGTAAACGTGAAAGGAAACGCCGCTTATGCAACTGGAGTGCTGTGTCTGCATAACTCTACAGATGAGATCCTGAGTGAGTACCCTACAATTCTACGGAAATTACAACCGCTCTTAAGCCTGAAGGAGGATCAAGTTATTGCCAATGCCTGCGGATGCGTCGCGCGAATGATCCTCCGAGCCCCGCAACGGATACCTCTCTCCGAAGTCCTGCCGGTACTCGTTGGAAAGTTGCCGCTGCACGACTACTTTGAAGAGAATGAGCCGATTGCGCAGATGTTGATTGCACAGATGCAAGCAAGCAATGAATTTCTACTAAGTAATACCCAAGGCATGGTGAGAATTTTGGATGCCATGTTGGGAGAGGGCAGGGAAGAACTCTCTGATGTCACATGCGCACAGATCAAGCAAGCCGTCCACACTCTTGCTCAGCAATCTCCTGGGCTTCAATCAAGTATTCGCAATGCTTGATCATTATGTACATAGGACGTAAGATACAGGAATTTGTATACTATGAAACCTCTTCCTCTTCTTCTCTGTATCCTTCACCACCAAGAAGAGACAATGCGACGGGGAGGAATATTAAGGCATGTGCTGCGGCAAGGATGACAAGAGCCAGCCACATGCGAAAGTAGTAGATCTCGAAAATTGTCGAACGGGTGAAAGCAAGCACGCTAACGCCAATGAATTTGGTTACTGTGATGCCAGTGAAGACTGTAGGGCCAACATTGACCAGCGCGGCCCAGACGCGCTTTTCCGGACCTCGCAAGCGCGTCTCTGGGATGTGCGCTGGGTGTACAAAAGCTCTTCCTACATGACTGCAAAACTCCACACCAATTCCTACGCAAATCACAAGATTGACTAGACTGACGGCGTTGAGACTTACGTTCCAGATGACCATGACTCCCATTACATCCGTGACAATCATCCCAACAGTGCCGATCATGACCGCCGCTGTACGGATAGACCCAAGAAGCAGTGCCGAGACCAGAAACACCGCAAACAGTGCGCCACAGAGTAAGAAGGCAGCCAGACGTACAATCGAGAGATATTGGTGGAAAAAGATGTAAAACACGGAATAGGGAAAAACTTCGAGTCCCGTTTCGTCCGAAATTTCCTCCGCTATTCGCCTTGCAGAGGTGTAGGCTTCAATGTAATCAGACTGCGAATGAAGCGGCGGATGCGACGTGCGGAAATGGGATGCCAGGACCGAAGTATTGGACATCACGAGCGAGTTTGCATATGCTGCCTTGCCTGCCACTGGACACTCTTCGGTAGTGGGTGAGGAAATCCATTGCTGGAGATATCGCACAAACGATGGTCCCTGTGGAATCGCTTCCATGGTAATATTCCAAGGCGGGTCAGCGTCCTCAAAACATGGCTGACAGTCTGTGTCCGATGATACACAAAATCTTGATGGGTTGTCCAACCTTACACGACAACACTGATTTAGCGATGGGTTCAGCCAAAGCATAAAGTCGTCAATCCAACTTGCGGTCGGGTCTGCAATATAGGACGCGTCACGTTTCCGCTCGCGCTCTAGTATGTTGGTGAGAGATAGATCGTTGCAAGTGGTAAAACGACTGCAGAGCGCTTGCTGCTCCATCCTTTGCGATACATTTACCTCCTTCGTGACAAAATAAACTGGCGGACCAGCTCCAAAGAATTTGTCTAGATCATCAAAATAGTCGATGAGATAGGAATCGCTTGGAAGAGCGATTCGCTGATCTAAGCCAAGCTGCATGTATGGAAGTAATGCTAAGGCACACGCCAGAATGGCCAGAAAGACGAATATAACAGCAGCCTTGATCTGTTTGCGAAGAAGGAAAGGCGCGTATTGCTTGCGCACGAAAGTAGTGAGAGACGGTTCCTTCTCCACGTTAGTTTCAGCCGCAATAACAAGGCAGGGAATACAATCCACTCGCTTTTGTTCCTTGCGCCGCTGGTCGAGCGATAAGGCAGCGACGAACATAGTCATTTGAAGGAGCGCATCAAAGACAATAGCACCAGCCGCATAGATGGCAAAATTACGCACTGCAGGCATAGACACCGCTGCACCTATGGCAAACGTCACTATCTCTGAGGTGCCACTCAAGAGAATGCTTGGGCCAATTCTGCCAAGGGCTCGCGCAACGCGCACTTCAATCTCTTCATCGCTGTGCAACGTGTTCACACGCTCAAACTCATGGGTGATTAGGAAGATGTTGTCCACGCCGACAGCCAATACCAGGAAAGGGATCACCTCTGCAATGATGAGTGTGACTTTGACCCCAAAGAGAGAGAATAAGCCTACCGAAGCAGAGACAGAGAGAAGCACAATCAAAATTCCGAAGCTACCCAAGGTGAATTTGGAATCAATCAACGCCTGCTTGCCGCGGTACACCGATCCACCAAGCGCAAGAGACGCATAAAAGAACATAACTATGTAAGAAATCAAGATGATTTTCGCGTCTGTATTTGACGATTCGTTAATTTCCTGCTCCAGCGAGGCTTCGGTGGAAAAACTGAGTGATAAACCTCTTAAGATGGCTTCTTGCTGCACAGACTTCATATAAATCTTGACAGCTTCCTCCCATAATAATGCTCGTAAGGCTACGTCACTGCTCTCCAGGCCATTATTTACCACCCAGGTGGAGATTAGCGCATGGGATCTCATCACATCCTCTTCATATCCACCCAGGATCATCTGCGGACGCAGCGGTTGTTGAAATTGAGGCAGGCAGGTAATAGGCTGCGCAGTACATAAACGCACACGATCTTGCCACGACTCGCGATCTATCTCCTCAGTATCAAAGTAGCCGCTTATAGATTGAACGATGCATTCGCCAGTCGGTTTGAAACAAACATCATCCAACGAGACGTTGTTGGTCCGCAGTTCCCGAACGTGCTTCTCTACGCCGAACCACCATTCGAGAGTGTCAAAGCTGAGCACATTTCCTGTCTCATTGACAAGGAAAGTTTGTTCGGCGCGATAAAATGGGCCAAAGTTCTGATCGAAAAACAGCTTCTCCACGGCTGCTGTTGAGCTTGGTGAAACCCACAATCTGACTGGATTTGTTTCTACCGCGAACCTCACCCAGCCAATCGATAAGAGCCCAGCTGCGACTAGACTGACTAATATGGTTGCGGCAGGGAATGAAGCGCATATCAGACCAATTTTGTAGAAAACATCGTGCAAGCGAACATTAAGGCGATGGGGCTTCGTGGGACGGTCCAACATGCCTGCTGCATCTACAATACCTCCTTCGTCGTCATCATCCAATTCATCCTGCAACAACCGCATCCTCTCCGTCTGCTGCTGATGGTGTCGTGCGTAGGTCGTATAAGCAGTGTATGCAAAGAGAGTCGTTGCGAGCCCGACAGAGTAAATGAGAATAATAGCAAACGTGAAACATGGCAAAACGCCCACCGTGCAGTCCTCAGTGGCTAATGATTCAGGTACCTCAAGACAAGAGCCTTCACAGTCCGTGCAAGTACATCGATAACGTGTATCTGAATCATTACACTGCTTCACAGGATCGTTGTACGGCGTCATACCCGGGGCCGAGGCCAGAAAATTCATTTGAAAGGGCGATCCCAGCAGAGGCTTCTTATCTCCAAGAAATTTCAGAAACATCGATGCATTCTGTGCACCTCCACCAATAAAGTCCATTGCTCGGCTATTGAGTGCTCCAAATTTTACATCCTTGCATGACTCGTAGAACCCATTCGCATGCCCATTCCCCACGTAGAACGACAATTCCGTAACCACTTCTTTTTTGTTGGTCGCTTGAGCTGTTTCTGTGACGTTAAGGAAAAGCGATTGGTTAGGAGAGCAAGTGAAAGTGCAGAAGAGGTCAAAGAAGTTGGATTTACAGGCGGGACATGATGAGATGATACGTTCTGCTTGTTGTAAGTTCGATTGTAACGCATCAAGCTGATCGTCTTGGCAGCATATAGGTCCCTCTTGCCATTTCTCGCCACAGATATTCACCAACTTTGCCCTGATGTCGTCGTTAGGCGAGTACGCTGCTTCATTATACGGACATGGCAGGCTCTTGCCAAAGAGACTCTGCTTACCACACTGTCCTTGAATAGCACAGTGACCTGCGCTATGAACCTGTGTACCGACTACAGCAGAGACAAGGAAGCAGAGCACAACAAGCCTCATAACGCGTGCTGGTCTGTTCGGAAATGACGCATGCGGCTCGGTCATGTGATCCATCACGTGAAATGAATGTCACCGAGAAAGTTGCTAATAATTGTCGAAAAGTGAGGGCCATCCGACCCAATCAGCGTCGAGTACTTTAATGCTCGCCACCAGAGTAACCCAACGAGCGAGCCTATGTTACTAGGGTGTAAGAAGTGCCAACATGCAAAGTAGATTCACATGCGTACCTACACTAGAAAGATCAGGCGCCAATACATGTCTATCTCTGCGATTTATAATTAATCTCATTGCAGGTTTACGGCTAAGTACAGCGGATGAGGAGCTAGTAAAACTGTATATGGAGAAGCAAAAAAGAGAGGACGACACTGTCAGTATTATAATTCGTCTGCAGGGGGATAAGCAGCACTTGAGCGGTGACAGGATTGGCTCGTGGAGGAGGGGTGCAATAACGACCCGTAATCGGGACGTATTAAGGATGAAGAAAGGACGACGGAGCCTGTTAGCCAGAGGACTCATACGCAGTGTCTCATGAAGAATAATATGCTTACACATTATCTCATCGCCGCCATAGCAGGGACTTGCGCAAGCTCTTGTGCATTACCGCTCAGAGGGAGCAGAGCTTTGCCCCTGAGCTCGTAACAAAGGCCATCTATGTTCACCCGTTCGTAGCCGGGATGACTGTATATTTCATCCCACATGTCCTTCTATTAGCTGAGACCAAATGATTAAATACCTTTTCTAGCCAATTCATCGTTCATCTTGCTTGGTGTCAAAGGGCAGCTCTGTAAGGCCTCGATAAAACCCTGATAATCGTCTGTTTGTAGAGCTTCTAGCCCCACAATGCTGACAACAGGGACCAAATTGTTCACGGGACCGCAAGAGTCTAATAGAAAGGGGTCTGGAAAGTCTGCCGGAGGTGTAGGTTCATTTACAATTGACTCTGGGGTGGGCACAAGTGGCGGTGTATGTAGGCCAGGCGGTGTATGGCTAAGTGATTGGAAACTCAACTTTCGTTGGAGACTATGCACTCTCTTTCGCAGATCCTCATTTTCATGATTTTTGACCCGGCAGTCCCGCTCTAGATCCGCGATCCTTCCTTCCAATTTCTTTAAGTATCGCTCTTTCCGTTCCCTAAAGGACCTCTGGGCTGCACGGTTCTGAGCTTTCCGCTTGCTCGCAGGCTCTGTGAGACTCAGCTTTTGACCAACTTTCCTCATTGTGCACTCTGAACCCGAGTCATAACCTTCCAACATGGTCTAGAGGGTCTAGAGAAATCCAGTGACGCAAGGCGCTGGCAGCTTATAAGGGACCCCTCATCTACATTGGGCAGGGATTTCCGGTGCAGCATTTCTAAAGACTTTATCGACACACAAACTCTAAAATCGGAGGAATTACTCTCCGCACGCATTTGTGCGCGGCACCGTTCGCCGACGGACGATTCCGATTGGTAGCGAACAAAATCACCCGCCACCATCATCATTTCAGGATTCCAGAAACAGGCGCAATTGGGCGAGGGCTTTGTAGCGTTCTGAAAGTTGGTTCTTCTTCGCCGATGTCATTTCTGCATACGTAAGAATTTCCCCTATTGGCTGGAAAATTGGATCAAATGCAAATCCTCGATTTCCTCTGGGGGAAACAATGGTACCCTTTGTGACACCAGTGAACAGCCGCACCTGCTCTCCTTCCCCATTACTGTATGCAAAAGTGCAGATGGCTTCGGCAGATTTGTCCTCATAGGCTGCTAAGAGGTTATTGAGACCGTCCAGTCCCAATGCATCAAAAAACCATTTGATGTAAGGCCCAGGCAAGCCGCCCAGAGCATTGAACGCCAGACACGTGTCCTCTACCACAACTGGCTCGCGTAGGATGGAAGCAGCGCGGCGACATTTGTCCACACTTATCTCCTCTATTGTGCCTTGAATTTCTACCACTGACGTTAGCCGAGTTGTCCTGTAGGCCGTGCACGTACAGTGTAGACTTTGGCTCTTCAGCCTGATTGCATCCCCAAGAATAGCATTCACTTCGGAAAGTTTGTTTTTGTTTCCCGTGACAAGCGTTACCTGCTCGAAAGCCATTTATTCCATTTGTGACTTCCGGCTGTCAAATTTGATGAACACAGACCAGACCGCAAATGCGGGAAATTCTAAAAATAGCTTCACCCACTAGTCTCACTCTTATATCTTGACCCGATCGAGGCTGTTGCACAACGCCTGCACGAACTTTAAATCAAATCGGGATTGTTCGCGAAGCCACCCCCACGGCCGGCCCATATCGCAAATAATAGGCAATACACGGCTACAATTACGGTGAATGCCGTCGTCTGTCGCTCCACTATCCTGCTTGACTTCACCGCTAAAGGCGGATCGGTCCGCTCGGCCGCGCTGTGCCATGGCCCCGCGAAGGAGTCTAGACTTATTCTCCGATTTTTGATTCTAAGAAGCATCTCCAGCAGGATAAGCAGCGCAAATTCGGACGACTCCCCAAAAGAAGTTGAGAATAACTCTACAAGTGCATCTGCATCGCGTATCGATGATCACATCTGACTTGAACGAGTCAGACCATGTGCAAAATTTACTACTATACCACAAATCCAACTAATCTACGATTGCGCTTGACCAACTTCTCCAGCCTCTTTTCATTAGTCTCCACAACTTTTTTCGCATCGTTCAGCTCCTTCTCCAATTCTTCCACATCGCCAGCATTACCGCTTTCATCTTTCACGTATTGGAGGTGTGCTTGACTTATCTCCTGCTCTGTAAAATTGAATTGTTCCGTTGATACTGTCCTGAATATTGGGTGATTGGAATTGGCCTGTTGCAGCAGTGGCCGAATCTTCGGCAAAGCAGAATTTGGTTCCTTTGGCCTTTTTACACCTATTTGGGGTTCGTGGCTTTCATTTTCTGCTTTGACAGCATTGTCCTCTATTACCAAAGTACCGGAAATCTCGCCACGCCTCGCATCAGCTTGTGATGCACAACGCAGTTCATTATTGCGATACATCACAGATGCTTCCTGCGGCTGAACAGCATCATTTTGTACTAGGACGGCAGGGTTATTGATGAGAATGTCTTGCAATGTATCAACTACCGGCGTCTTATTGGGCTTTCTTTGGACAGTTGGTAACCTCTCGGTCTCCAATGAGCTGGGGCTTTCTTTGTCTCGACTTCTATTCTGTGGTGAGGAGCCTTCTAAATATAAGCAGTGCAATGCAAACAAGAAAGAAATTGGAAGAAATGTACTCCTATTGAATGTGACATGTACAAGACCTAGCAGTATGGAACCATACATCCTTGCTCTGTAAGTACACATCACAGCCGTGCTGCAATAGGTCATCAAAGTAAGCATAGACGAAAGTCCCATGGTACAAGCTCGCGGAGTTGGGTTTACCAACGTCCACCAGCGTCGTTCCCACGAACAGAGTACGCACCTTCAGTTGAATTCAGTGGCGTACCACCGCCAACTTTATTCACGAGCGATGTAAAATTAAAATTCGGAGAGGTTGATTTTGAGGCTCGTGGGGGCTGCACATTGACCTGCTGGTTCTCATTGCGTTCTCGCACAAAGTAGTCACCTTGGTCAGGCTGGACTTTAGTCGTGGATTGTGATGGCTGGGCGGCAAATATTCCCGAGGGAGGTGAGGGGGGATTGGTATGCATGCGCTGCAGCTGTGTTGGTGGGACTCGTTTGGACAAAACCTCCGTTTGACTTTGTTTTGTGTATCCATGAGGAGGTGGTGTGTGTGACGAGGATCCAGCACCCATCATAGACTTCTGCTGCGCAACATGCGGATTGGATTTGCCTCCTTCAACACCACCAATATCGCTAAAGTTGTAGCGAGACTGTGATCTATTATGACTGCCATTGAGAGCCCCTGTCTGCTCCTCCCGCGGTCGTTGGTGTTTTGACTTTACTCCAGCTTGGCTTAAATCTATACTGTCATGAGATCTTCTGCTGGAGTTCAGATCGAACGAGAAGAAGGGAGGTAGCTGCTGCGCGTCACGAAATTCTTGTGTCTCCATGAGCTCGGGTGATAAGGAGTAGGTGAAAGGACCATGAGCTACACAAGCAAGTGTACCAGAAAATAGCTGCTGTGCAGCTGCCGCAGATATTGAACTTCGTGGGCGCCGCTCTTCGCGTTCTGTTATTGGTTCAGCGTAAGAATTCTCGGTTGAAGCGGAGGTTGTACTGGGTTTTGCTGTTGAGACTGGGGGTGGTCTGTTTGGAGATCTTGCAACCGATGCTGCCACTGGTTGTGACGTTGAAATGCTTCCTGCTTCTTTCTTAGCCCATGCTACATTCGCGGAAAAAGCTGAGCTCTCTGTTTCTATGACATTTCGTTCCATGCTACTCACATCCGGCTTTATTATTCGCGAAATGTTGGCCTGGGCACCTGTTTGGTTCATTGGACCTCCCATTGGCATCTGTTTGGAAAGCCTTTCTTGCTTGAAATTATACGTCGAGAGATCTTGACGTGTAAACGAATCCTGTTCCTCGCCGGGCTCATGTAGATACATGCACTGAGGATTCTGGCAAGACTGGTTTCGTAGGTAGGCAGAGCAGTACTTCGTGGTGCCATAATTTGCCTTGAGCACCGTTCCATCACTGAGTACTCCGTCGACTGCAGCAATACACTTTGCGGCATCCTCCTTTTTGTAGTACGTAACGTACACACCGATTCCGTTTCCTTCTGAACTCCCACGTTTCGAAATCACAATTTTCCTAACTGGCCCATACTGACCGAAAAAGTCATTCCCGCGTAGTGTTGTGTGGAGGTCGTCGTGGGCTACTTTTGGATTCAGCCCAATCACGTAGACAAGGTTCTTTTGCACTACCCGCATGCCAGACAAATGCTTACGGCTTGCGCTTTCATTCTCCTTGCGTTCGCGCTCTTTCTGCTTCCGTTCATTTCGAAGTCGCGCTTGCTTTTGGTGATCGCTTTTCCACTCTTCCGCGGATATGGGCTTGAATTCCACAGTCTGCTCCGAGTATGGTCTCCGACAAGCAGGACACTTGCCGTTGAGGTTAGGGTTATTTCGAATATTGTTCCAACAGAACTGGCAAACCTGGTACCCGCATGGACAAGGCTTGAAGTTTTTGTCACTCAGGTCAAACTCCTCCATGCACAGCGGACAGTCGTTGTCATCCTCGTCCGATATGAAGGAGTCCTCCTTTGTTCTGTTCATCCCTCCCCAGACAGCGCCGCAGCGATAGCTCACTCACTCAACGCACGGTCTTCGCAGCAATTGTTTTCGTTGTCCCGGCTATATTGCGTTGTAAATCAATCACGTCAAAGACCCACCAGTATGGCGACGAGGCAATTCAGAATGGGCAGGCGACTGTTTCCCGCGCCCCAGAGCAGGCCTTTTTTCACATCCAGCAGGCTGTCGGAAGCTGCAGTGTTTCGCTCGAAGCCGGTTGTTGCTCCACCCGTCGATCCAAAGCTCAAGTATAAGGAGGCAAACGAGCGTTTGCACAAATATGGAGAGTATCTCATGTCTTGCCTACCAAGATACATTCAACGATTCACGGTATGGAAGGATGAGTTGGCTATCTGCATTCCTCCGAGCGCTGTCATTCCCGTTTTCACCTTCCTTCGCGACCATTCCGCCGCACAGTATAGGCAGGTAGTTGACATCACTGCTGTCGACTACCCAACAAAGCAATATCGGTTCGAAGTTGTGTATAATCTCCTAAGTCATCGCCACAACTCTCGGATCCGAGTCAAGACCTACGCAGATGAAGCAAGCCCCGTACCCAGTCTCGTCCCCATCTACCAGGGAGCAAATTGGTATGAGCGAGAAATATACGATCTTTTTGGGGTTTTCTTTGCCGGGCATCCAGATCTCCGGCGGCTCATGACAGACTATGGGTTCGAGGGACATCCTCTGCGCAAGGACTTTCCGCTTACAGGTTACACGGAAGTTAGGTATGATGAAGAAAAGAAGCGGGTTGTGGTTGAGCCGTTGGAAATGTCACAGGCGTTTCGTAATTTCTCAGAGGGGAGTGCTGCATGGGAGCAGGTTGGCCGAGGAACCCAACAAACGCCAGAGTCCTTCCTGCCTCCTATCAAAGAAGAGCCCCCAAAGGACAAGTAGGCTTGTATAAATTACTTTCGATTCCCCTCTGTCGTACTCCGTACCCGATTCAATTTTTGCTGCAGTAGGCCGCGGTCGCGGGCCAATTGGTTGCGCACTTTGAGTAATTGCCGTCGTCTCTCCTCTGGTGATTCTTCTTTCCATTCCTCCGCCGTCTGCTTCTTCTGCACGTGCTCTTTGAGGTCTGCTCCAGTAAGGGATCCTACTACAGTGGCCAAGGCTGCGATGCCAACGAAATACTTCCACCGCTTGTCCATGGCATGTGTCACATAGCGCAGAGTATTGAGAGCAACTGGAACTTTTCAACGTTTTAATCAAAAATTACACGGAACGCTTCCATTCATGTCATCATACCAGCGTTCTCAGCTACATGGCCCTTAAGTCTTTTCCGGCCTCATTCCATCACTCCCAGAAAGGTAAGTCGCTGAGAAATTTGCAGCTCAGGCCGATCCTATGTGTATTAGCATGGAAATAGGGTATACATACGGGGAGGAGAATGCTGAGCTCATCAAATCGAAGATCCTGCTTCTTTGAGTATCGCAAGAGGTCATCTTCCTCCTTAGTCCACGCCTTCTCAGTAACAGTCGGGAGGACTATAGACCCCATCCGCAGACGACGAATGCTGGCGTGGGGCGCAGAAACCCATTGCTTGGTTGCGTTAGTGGATGCATCACAATTTGACGGATCCTTTTTCCGGATAATGGGGTTCACAAAGCCATTGGCAAAAATATCACCAGCAGGTCCAGACTCTTTCATGCTCTTCAACTTTGAACCCGAAAGACGTCGCCATCGAAATTGACATCCATTCGAAGTCCTACCAGGAACTGATATTAGTGGAGAAGTAAATAGTAGTACAGTGAGTTGCAATCTCACGCCATCCAAGATTGTGAACCTCTTTCAGTTGTCGCAACATATGGTCCTCGTGTGCTTGCCAAGAATGCGGCTCTCTTGGACCTTTGGGTCTAAAATTAGCAAAGCACACACAAAGCACACTTTTTGCGACCCAAGATGTCGAAGTCACTGACGCTCGTGCCACTTTCCGATTGCAATTCACTCGACTCTGTAGATTTCTGTGACCGTATATCAAAGCACTGGGGCTGATAATTGAGCGTCTGACCACCACAGCTTCCACCACTACTGCTGGCTCGACTCAAAGCAAAAGTTGGAGACTCGTCGTGGGACGATATAGACGTGCTTGGTGAGCTAGGGCCCATTGATCCAAAGGAGAACATCGTGCCAATCGTAGATGTCGACGAGATACTTGCACTCCTGCCGTTCCTAGGAGCCTTTGATGCGCTGCATGCTCCGACACCGTTGAGCACGCCAGCCTTGGTCGGTGGCAAGTATGGCACAAACCCACCATGCACGCGGGCAGGGGCAGCAGGGTCCATCAACAGCTCTGAAGAGGATACCCTGCCTGTCCCACTCCGAGAAGACGATGGCGGCTCAATGTTGAGCTTCCGAACGGAATTGATTCAAGGTAAGAGCGTAGAAGTGGTGGAGATAATTGGAGCAATCTCGAGTATCTTTGCTGGAGTCCTGCGTGGAACGACTGTTTGGAGCGTTTGTTCCCTCGACTCTCTGTTCCGTCTGAGCTCAGAGATGGCGAGTTCAAGGGGGAATTCGCGTTGGTGGAGGTAGTGGGTGGTGGTGTTGGGCCCAAAAGTCTAGCCGGGATTTCCATTTTGGGACGAACCAGCCCCAAGATTAGATCAGATGAGATGCGATAGATTAGATGCAAGGAGAGAAGAACCACCCAACCAATCGGACTAGAAAGATGGCGCCAAGGGTTTTCATTGCTAGACATGGAGAGACAGAGTGGTCCCTAAACGGACGCCATACCGGAACGACAGACCTCGCTCTTACGGCTAATGGGAAGAAAAGAATGCAAAAAACAGGGGAGGCCATGGTAGGCGAGGACAGGTTAATTTGTCCTGACTTGCTGCTTCAGGTCTACTGTAGTCCCAGGAAACGAGCTATGCAGACATTAGAACTGCTTGGGCTTCCCAAACAAGTTCCAGCGGAGGTTATGGATTCTCTTTCCGAGTGGGACTATGGTAAGTATGAAGGATTAAAGACGGCAGAAATCAAGCAAAGAGCGGGTGAGGACTGGGATATGTGGAAAGATGGGTGCGAAGGCGGAGAGTAATTCACACGTTTCTACCCTTTTCTAACCTCAGATCGCCAGAGCAAGTCACTCAACGCGTGGATAAGCTCATTGCTCACATTCAAGCGATGCAAAAGGACCACATGACCGATGGCAAGCCTGGAGACGTGCTTCTGGTAAGTTGTTGCATACCCGACTAAACAAGGTATGTCACGCACATATCGGTCGAAGTATAGCGATCCGATGGATTGGGCAAACCTTGCAAGAAGGACCCCATCTCATCCTCGAGGCAGGTGGCATTGGTGTGCTAAGCTACGAGCACAACTCCCCGGACGAGCCTGCCCTTATGCTTGGAGGAGCTTTTATGTCCAATTTATCGTAGAAACGTAAATGAAAAGTTTTGTATGTTGCCCGCTCCAACTCTGGCACATGTCCAATTCGGGCAATATGATTGAGTCACCGTGATCGAATTGGGACGCGCCGGACAACAAACATCAAAGCACGCATGAGCGACACATCGCGAAATCAATAATAGACAGTAGCATTTCTCGTAAACTTCTCGAGAGAGAGGCTGAGCGAAGTGCTTCGTGTTGGCCTTACGGTCGACCTCACTCTGCTTGGCTTAGCTGAGCAGAGCGCCTATCGTGTATGAGCAGCTTTCTCTTCAGGCTGTACTACAGCAAGGATGTCGATGGAATCAAAGCTCTCCTGGAATCGTGGTCGAGTGCGACCCCAATGGCATATGGGTCTCTTCCATCTCCGGCATCGAAACCACTGAGCAAAACCGCTGCTCAAGCCATTCGTCAGGACATCAATCGGCGAGACCATTTTGGCCGTACAGTGTTGCATCTTGCTGCGACTTCAGGTGACACTGAGATTGTCAAAGCTTTAGTTAAGCATCCGAGTACTGATATCCATCTTGCAGATCTGGAGAGTGGATGGACAGCATTGCACAGATCTCTCTACTATGGACATATTGCCTGCGCCATGATTATCCTTGGTCGATCTCGAGACGCCATTCGTGCAAAAGATTCGGAAGGAAATTCCCCTTTTGATGTGTACAACTCCACGATAGAGGGTACCAATCCTCCAGCTCTTGACGTTACGTACGGTGGCACGGACCTGTTTACATGGGGTTCTAATGCAAACAACAGTCTCGGTTTTGCTGACATGGACAACAGAGCGTACCCTGAGCGCATCAGTCTCGTTCGGTCTGAAGCTCAATGCTCTATGGCTGTGGATAGGTTGCGAGAATTGCGTGTTCGAGATGTGCAAATGTCGAAATATCACACTGCTCTTTTGACTACAGAGTCGATCGATAACCTGTTGGTCTGTGGCATTGGCAACAGTGGTCGGCTTGGCCTCGGTGTTGTCGGCACGCAACTCTCGTTCCGGCATGTCAAAGGACTTGGTGGAGGTATGGTAGGAAAAATTGCAATTGCTCAAGACCATACGCTT
>JAABUO010004897.1_pt1 | contig 15741 bp, 14 predicted proteins | sample 5559291 | NCBI WGS metagenome assembly JAABUO01 (sample SAMN10711878, study PRJNA513372) | rock metagenome | isolation source: Antarctica rocks | place: Antarctica: Victoria Land, Finger Mt sud
GGACGCCGCAGCACTGGAAGCCTCCGATGCGATTTCTGTAACGTGATGCCATGAAGTACCGCCTTGTTTCATTTCTGGTCTACTGGTTTGTCCGCCTTCTGACGCTGACCGTGCGCCTGCGCGTGATCGGCGAAGACCGGGTGCGGGCGCTTCAGGACACCGGCCACGGCCTGATTCTCGTCACCTGGCACGGCCGGACCATGCTGCCGATCTCGCGCTTCCGCAAGCGCGGCTACTGGGCGATTATTTCCACGTCGCGGGACGGCGAGTACCAGAACCAGATTTTCAGGCGCTTCGGCTGGCAAACCGTGCGCGGGTCAACGTCCGCTCGCGGCGCGGTCCAGGCGGCGCTTGCCGTCACCAAGCATCTCAAAAAGGGCGCGACGCTGGCGTTCACCCCGGACGGCCCGCGCGGGCCGGGCCATGTAGTCCAGCCCGGCGCGATCTTTTTAGCACAGAAGTCCGGCTCTCCCATTGTCCCCGCCGGCATCAGCGCGTACCCCCGCAAGCTGTCTCGTTCGTGGGATGGTTATTTGGTCCCGCGTCCCTTCTCCCGCGCCGTCTGGATTTACGGCGACCCCATCTACATTCCTGCCGACGCTAAAAGCGAAGAAGACCAAAAGCTCTGGGCTGACCGCATCGGCGCGGCGATTGATGCGCTGGAGCGGCAAGCCGAGCTGGAAGCCGGGGCAAGTCCGGTGTTGAGTGCCGGGCGTTTGGAGCCGAAGAAGAGTCCCCCCAGCCCCCAATAATGGGGGAGCAGGATAATAGGAGCCGGAGATTAAGCATGACGAAGATTAAAAGCGGTCTCATCCTGATTGCTGTTGGGATTGGGCTGAACATTTTCGGTCGCCTTGTGGCGACATTTGCTCCCACGTTGATGGCGTCACTGCCCATTACAGGTACTTTAGCTCTTTTAATGGTTGCCTCAGTCGTACTTGTGTTGTTTGGCATTTTCCGCTTGATTGTTGGATTGGTGAGCAAAAAGGAACAAGCAAAGACGTCTAGCGCTATGTCGGTAGATAACACAGTCTGGCCGCCTGCTCCAAAACCGCCGGATACTTTATAAAGACACAGTATGTTCTATGAGCAGCCTGCAATCCTACATCTTAGAAGCCATCGGTGAGCCGGGAAGCGCTGGACTTGGTGCGGACGTAACGCGGGGCGTGCTGGGCGGGCTGGCGCGGCTCTACGATGCCGGGCTGGAAGCGTATTTGTTTGCGGAGCGGGTGGGGCTGCGGCGGCGGGAACATCTGCCGGTTGCGGTCATCAGCATCGGCAACCTGACGGTCGGGGGGACGGGAAAGACGCCGATGACGCAGTTTTTGTGCCGCTGTTTGATGGCTCAAGGCAAGCGGGTGGGGGTTCTGAGCCGGGGACATGGCGGTTCCAATCAGAGTGTGCGGCTGGTATCGGACGCCACCGGGCGGGTGCTGCTGCCGACATCCGACGCGGGGGATGAGCCGGTCCTGCTGGCGTTGACGCTGCCGGGCGTGCCGGTGCTGGTCGGCAAAGACCGGCGGCTGTCGGGCCGGGAAGCGCTGCGGCGTTTCGATTTAGACGTGCTGGTTCTGGACGACGGCTTTCAATACTGGCAATTGGCGCGGGATTTGGACATCGTTCTGCTGGATGCCCGGCGTCCGTTCGGCAACGGGTTTCCTCTGCCGCGCGGCCTGCTGCGCGAACCCAAACGCCATCTCAGCCGGGCGAAAGTCGTAGTCCTCACGCGGTCAAGCGTGCTGTCTGCCATGCAGCGCACAGCGCTGACTACCCAAGTCTCGCAGCTTGCGCCCGAAGCGCGGCTGTTCTTTGCCGACCACAAAGCTGCTGGTCTTGTCCCCGCCGATGCTCTCCATGCTCCGCTGAAGCCTCTGGCTGACTTGTTGGGAATGCCAATCGCCGCCGTGTCCGCCATCGCGCAGCCGCAGTCGTTTAGGGACACGCTGACGCGCAGCACCGGGGCAACGATTGTCTGCCAAAAAGCCTGGGTGGACCATCAGGTGATCAGCGGAGCGGAGGCAGGCGCAGTTATTCAGGAAGCAGAGCGGGCAGGCGCGGCGGCGCTGGTGATGACCGAAAAAGACGCGGTCAAGTGGCCGTTTCCGCAAAAAACCATCCTGCCGCTGTACGCGCTTCGGGTCGAAATGGCGCTGGAAGATGAGGCGGGGTTTATGGAAGAGACCTACCGCCTTGCTTCGCAGGGTCCTTCCTAAAGGGAGGATTAGGATAACAAACAGAGGCTCGCGCCTGTCGCTCTTGTTCCTCCCTTCTTGTTCCTCCCTTTAGGAAGGACCCTGCGAAGCAAGGTGGTAGGTCACGACCCATACTCGCCGGGCGGGCGCTGGCGGTGCCAGTCGGTCAATCCCTGGTAGGCGATGCCGAGCGAGAGTAGGGTCTCCTCGTCGTAAGCCGCGCCGACAAACTGCAAACCGAGCGGCAGGTGGCCGGGGCCGAAGCCCATCGGGACGCACAGCGCGGGCAGGCCGCAGAGGTTGCCCATGCCGCCTAATCCCTTGTCGCTGCCGACAAAGTAGTCGTCGAGGCTCTCGGAGAGCGGCAGGGAGACTTGCAGCATTCCCGGCGCGATAAGCGCGTCATAATGGGTCATAAACTCGGCCATCGCCCGCTGGGCGACGGTGCGGATGCGCTGGCTTCGCAAATAGTCTACGCCGGGAATGACTAGCCCGGCCAGGAGGCCGCCCTGCTGCTCGTCGTCTACCAGTTTTGCCAGGCGCGGCTGGTCCCGGATGAGGGTCTCAAACGCCGCCGAGCCTTCCACGCTGATAATAGTTCCGGCGGCTCCGCTCATCGGAAGCTCCGGCAGGGCCGCGTCGGACAGGACCGCGCCGAGGCCGGTCAAAACGCCGAGGGCAACTTCAAACGCCGTTTCGGTCTCCGGCTGCGCTTTGCTGTGCTTATCATCGCTGTGGTAATCGGGCCGGATAACGCCGAGGCGCATTCCCTTGATGCCGCGCGGCTTGCCGTGCTTGAAGCGGCTGTGCTCGGACGTTGTGGCGTCCTGCGGATCTAAGCCGGAAATGGCGTCTAAAATCAGGCCGCAGTCTTCCGCCGAGCGGGCCATCGGGCCGAGCTTGTCCATCGTGTAGGACAGGGCCATCGCGCCGTGCCGGCTGACCCGGCCAAATGTCGGGCGCAGGCCGGACACGCCGCAGAACGACGCCGGGCAGACAATGCTACCCCAGGTCTCGGAGCCGATAGCAAAGCCGACCAGCCCCGCCGCCGTCGCCGAACCCGATCCCGAAGACGAGCCGCCCGCCCAGTGGTCCAGGTTCCAGGGCGTCCGGCAGGGGCCGGTGGACGACGCAGAACCGTAGCGGTAGCCGCCGCCGCCCGCAAGCTCGATCATTGCAAGCTTCCCCAGCAGCACCGCACCGGCGTCCCGCAGGCGCTCCACGACAAACGCATCGTAACTAAAGACCTGGCCTTTGTGGGCAGGGCTGCCCCATTCGGTCGGGTCATTCGCGGTTGCCAGCAAATCTTTGACGCCGAACGGGATACCGTGCAGCGGGCCGCGCACTTTACCGGCTTGGCGCTCTCTGTCGGCCTGCGCGGCCTGCACCAGCGCCAGAGGGCGCGTGACATGGGCGACTGCGCCGAGCTTCGGCCCGAGCTTTTCCAGGCGGTCTAAATACAGCGTCGTCAGCGCAACCGACGTGGTCTGCTTTCGGTGCAGGGCTTCGCTTTGCTCGGCCACAGTGGCGAAGACCAGCTCGCTATCGCTCATCGGCGGCGGTGGGGAAGCGCTCATTTAATATGCTCCTTGCGAATGGGGGCGGTCGCGGCAAACGCCGGACCGATGTCGTCGGGGAGCGCAAAAGCGCGGGCTTTGGCGAAGCCGCCCGGATAGTCTTTAAGTTGGGCGGCGACTTCTTTGGCCTGCGTCTCGGACAGCGTGTAGCCGGCGGCAACCGGCACGAGCCGGGTCAGCAGCTCGCCTTCGGTTGTCGGCGTTTCCGGTGTCGGCGCTTCCGGTGTCGGCGCTTCCGGTGTTGATGGAGAGGGCATAGGGCCTGCATTCTGTGTTGGTTTAGTCGGGGGCACCGGCAAGGGCGGCGGCGCAGCCGGCAGCGGGTCAACCACCTGCGCCCCGGCGGGCAGCGCCAGGGACAGCAGCACACCTGTCGTTCCCGCCAGCGCCAGACGCGCCATCTCGCGGCGGGTCAGCAATTTTGTCATGTTGGTTTTGTTCGCCGCCGCTCTCTGGATTTCCTGCTTGCCCTGACAAATGCCAAAGAAAAAAGCAAGCCTTGCGGCTTGCTTTAGGGGAACTGCTCTTTCTCTGTGCCGGGACTTGCGGATTACTCTCCCTTCAGCGCGACGCAGGACAAGTCAACATTCGCCGTCCCGCTGGATTGGCAGGCACTGGTGTTTGTCACAGCGCTGCTGGTGCTGACAGCCTTGCTGCTGCTGATAGCTTTGCTGCTGCTGATGGCCTTGCTGCCGTAGAGCGTGGCGGCCCCGCTGATGGCCTGGCTGACGCTGACGGCCTTGCTGCCCCAGACACCGGCGCTGCTGGAAAGGCCGGCGCTGAACGAAAACGTGCCGTTCGCATATGCAAGCTGCGGGCTGAGCGCGGGCTGGGTGGGCGTGAGCGTGGAAGCAAGGGCCGCCGGAATGTTCAGATACCCGGCACCGTAGGTGCAGGGGTCGGCATTGCCGCTGGGGTCGGTCCACTTGTCGGCGGAGGCCATGAGCCGGGCTTTGACGGTATCGGGCGTCAACTTTGGATTGGCTTGCAGCATCAGCGCCGCCGCGCCGGCCACTACGGGGCAGGCCATCGAAGTGCCTGACAGCACGAAATAATCCGGGGACATCAGGTTTATGTTGATTTTCTGGTAGGAAGCCATCGGCAGCCCGTTGCCGGTCGTAGCGTTCCACGTATACAGGGTCGTATTAAAGGCATACAGCGAGACGATCTTGTTGCCGGGGGCAATGATGTCGGGTTTGAGAACGAAGTCCAGGCGGCTCGGCCCCCGGCTGGAATAGGTCGCAATCCGGTCGTCCTGCCGGTTCCCGTCCATAGATTTCGTCGCGCCGACCGTGATGACATACGGGTCGTTGGCGGGCGACTGGATGGAGCCGTAAGCCGTGCCCCAGCCTTCGTTCGCCGCGCCGTTTGACTGGTAGACGCTGGTGCGTCCGTTATTGCCCGCCGCGCAGACCACGACAATGCCGGCCTTCCATGCCTGTTCCACTGCCTCGCAGAGCGGGTCGGTGAGGTAGCTTTCGCTGACCGGATGCCCCAAAGACAAGTTGATGACCCGGATATTGTAAGTGTTCTTGTTGGCGATGGCCCATTGCAGGCCCGCCGCGACGCTGCTGACGCAGCCCGCGCCGGCGGTGTCCAGCACCCGCACATTAATCACATTTGCTCGCCGGGCGATCCCGTAGAATGTGCGCGTATCCTGGGTGCCGGTAGACGCCTGACCGCCTCCGGCAATGATGCCGGCCACATGTGTCCCGTGGCCGCACCAGTCGGTAGGGTCATAGGTGCCTGGAACGAAGCACTGCTTGGCGACGACGCGGGGTGTGCCGGTGACGGCGTCGGTCAAGTCGGGGACATCGCGGGTGCCGCTGTCCAGCACAGCGACGCCGACGCCCTGCCCGGTCAGCCCGTACTGCTGGTAAGCGGTCCCTGCGCCGCTGGAAGCGACGGTGAACGCATCGCACTTCTTCACCGCGCCGTCATACGACAAGTGCGAGATAAACGGCAGCGCGGCCAGCTTCGGCAGGTTGTGCGCGGGCAGGGTGAGCGCCACCGAGTGGATAAAGCCGAGGTTGCGGGTGATGTCCGCTCCGAGCGCGGCAAGCTTCGCCTGCTGCCCCAAAGTTAAGCTGCCGTCAACTTGGGCGATGACGGAACACGCGCCGCGTGACGTCTTGGCGGCCAGCATCCGTCCGACTTGCGCGTCGGCTTTGCCTGGGTGTGCCTGGGATGTGCTGCCGGCGGCCAGCAGCGGGGTTGCACTCAGCACTGCCGCCGCAGCGCCGGCGAGAACGACGATCTTTGATTTTCCGAGAGTTCGTTTTCCGAATGTTCGTTTCATGTGGCTTTCCTTTAGTCACCGCCGCAGTTCGGTAGCTCGGCGGCCATCTCCGGGTTTATCTTGGAGGAAGGTCCGTAGCTTTGCGTCCCACCTTTTCAGATGGTTTGCCTTTGTCGGATGCAAAGGACGTCAGGCAGAATTTACCTGACACTTCCATTATGCCGCCCGCAGGACGACGGCTCACTGCTAAGAGTGCCGGACTTATTTTTGGGGCGTTTTTCTCTCTAAACCTGGGGCCGGTCTGCCGACAATAGAAGCGAAATGCTGTCTTTCCTGACCAAAAACCAGTGCTACCTGCTTGTGAGATGGACCGCTCTGCTCGGTGGGGCCTACGCCTGCGTGACGGTGCTTGCCCGGCATTTCCGAGAAATTCCCTGGCAGGAAGCGGTCCTCTTAAGCGGGCTGATCGCGCTGCTGAACCTGCGGGCGGTGGTCATGCAGCGGGCGGTGGACGGCAAGGCGGCCCTGCATCAAGCGTCCGGTGACGCTCTGATTTTGATCGCGCTGCTGCACGGCGGGGCGGCGACGGTGCTTGCGGTCAGCCTGATGGCGTCGGCGGTGATGGTGCCGGTGGACTGGCGCAGATACCGCGCCAATCTCTTGCCGTCGCTCGCCAACTTTTTTTACCTGCCGGCGCTGTACTGGCTCGGCGGCTGGATGTACCAGAAAATGGGCGGCATTCCGGTCCTCGCGCCCGCCGACTGCGCGACGTTTTTCCGGCACCCTACGGCGATCCTGCTGCCGGTCTGCGCCATTCTTCTGATTACGACTGAGCTGATTAACCGGCCTTACATGGCGGTAGTACTCTACACGCGCCACGACGTGCCGCTGCGGCAGACTTTGCTTGACCCGATGCTCTCGTTTTTTGACTACGTCGAGAGTTTAGGCGGCCTGGTCATGCTGCTGTTCTGGGTGCAGTGGGGCTGGGCGACTTTGCCGCTGACGGTGCTGATTTACGAAGCGCTGCTGATGAGCGGCAACAACTACTTCGAAAACTTAGAGTCCTCACGCGACGCCGGGTCCGACACGCTCACGGGCCTGGCTTCCTGGCGCAATACAAGCCACTACCTGCACCGGCACGTCCAGGCCCGCAAGCCGTTCGCGCTGCTGTTTTTAGACGTAGACGGCCTCAAGCGGGTCAACGACCGCTTCGGCCATGCGGCGGGCGACGCGCTGCTGCGTCTGGTCGGGGAAGCCTGCCGCCTGCACGCCCGCAAAGGCGACATTGTTGGGCGGCGCTCCGGCGACGAGTTCCTGCTGGTTTTAGAGGGCCTGGACCGCCCGCAGGCCGAAGCGGTCATGGCGCGTTTGCAGCGCGGCATTGAAGCCGAGCTTGCGGCCCACCCGGATTTTTCCGCCGCCGCCGCCGGGGCCAGCATCGGTCTTGCGCTGTACCCGGAGGACTCGCATTCGGAGGCGGACCTGGTGGAAATCGCCGACCACCAGATGTACCGCAACAAACGCGCCCGCCGCGCGGGACGCAGCGCGGACCTAGCGATGGATGCCCGGCTGTAAGCCCCTCAGCCCGCACACCCATAGGGGCGCTGCTTGCTACGTCCTCCTGTCTTTCTTATCTTCTCCTGTCTTTCTTATCTTGTCCGGCAAGCAAGCGAGAGAAGGAGGGCGCGTCCCGCAGCGCCCCTACCACTTCTCGGCAATCCTCCGCCTCGTCATCGGCAATCCTGCAACAGTGGGTATACTAAACCATACACCAGAAGCAGGGGGCCGTATGAACTCACTTGACCGCTACAAAACACTGTGCCTGTATGCGTTCCGGCATGGAGTCAGCCTGCGGGCGCAGACGCCGAACGCGCCGCAAAACACCAAAATGTTGTTCGACAGCGGGACACTGTACCTGGCCGCCGTTCTCCCTTCGGAACCGGGCTTTCTAAGCGAAGTGGTCGCGCTTGCGCTGCCGGACGACATTGCGCTTGCGCTCGGCAGCAAGTTCCCCGCGTTTGACGCGAAAGCCTATCTTGCCGAACGCGCGGAAGCGCGGCGGCTGGAAGAAAAGCTCAAGGCCAAGAAGCCGTTCGGCGCGGCAGCGTAACAACACCCATGCTCAAACTCACAACCGCCGCGCAGATGCGCGAGATGGACCGGCGCACGATGGAAGAGTTCGGCGTTCCCAGCATTGTGCTGATGGAAAACGCCGCCCTGCGCGTCGTAGACGTGATTGCCGAGCGCTATGGACCGCTGAAGGGCAAGCGCATTGCCGTGGTCTGCGGCAAAGGCAACAACGGCGGGGACGGCCTCGCTGTCGCCCGGCATTTAGCAGTACGCTTTGGCGCGGCGGTCTCCGTGCATCTCGCGGCAGACCCATCGGAGTATGTGGGAGACGCCGCCGTCAACTTTAAGATGGCACAAGCGTTTGGCCTGGAGATGCGCCTGTTCCCGGACCTCTACCGGGGAATTGACCTGATTGTGGATGCGCTGCTCGGCACGGGCATCAAAGGCGGCGTCGAAGGAGAACTCGCCGGAACAATCACCGCCATGAACGATGAGGGCTGCCCGATTGTCTCGGTAGATGTGCCGTCGGGCCTCAATGCGGATACCGGCGAAGTCAGCGGCGCGTGCGTTAAAGCGTCGCTCACGGTGACGTTTGCGCTGCCGAAGCTGGGGCTGATGGTTTACCCCGGCGCGGAGTATGTCGGAGAACTGAGCGTTGCGGATATTGGAATGCCGCGTGAAGTCATGGCGGCGGGCGACGTGCAGGTGATGGCGGCGGAAGCATCGGATGTCGTAAACTGGCTGCCGGCGCGGGTCAACGGGCGGGACAGCAACAAAGGCAAGTTCGGCCATGTGACGGTGTTTGCCGGCTCGGCGGGCTTCGCCGGAGCGCCGACTCTCAGTGCGGAAGCGGCGGCGCGGACCGGAGCCGGCTTGGTCACGCTGGCCGTTCCCAAAAGCATCCAGAACGCGCTGATGGCGCGGGTCAGCCCGGTCGTGATGACCAAAGGACTGGCGGAAACTGCGGACGGCACGTTTGACGTAAGCGCCGTAGAAGAAGCATTGAAACTGGCAGGCAAGGGAACAGCGGCGGCGATTGGGCCGGGTCTGGGCGGGACCGAGAACGACAAGACGCGGGCCTTTGTCCGAGAGTTCGTGTCCCGCTGCCCGGTGCCTTTAGTGATAGACGCCGACGCGCTGAACTCTTTGTCGCTGGAGCCGGACCGGGGCGTTTCGGTCGTGGGGTCGCGCCCGGCGGCAACGGTGCTGACCCCGCATCCCGGCGAGATGGGCCGGCTGCTGGGAATAGGCACAAAGTCCGTGCAGAGCGACCGGCGGGCGGCAGCAGAGCAGGCGGCGCGAGACTACGGCTGCCCGGTGCTTTTGAAAGGCGCACGGACACTGATTGCGTCGCCTGATGGACGTTTGGCGGTCAACACGACCAGCAATCCGGGCATGGCGACCGGCGGGGCGGGGGATGTTCTGACCGGCCTGCTGGCCGCGCTGCTCGGCTCCGAGATCGCGCCCTGGGAAGCGGCTGCGGCGGGGGCATACCTGCACGGGCTGGCCGGCGACCTTGCTGCGGCCGCTCAGGGCGGGCCGGCGGGACTCATCGCGACTGATTTAATCCACTTCCTGCCCGCCGCCCTTGCTTTTTGCCGCGCCGAACACGGCGCAGCCGAGGCCGCGCATCTATGACGAAGTTATTTGTGTTCTGCCTGCTTTGTTTCGCCGTCGCCGCTCAGGCCGCGCCCGCGCCGCTGACGGTGACTTTGCCGAGCGCAGATTCGTACTCCTACTGGGTGCAGTCCGGCACTGGCCCTGTCTCCGTGATGCCGGTGACGGTGGCGCATCAGCAGAAAGTGCAGGTGAGGACGCCGGTGACGACTGGGGACAAGCTGTTCGTTATGGACGCCCACACCGGTGAAGTGGCGTCGCACCCGATTACTGTGGCACACAACGGAACGCCGCTTCCGCTGGCGTTCACACTATCTGATTTTCGCCCCCTGTCCGCTCCGGCCCCAGCGGTCGCCCCTGCGCCCCCCGTTCTGCCGAAAGAGGACGCTAAGGAGCCGGAGAAAGAAAACGGAGTGGCGCGGCTGCTGACCGGCCTCTTCAGCCTGCTGCTGGCGGCAGGAGTGGGCTGGGTCGTGCTGCATCTGGTCCGAACGCGGGGCGAGCCGCTGCGGGTGCTGGCCCGGCGCTTCGGCGTGGAAGTCGCAGACCCCGCCGCCCCGGCTGCCGATGCAGACGCGCCCGCCGAGCCGCCCTTGTATGTGCCGCAGCGGGCGCTGGAGCGTGTTCCCGAAGAAGCCGGCCTGCCGCCGACGGCTTCGGCGGCGCGGGTGGGACGCGGCCCGGAAATCCCGCTGTCCGACATTCCGGTCCTGCTCGGCTTGCAGGGCCTGGCCGCGGGAAGCACGTTTGCGCTGACCGCCGGTGACGTCACGGTCGGGCGCGACGGCGACAACGGGATTGTGCTGGCGGAAAGCACGGTCTCCCGCCGCCACGCCCGCCTGCTCCGAGACGGTCACGGGCAGTTCACGCTCACGGATTTAGGCAGCGCAAACGGGATTTACGTCAACGGCACGCGCATTCAGCGTGCCATTCTTGCCACCGGCGACGAGATCAAAATCGGCGACAATTACTTCCGCTTCCAAGCGGCAAAGGAGACAGAATGAACAGCAAGCTCATCTTCGCAGCGGCACTTCTAGCCGCTTCCCCTCTGGCGCTTCACGCCCAGGCCCCGCGGCTGGCTGCTCCGGCATCACCGTCCACCCCGGCGGCTCCGGCGGTGACGCTGCGGTACAAGTTCGCGGTCGGGCAAGTGCACCGTTATCAGTATGACATGGCGATGGAGATGCTGATGCAGACCGGACAGACCGGCGCGGGTTTGCCCATTGACATGACTACCAAAATGACCATGCGCCAGACAGTCAAATCCATCCGGCCTGCTGACGGCGTGGCGACAATTGTCACTCAGATTGAGTCCATGCACATGCTGAACAAGGGTCAGGAAGTGCCGATGCCGGAAGCGCAGTCGGCGAAGATAAAGCAGCCTTTCACCGAGGTCATGCTCCCGACAGGCAAGATTTTGTCAATGGACATCCCCAGCATGAGCGGGGTGGGAGGTTCCGGCATGGACTTCAGCAAAGGGATGTTTAACAGCATGGCCGCACTGCCGGATGGCCCTGTGAAAGTCGGTGACACCTGGAGCGGTTCCAGTGCGGCAGCGATGCTGGGCCTGGACATCACCGGCACCGCAACGCTTGCCGGCATAGACCAAGCAAACGGGGATACGCTGGCGGCGATTCAGGGCAAGCAAAGTGGGACTATGGACAAGACGATGACACAAGGGCCGGTTCCTATGAAGATGAACGGACCAATCACTGGGCAGACTTTCCAGGTGTTCGACACAACTACGGGGACACTGCAAAGTTCCAAAGGCACGACAAGCGCCGACATCACCATGACGTTCCCGCCATCGGCGGATGGCACAACCCCGCCTGGAATGCCGGCCGCAATGAAAATGCAGATGCAGATGAAGTTTGTGATGCAGCGTCTCAGCGACACGCCGTAGAAATAGCCCCCCTAGCCCCCAATAATGGGGGAACCGGAGTTTAAGACAGGAGCATTTTGTTCTTCTCCGGCTCTGCTCATGTTCCCCCATTATTGGGGGCTAGGGGGACTGTTCTCTTCTATTGCGTCCAGCACACGCTCGGCGACTTCGCGCTTGGTCAGCAGCGGCAGGGCGATCTCCTGACCCGAAGCGCCAAGCAAGGTCACGATGTTGGTGTCGCCGTCGAAGCCTGCGCCTGCCTGCGTCACGTCATTGGCGACAATCCAGTCCAAATTCTTTGCGCCTAGCTTGCGCCGGGCATGGTCCAAAAGATGCTCGGTTTCGGCGGCGAAGCCGACCAGTGTCTGGCCCGCCGGCTTGCGCCGGCCAAGCTCGGCCAGTATGTCCGGCGTTTGCGTGAGCGTCAGCGACGCTTCATTGCCGGTCTTCTTCAGCTTTTGCTCGGCGACGGCAGGCCGGTAATCGGACACGGCGGCGGCGGCGAAGATGATGTCCGCTGAGGCGGAACGGGACAGCACGGCGTCCGCCATTTCTGCCGCCGTCTCGACGCGCACCCTCTCGATGCCGCCCGGCGCGGAGAGCGCCGTTGGACCGGAGACAAGCGTTACGTCCGCGCCGCGCAGCTTCGCGGCTTCGGCCAGTGCGTAGCCCATCTTTCCCGAAGACCGATTAGACAAGTAGCGCACCGGGTCCAGCGGCTCACGGGTCGGCCCCGCCGTCACCAGCACCCGCTTTCCGGACAGGGACATGTTCCGGTGCAGCATTTCCTGGATGGCGGCAAAGATCGTCGGCACGTCGGCCATGCGCCCGACGCCTTCGGTCCGGCAGGCCAGCCGCCCTGTCACCGGCTCGATAAAGTAGTAGCCGTAATCCCGCAGCTTCGCCAGATTGCTCTGCGTTGCCGGGTTGTTCCACATGCCTGTATTCATGCCGGGGGCTAAAAGAATAGGGGCGGTGCAGGCAAGTGCCGCCGCCGTCAGCATGTCTTCGGCCAGGCCATTGGCGAGGCGGGCGATGACGTTCATGGACGCCGGGACAATCGCAAACAAATCACAATGCCGGGCCAGCCAGATATGCGCGATCTCGCCGGGGAACGGCTCTTCAAACAGATCAACGGGGCAGGGGTGATGGGTCAGGGCGCGGAACGTCGCCGGCTGCACAAACCGGGCGGCCCCGGCGGTAATCACGGGAAAGACTTCCACGCCGCTTTTGACCAATTGGCTTGCCAAATCAGCGGCTTTGTAGGCGGCGATAGACCCCGAAACGCCCAGCACCACGCGCTTTGGGACGGCCTGCACATTTTCAGGCATCGGGCGTCCTCAAGCGAATCCGGCTGTGTTCTGCCCGTAAGATTGCGACAATCGTATCTACCGCGTCTTCAACAGCGTCATTCGTGACCGCATAATCGTAGTGAGGCCGCTGAGCCATTTCGCGGCGGGCGTTCAGCAGACGCCGGGCGATGTCTTCCTCGTTTTCCGTGGCTCGCCCGCGCAGGCGGCGCTCTAATTCTTCCAGCGACGGCGGCTGCAAAAAGATCAGCACGGCATCCGGCACTTTCTGCTTGACGGCCCGCCCGCCCTGCACGTCAATCTTCAGAATGACGTCCGTTCCCATTGCCCGCTCATTGGTAACGTAGGTATGTGGCGTCCCATAATAATATCCGTGAACCTCGGCGTATTCCAGCAGGGCATCTTGAGCAACCAGTTCATTGAACTCGGTGGCGCTCACGAAAATGTAGTCCACCCCGTCTCTTTCACCGGGGCGCGGGGGCCGGGTTGTGGTTGTGACGCACTTCTGCACCGGAGCCGGCAGAGAAGATAAAGAAAGCAAAGCATCTAAAACCGTGTCTTTGCCGACGGCGGACGGGCCGGAGACGACCAGCAGCAGGCCATTGCCATCAGGTTCCCAGGGCTTCGTTTCAATCCGGCGTTCTTGAGGGTTAATCACGCGGTTATTATAGCACCGCCGAAGAAGAGGTGTCAAATCAGGGATTGATACTTGCGCTGTCTGCCTACTGCGGTATCTTTACTTTTGGCAGCGTCAACGTCCCATGCCATTCTTGCTGTGAGCCGAGTTTTGTGGATGCTGGAACCGAGAATATCCCCTGCAAGAAGTAGGTTTCATGGCTCTGGCTGGGGAGAAGAATAAGGCCGTCAGGGACACCAAGTTCAAGCATCGTACCTGCGTCTTTAGGAACGCCATACCCAGGGACAGAAACGAGAAACCGCAACGAACTGTCGTGGGGCAGCACGATCTCATAAGGATCTGGCCTTATTGCATCAAAGTCGCTGCCTGTATCAGAAACCCTTTTGTTTTTGCTGTTTACAACTACAAGCTTTAAGCCCTCACCGCTGCCGTAGTCAACTCGGAGCGGACTCATCAGGTCGGTGGTATTACGAAGTTCCAAGTAGATACGGGACTGGCGCGTTCCGTTGACCTTGCCATCCACGGCGACAAGCAGGCGGCCCTGTACGCCGTTCACAGCCGGAGACCACGGCCCGGTTGAGAGCGGGGAAGGTGGAACCACGGGTGCGGCGTGCCCCACCAGCGGCAGCAAGAAGCAAGCGAAGTAGAGGAAAAGCAAGACCGGATTTTTTGCGTTCATCGCGCTATTATACCTACTGCATGGGTTGACACACAAAAAGCGCAGCAGAGACAGTGTCTCCGCTGCGTTTTTGTAGATGTTCTCGGCTCGTAGACGAGAGAAGGAACTAGCAGCGGCTGCTCAGGCGGCTTCTTTGCTGCCGGCAAGTTCTTGTTCAATTTCTTCCAAGCTGCGCCCTTTTGTTTCCGGCACGAAGCGTTTGACGAAGAACCAGGCCGCGACACTTACTAGGCCATAGGCCCAAAATGTCCATGACAGCCCCAGCCCATGCACCAGCGTCAAGAACGACACCGTCACCAGCAGGTTAAACGCCCAGTTCGTCAAAGTCACAACGCTCATCGCCACCCCGCGTACCTGCAACGGGTAAATCTCCGAAATCAGCAGCCAGAAGACCGGCCCCAGCCCGATGGCGAACGCGCCCACATACAAAATCAGGCTGCCTGCCGCCAGCAAGCCTTGCAGGTGGCCCAGGCCGGTCAGATGAAACGACAGGCCGATGAGCGCCAAGCCAATAATCATTCCGGCCAGCCCCCACAGCAGCAGCGGACGGCGACCCACACGGTCCACCAGGCGCACAGCGGCAACAGTCATAATGACATTGACGACGCCGACGCTCACGCTTGCCAGGATGGAGTGCGCCGCCGAGCCAAGCCCCGCCATCTGGAAAATTGTCGGCGTGTAGTAGATGATCGTGTTGATGCCGGTCAACTGGTCAAATGCGGCCAGGCCCAGGCCGACCAGCAGTGCCGGACGCAGGGAAGGCGCGATTAAATCGGCCCAGCCGCCTTGCTTGCCCTGCTTGCCGAGGTCACGGCGGATGCTTGCCATCTCTGCCTGCACCTGCCCTGTGCCGCCCAGACGTGTCAGCGCCTGTTTGGCCTCTTTGGTCCGTCCCTGCTGGAGCAGCCAGCGGGGACTTTCGGGTAGGAACGCCATGCCGACGCCGAGGGCCAGGGCGGGAACGACGGCAAGACCGAACATCCAGCGCCAGTTGCCGGAAGCGGACAGGCCGTAGTCTACAAAATAGGAGATCAAAATCCCCAACGTCAGCAGAAGCTGGTTCAGCGCGACCAGGCTTCCGCGCTGGGCGGCGGGCGAAATCTCGGAGATGTAGAGGGGTCCGAGATAGGAGGCGACGCCGATCCCAATTCCGACAATGACCCGCCCGGCGATCAGGACCGCGACGCCCGGCGCAAAGGCGGTGACTAAAACGCCGAGGAGGAAGACGGCGGCAGTGAGGATCATCAAGACGCGCCGCCCCAAGCGGTCCGCCAGACGTCCGCTGCCGGCGGCTCCGAGGACGGCCCCGACCAGCACCACGCCCGTCACGACTTCCTGCATGGTCGGCGAGAGATGGTACTGCGTTTTGAGAAAAAGCAGAGCGCCGGAAACGACGCCGGTGTCATAGCCGAACAGCAGGCCGCTGAGCGAGGCAATCGTCGCGGCAAAATAAAGAAGGCCGCGTTTTGGATGAGAGGATAAATGTTTGTTAGGCGCAGCAGTAGCCATTAATCCACCTTGAGTTCCCGCAAATAGCA
>JAABUO010004898.1_pt1 | contig 15740 bp, 6 predicted proteins | sample 5559291 | NCBI WGS metagenome assembly JAABUO01 (sample SAMN10711878, study PRJNA513372) | rock metagenome | isolation source: Antarctica rocks | place: Antarctica: Victoria Land, Finger Mt sud
GGTTTGGGCCGTAGGCAATGCTGATACCACAACGCTTACCGAGTTCTACTGCTAATCACTCATGTATACTGGAATGTAAAACAGCAGAGGCCATTACTCAATCGAGCAATGGCCTCTGCTGTGATGCTGATGTTTTCATATAAAACCCCTCAAGCGGCTGTACATACGGCGTGAGGTGTGATTATTCCCATATCTTTGCACCCCACTAGACACATAAAATTGCAGCAAAGAGCTATTCCCACGCTCAAATTTAGAGAGCTAAAGAAAAAGTTTTTGGTGATAGGACGTATAAAATTGCAGATAATCAAAATCGGACACATAAGCTTGCAGTAAGTTGCAGGTGAGTACGATATAAAAGGCTGTTATCTTACCGCAACTATGAACGGACGTTTCAAGAAGTAGGTATAATTGCTGCTAACAAAATGTAAAATTGACACTCCTTTTATTCATAGGTATACTTTGAATACATCTGGTATTATATTAAGTATCTTAAACTTAAGAAAATGGCAAAAGGAATGGTTGAACCAATTTCCCTCGGAATTGTAATCACATACCTCACTAAAAGCGCACCTTCCTGGCTAGATGCTTTACGCGGTACTCTTTTCGATAAAGGGAAGGAACAAGCAGTTGATAAAAGTATCAGCTACGGACGTAGCCTGTTACACTTTGATGAAAAAGAGCAGGTACGCCATTTAGAGCTAGCTCTTAAAAATGCAGCAGAGAGAGGACTGGCTAAGTTTCAGACACTTGAGGAGCGTGATCAATACCGCAATATTCTCAAAATACTCACCGAACCTGGATCCCATAGCGAAACCCTTCGCCGTGAAGCATTACGACTCTTTACACTTTCTGAAACACCTGATCTAGCAGAGATAAATGAAGTATACAACCGCTCACTCCGCATACGTTCACTGGCACAATCTGTCCCTCCGCCTGAGATAGATGCAGCATCATACCTGAGTAGTTTCTTTGATGCATTGATCGCAGAATTGTATGTTGACCCCTTCTTCTATCAGCGGATGAGCGACCTGCTTAAAGTGCGCTCTGCACTAAGTATGCAGCGTTCGCTCACAGAAGTCGTCGCTACACTGCATCATATAGGTGAGATTATAGCAGATACCTACACAGCAGAGCAATTTGAGCAAGACTTAGAAGCATACAAAACTCATATAGAGCGAACACTCCACTACCTCAAAATCGTCGGAGTGGTTCCCAAAGATCAAGGCAATAAAAACGTAGACCCGGAACTCGATGCTATCTTTGTGCCATTACGTATCAAATTCCAAAATCAAGTGCAGCGGCAAGACAAAGTACTGGACTCCATTACTAAATCCTTAGAATGTTACCCTTATCTTGTCCTACTTGGCGGACCAGGCTCTGGTAAATCAACAGCAATTCGTCATCTCGCTTGGAGTCATGCATCTGCAAACCTGTCAAGTATACCGATGACGAATGGCCTTCTACTCCCAGGACATCCTCTACCACTTCGCATCGAACTTCGTCGCCTGACCGAAGATCGAAGGCTTTATCCCGACTACAACTTCTTGTCCTATGCAACAAGGGTTCTTTTGGGAAGAGAAGGCGTCGCAATTAATCCTCAGATGTTCAAGGAGTTGCTTGAACGAAGAACTATGCTTTTGCTCTTTGATGGACTCGACGAGGTAGCAACTGTGGATGAGCGAAAGAGGCTTGTCGAAGAGATCGAGTATTTTGCCCTATGCTATCCTGGCAATCGCATCATCGTTACTTCGCGTCCAGTTGGCTATGAACTCACTCGCTTCTCCGATCAATGGTTTTCTCATGCTCAGGTGCAGGAATTCAACGATGAGCAAATTTGGCAGTTCTTGCAACGCTGGTACACACATGTGTTGCAGTTATCACCCATTCCACACGACGACCAACAAGAATTAGAAACACTTTTTAAGACACTAAAGGACAATACACGGTTGCGTAAGTTAGCCATGAATCCTTTACTTCTGAGTGTTATTACTGCATTGCATCGCTATGAACGACTTCCTGACAGAAGGGTACTCATCTATGATCGCTGTGCAGACCTCCTACTAGAAACTTGGGCAAAGCTCAAAGGGACAGATGTTCGCTGGAAAGATATGAAGATGGTTAAAGAAGACCAGTACGCTTGTATTGCACACATCGGCTTTGTCTTACACAAACGCTCACAAATGGCGCAGGAAAAGGACAAAGATGTAACACAGGAAGATATAGCCAACGATGTTCCAACAAGGTTTATACTCAAAGAAATAGAACAATTTCTTGAGGGGCAGAATCTGTTCTTAGGAATAGCCGAACGCCGGATGGAGGCAAAGCGGTTTATCGAACTCATGCAAGTAGAGGCCGGTCTCATCGTTGAGCGAGGAACTGATGAGAACGGCGAGCTGCTCTATGGTTTTGTCCATCGTACCTTTCAAGAGTATTTTGCTGCTGCCGATGTTTATGAGCACTACCAACAAGAAGATGAGCCGACGATTATCAGTCAGTTTTTAAAAGAACACTTGCACGATCCTCACTGGCATGAGGTTATTTTACTACTCTTTGGAAAACTCAAGCGCAAACCAGCAACAGTACAACTTCGTCTCTTGCTCAGCGATGATGGTAAAAGCCGTCGAAGTAAATATACAAATCTCCTGCAACAAGACCTGTTTTTTGCATGTGGTTGCCTAGCTGAGGATATAGGCATAGACATTGAGTTGGCAGAGTTTATTATCTTGCATATAAGCGATCTAGTGAAAAACTCACCGTTTCCAACGCAACGCCTTAAAGCCCTGAACAGTCTTAGTTTAGTAATTCAGACACGACAATATGACGGAATAGGACGAAGAGCTCTAATGGCACTTCTTTCTCAGAATGACATACATGACATAGACATAAGAATCCAGGCCGCGCAACTCCTCTATCAAAGTAGTTCTTTCGAGTCAGAGGAGAAACAGCAGGTATTTCAAATACTTTTTAATCTAGCACAACAACAGAATCTCTCATTCAAGCAGACTGTACAAGCCGCGCAGTTTCTCCATCAGAACAGTGCTGTTGGGTCGGAGAAACGGCAACAGATGGCACTGGTACTTTTGAACCTAATACAACGACCTAATCTTTCCTTCGAGCAAATTGTACAGATTGCTCAATTTCTCTACCAAAATAGTCCCGTCGATGCGGTGGAACGGCGACAAGCATCACTGGAGCTTTTGAACTTGGTACAACGACCCAATCTATCCCTAGTGGATGACCAAGCTTTGCAAGCTGTTAAATTTCTTTATCAAATCTATCAGAGCAGCCTTGATGGATCAGAAGAACGACAGCAGGCAACTCAGATACTTTTGAATATGGCACAGCAATCCAATCTCTCTTTTGAGCAAGCTGTAAATGCTCAAAAAGTGTTATATCAGGAGAAAGGTTTTACAGAGCTACTAGAGGAACGTCGATCAGCAGCCCAGATATTGCTTGTCCTAGCACTGCAACCCGGACTTCTTTTTAAACAGCTTTTTGAGGAAATAATTTTTTTTCCAAGAAAGCAAATTGTTACCCACTTGCAGTTAATATGTTAGTAGCTTTGCTGCAACGATCAGATATTCCACTTGAGCAGCTTGTACAAACTGCTCAATACTTGTATCCTATTGAACAGCATGCACAAAACACTCAAATTCTGTATCCTTTCCCTAGTGGATCCAAGAAATGGCAGCAAGCATCACAGGTACTCTTTAATCTCGTACAACGGCCCGATTTGCCATTTGAGCGCATAGTACAAATCGCGAAGTTCCTCTATCAAAACAGCCCTGTTGAGTCAGAAGAGCGTCAACAGGTAACTCAAGTACTCTTTAATCTAATACAACAGCACGACGTCTCTTTTGAACAGACTGTACAGGTCGCTCGTTTTCTTTACCAAAATAGTAACGTCGAGTCGGAAGAGCGACACCATGCCACTCAAATACTTTTGAACTTGACGCAGCAATCTAATATTACCTTTGAGCAAACCTTTCTGGTTCTTCATATCCTTTACAGAAGCGATTTCTCCAAATCAATACGGCAACAGGTTATCCAGTTGCTTTTAGATATGGCACAGGAGTCAAAATTCTCGAATGAACAGCCTATTCTGGCGGCTCAGATATTTAATAGAACTACCCTCAGTAAATTGGCGGAAAATTGGCAAGTTATCCAACTGCTCTTAAATGTGACTCAACAATCTGATCTTTCTCTTGAGCAGATTGCCCAGATTAATCTTTTACTCTATCAAATTAGCTCTCCCAAATCGGAGGAACGACAGCAAGTTACTCAAGCACTCTTAAATCTATCTAGGCACTCCGATCTTTCTATTAATCATGTTGTGCTTATAGCTCAAACTTTATATATGTATCAGGATAACCTGGATGAACCCGAAGAGTGGCAGCAAGCAGCATCGGTACTATTAAATCTAACGCAGCGAGTTGATCTATCATTCGAACAAACATTAGAATTTGCCCAGTCTCTCTATCAAATTAGTCCCGACGAGTCAGAGGAGCAAAAACTGGCTATCCAGATTTTTATGAATTTAGCGCAACAGCCTAATCTTTCTTATGAACAAGTTATGCAAGTTGCTCTAATTCTCTATCAGAGTGCCCCTTCTGGATCAAATGAATGGCAATGTTTTAACCAAATACTCTTGAACTTAGCGAAACGGTCCGCTCTTTCTTTCCAGCAAGTTTTGCAAGCTTCCCGTACTCTTTATCAATTCAGTTCTAGTAGTGAATCGGCAGAGCGAAAGCGAGCAGTACAAATAGCACTAGATACAGCGCAGCAACCTGATCTTTCCTCTGAGCAACTAGTACAAGTTGCGCTGATTCTTTATCAGGGAGGATTCAAACCAGAACAAGAGCAAGCAACTCAAATACTCTGGAAGCTGGTACAAAGCCGGGAGCTTCCTTTTCATAGCAGATTAGAAATTGCTACAATAATTCTCACAAGTAAGAACGCAAATTATCTAGACAGATTGCATGGGGTACAGATGGTTAATCACTTACTTCAGGGAGAGCCAGCCAAGCAGTTTTTAAAAGAATACTGGCAACCAATAGATTCCAAAACGAATGTATTAGATACCTCATCTATAGTGGAGTTGGTCAGACAGGAGGTACTGTCAACCGAGGCCCGCGACGAGATGTATAAGCTACTGTTAAATATGGTTCCTGAGTTCGAAAGACTGGAAGATTCCCACTAGTAAACCTGCTTATTAGTAAGGAGAGATAATCTGAGTAAAATTATTGCTCTAACGTTTAAAACATTGTAATGCTTCTCTTGAATGGTTCTCTGTCATCTTGATACCGTTGGCGAATCACTGACTGCTCTTAATGGTGAGCGCAAACTGAAAAATTCTTCTCTATATGAGGGAGGTTTGCCAACAATATCAATATGCGGATGAACCTGACATGCGGCTTTACTCATTTCCTTGCCGCCTCTACCCACAAATTTGCTGCGAGTTCAAAAAGGCGGCATGAACTTGCCGCGAGTTGAAGCGGCAGCGATAAGAATAAAAGCTGTTTTTTTCCTTATTGTAGGAACAACGTCTCAAGCCCCAGCGTAGAAGATCGTGTTGAGGCTTAAACGAGGTAAGGAATGATGAATAGGATACAGACTACTTTTATAACCCAACATTTCAATCCAGCACCATTCTTTGAATGATCTCTTGTCGGCAGCTTTCTATCAAAGATGCCCATCTATCTTTCTATTTTAGTGGCACTACATCTGCTTCCAGCCATTGTTTGGTCGCCATTTGCAGATCAATAAGATGTCTTTGTGTGAAACGCAAGTGATAGTGGATAGGCATATCAAGATGCACGACAATATCTTCCTCGTTAATAGTCGCATCGACGTTCAAAATAAGTTCTGCTCTTTCACTCTCATTGGTTTGGCAAGCGTATTGAAATTCGGCGGCACAATTCGGACAAAGTGCTAGATGATTAGCTTCATACTCCTTTCCTAAGATATCTATATATTGGTAAGCCTCAAAGTATTCTTCTCCGTTTGGAAGAGTAAACGGCATCTTCTGATTACATAGTTGGCAGATGAGTTGGCCTTCTGCATTAGTATGATGATAACGAAGATAAGTCTTTGCTTCACTATTTCCTGATGAAATCCGCTTGTTGATTAATACCGCTTTGTAGATTTTCGCAGGAGCACTATGAGCAGCCTCAGTTGCCTTTTCTCTTCTTCTATCTAGATCATTTGCGGCACTTGAAGGTAGCGAGACCTTCTTTCGTTCTTGCTCTTGATACCATGCTAGAAGTGTTTCAGGATTATGCTGAATAAGGGCAATTAGATGATGTGGTATACCAAGTTTATCGGCAAGTTGTAATTCCTCGGCCTTTCTCATACATAACTTAATTGCTAGTTCATTTGCCTCAGGTGAATTCTTTTCAAATTCTTCTGGCAAATCTGTTAAAAACAACTCTTCGGGTAGATAAAAATTTCCATTCTGATCGGGTAACCAGAAAGCTCGGCTACAAAGCTGTCCCATTTGAGAAAATTTCTCTTCTTTTTTAGCATTGGCAAAGGATTGTAGCGTTGATGTTTCCACAATTCCTTTGATAAGATGGCGGTATTCAAGCAGGATATCCCAAAGCATCTTCGCTTTTTCGAATGTTATGTGATCGAGAGCATGTTGAAGTCCATCTAAACTTGCATCCGGTTTGAAGCTATGAAGCCCTCGTTGATGACTACCATGCTCAGATTTCAGTGTTATATACCCTATACTTCCTGCCATTCTTGAAATTGGTCGGAGGGACATTCGAATGCTTATGTCTTTAAGAAGAAATTCAGGAAATGAGTCTGTTATAAACCAAGCTTGCTCGTTTTCTTCAAACCAGGTTAGCAGTTCTTTTGTTCTGCAATAGACTACAGGAGGCGTTTTCCATGCTTGCTCTGCCGTTTTTGCGTTGGTCGATTGAAGAAACGGAGTCTCGTTAAGCGAAGAAAGAAGATTCTGACGAGCGCGATGATCTGTACGTTGCAGTGCTTCATGAATATAGTCCAGATCTTGCTTATTACGCACCTCATCATCAAGTGCTACTTCGCCAGTTTTGTATAGTGGAAGAATAAAATTTATAACCTCATCAACAGTATCTGGTTCAGATAAGCCTATTCTTTTGAGAAAGTCGTATACGATGTCATCTGTTAGTAAAGACCTTTTTACAAGGTGAAATTTACTATTCCCTTCACGAAGGAGATACGCATTCGGTGTTTCATTTCTATCATAAAGAGATTTTCGCTTGAAAGGGGAAACGTGGCTATTATCTTCAAGCCGGAGAATTGGTTTTCCTTTGATGGTATTGTTGAGACCTGGCTGTTTACTTAAAAAGGTATAAAGTTTCACAAGCCACTCATCAGTTTGCTTCTCTAAAAATGACTTTTCCAATTTTCGTACGAAGGCTTCCGGGTCTACAATCTCAACATCAAGGTCTCTGTTCAAATAGCGATAAAGATCTTGCATTCTGTCAGCCGTGATTTCCGAAGGGAGCCAATATAAGGGAGATGATACCTCATAAAGCGAGGATAATTGCTGGTCATTTACCAACTCACGGAGATCAGTACTGCGTGCTAGTTTCACCTGTGTAGCACTAGCAAATGTTCCAACTGATGTAGGTAACAGAGGATATTGCTTCAATGTCTGTAGTACATCATTGTACAACGGCAAGAATAGAGCTGGTATATGGTCCTTGAGTATAGGGAGCAGGGATAAAAAGTCAACCGTGAGTAAGCCAGTTTCTTTTATACGTTGGATGCTCTCACTCAGCAAAACAGCGCACTCTTGTATTAATCTTTTGTTCGTGTCATCGTCGATTTTGATGTTTGCTCTGTTGTCAGTAAGTAAGAAAGGACCATGCACCCAAAAACTTAGCCCTGTTTCCTGCTCAGTAGGAAAGTAGACAACCAATTTTTGGCTTGGTACTGCTATAATTTTTCCCTTTTCATCGAGTTTGAATGCTATACGGACGTCTAGCTCCCTATCATTATTATCAAAGCTCACCTTTTTGGTAAACATGAGGTAAACCGCACAACTTTTTTGAGACTGACCATTTTGCCTACTTTCTCCGATCAGTTCATGCCGTAAGCCTTTTACATCGCGAAGATATATTCCGTCTTCTGTTTCTGTTTTCCACTCTATTGATGCCAGATTTTGCAAAAAAAGCATTGTCTCAAAACCTAACGAGATTAATCTCTCCTTGATCTTCGAGTAGAGTATACTTTCTTGCCCTTTGAGAAAAGAAAATATAAATTGAGTATTATAGTGGCTACTTTGCTCATGTTTCTGCAAGATAGCCACTGGAATGAATAAATCTTCGATGGCGAAGGCAAATAGATTTTTTTCTAGTACAGTGTATATTTCTGGTCGATCGGTGATAGCAAAAACCGATTTGAAGCCAATACCAAAGCGACCAATCTTATTGGCTTCTTGTGTTTTTTCACTGTTACCAAAACCTGTAATGTTTTTCACGTCAGCCCTGGTAAAAGGGTTGCCATTATGCCGAAAAACAAGGCTATCGGTAGATAATGCAAACTGAGCTTCTGTTGCGTTCTGATCTTCAGCATTTTGTAGTAATTCATAAACGAAATGCACAGGGTCAGGATATTTTTCAACAGTTGAATGGCGAATCCCCTCAATATACTCGTTTTCTCGTGCGTTCTCAACAAATGTTTTGCGTTTGAGCGACAGTTCTTCAAACCAGCTATCCATATCCTATTCCCCTTTTACCACGATAACACCAAAAGCAACTGGCTGTGTACTGATATCAGCTCTTTGTGCAGATGTAGCAAGTATATCCATGCGTCGCTTGAAATCTGCTTCTGCGTTGATTATTTGAGCGTGTCGCATGCGTCTGATATTTTCTTCTGCTGTTTGAGCAACCTGTGTATGGAGTTGTGAAAGCTGTGCATGGTGACTTGTTTGAAGACTCTCTTTACGATATTGAGCGAGTTGCACATTATGGGTCTTGTGGGCTTTTTGTGCATTCATCCATAAACGATGATGGTAAACTTCAAGCTGATCAAAGACCTCTTGATCTAGCAATTGCACCTCTCCCATTTGGACGGGTGTTGCGTGTTCGAGTATATCGAGGAAGCGATCTGATACCGTTGGATCATTACAAATTGGTTGAAGCGTGACTTCCGCACGAATACCAGACTTTTGCCAGAGCCAGATGCCAAAGTGATGTATTCCCGTTGAAAGAGAGCCATCTACAACTGAAAAAGCTGTATAGAGAACTTCATTTTTCTTGAATGTCTGCGCCGCTTGTTGAGCTAAAGGGTGAATTGCGTTGATAAACGTTATTTCGCGTTTCTCAGCTGCATACATAGCATCAAAAGTGATAGGGAGATAAGGAGAAGAGCCTTTTAGCCATCTTTCCCATTCACGGAAAACAGGAGAGATATGACGAGGAAGGTGCTGCAAGTGAGACAGAACAATGTTACGTGATTCCTGGCTTAAACGGAGACGCTTTTGAGGTTTATCCCCTAAAATATAAGTTTGTTCGACACCACAATTGTGCTCTAAATAATACTGAAGCAAGTTTTGTAATGCCCAGGGAGAAAGCCAGAAGCTTGTCACATCCTGTATCTCTTTTTCAAGTTGTTGTGCAGGTAAGCTGATGCCAAATAAATCCTTCTGCCGTTCCTCTAGGACAGCCTGTTCCTGAATAAGTCGAATGTCGTTGTCTGCGATCTGCTGAAGTCTTGTTTGAATTTCTTCTCTCGTAAGAGTCAAATTTTCCGCTACCTCATGCAACTCCTGTGTTAACTTGCCAAGAATCTCTTCACTACCTCCCACCGCTTGCTGGAATATGCCAATTCGGAGGAGGCAACGCTCATAGATGTCGGCATCCACTGTTCCAGGTGTAATCAAATTGTAAATGGCGACGGTTTCACTTTTTTGTCCATAGCGGTCGATACGCCCAATGCGCTGTTCAATACGCATAGGATTCCAGGGTAAATCATAGTTTACCAGACAATCACAAAACTGGTAATCGAGACCTTCGCATCCAACCTCCGAGGAAAGCAATATATCGAGAGCTTCAATATCCTCTCTTGGACGACTGAAGCGATCACGTAAGAAGCGTCTATCTTCTTCATTCGTATCTCCATGAATGAACGCGACTCGAATATTCTCCTGTTGTAAGCGCCCTAATATGTAGAAGAGCGTATGCCGAAAACTGCTGAAGAGGAGTAGTTTGTTGTTAGATAACGTTTGCTTATCATGAATGATCGTGAGAAGCGCTTCCAATTTAGGATCATACGTATCTAAACGGACTGCCAATTCGAGCACTGTACGGATCTGCTCTTCCACTGGCTCCAAGGAGGTGAAAGAAGTGTCATCGATGAATGCTCCTTCCTCGTCAGCCTCTGTGAGCGACATCAAATCTATATGACGGGTGAGGATAGTCTGAAGAAAAGGGGCTAGACCATACAGACAACTCGCTGCTTGACGACGGATGGTTGTCATCAGAAATTTGACATTGATGTCCCCATGTGTACTGTGCAAAATTTGTTGTTGTGTACTAAGCAGCGCATCATGTAATTGTTGTTGCTGAGGAGTGAATGGCACTGTGACCGTTTCTGGTTTACGCGTTGTGAAATTTCCGATATCTCGTCTTCTAGTACGATTGATAAGATCAGAAAAAGTATGTAACTGCTCCATGTCCTGAATACAAGCGATTCTCTCTGGCTCATTATACTGTCCCTCACCAAGTTCTATTTGCAGTCGTTGAAAGGTCGGATGATTTCGCAAAAGTGCCTGGCCCCAAGGGGTCTCAACTGCTTCCCTCAAAGCGTTCAGTGCTTGCCGAGGCCAATCAAGTACATTCGCTCTTGCACCTTCTACCGCGTGATTAATCAATCGATTGGGTTCGGCCATATGATCGAAGCTATTTTTATCAAGAATTAGGTCTGGACGAAGGAGATTTAAAAGCACAAATAAATCGTTTGTACCCATTTGAATAGGCGTCGCACTAAGAAAAAGGACTGCTTCAGCTTGTTCACAAAAATAGCGTACACCTTGATGGATAGCGGTGTTGGTATTACGGAGGTGATGTGCTTCATCAACAATGACAAGATCAAAATGTGGGGGAGGATTCAATTCAAGCAGTCCAGTCATTCCTCGTTTGTTTTTCTTGGAAATACTGCCCGATAAGAGCTCTTGATTGAACAGAGAAAAAGGCAAAATGGCTTTCGCATATTGCTCAGGCCACATCCCATCTAAATCAGTTTCTTTAATACAGTGCCGGAAATTTGGTCCATCTAAATGGATGAACTGTTCATCGAAGCGCTTCATCTCTGTTTGCCATTTGTGTTCAGTTACCAGTGGCTTAGGACAGATGATAAGAACTGATCGAACATCCTTACGTGCTTGTAGCTCTCGTAAGATCAGTCCAGCCTCAATTGTTTTGCCCACTCCGACCTCATCTGCAATAAGAAGACGGGGTCGGTCCGAACGAATAAACTTGAGTACTGGTCTAAACTGATAGGGTATAAAGTCAACACGAGCTGCATTTAAGGAGTAGAGTGTTGCTAAACTAGGATGATTGAGTTGTAATGCCGTCATATATGCATGAAATATAGAAAGTGGGCTAATAAAGAATAAGGGTGAGGCAAGTTCATAGTGTTGGAGTTGACTGGCATAGTACGTGGAAGGTGTGTTTTCTAAAAATACAAGATAACGATTTTCAGATGTTCCAGATAAAACCTTCATAATAGCTCCAACACGAGTTGGGTCAGAACGTAACGAGACAAGTTGGCCTATCTCAAACTCGTTGGAAGAACTTGATATCTTCTCTTCAATAGGTAAATTATTCCCAAATACGGTATTTTCTTGCCTATCTGTTTCTTCCATCAACTGTTAATCCCTCATCATAGATTTACAAGGTTTTGATACTACGGTGAAGTAAAGATGTTCGTTTGTTAAGAATACAACTTCTCTAGTAGTGTTGCAATACGAGCACGTTATGAAGTGAACCCCTGGGACGACTCCACGCTGAAGGTCAATAACACATTCCTTGACTTGACATTGTCGTGGGGATTGCTCACAGCCGACATGCTCACCTTCGCCCCGATGCTTTTCGGACGTTGGATGTAGTACCAACGTCGATCGACGTGCAGCGTTTTACATATCCAGCGAACGGACATAGGAGGTTTCTCCTGAGTTTGGAAGCCTGGGATCACTGCGCCTCGGTCTTCGATGGAAGCAGAGCTAAGGTTTTTTACACAGCGTTCTTCAAAGCCCTCTGCTCACAGAAGCGTTCCAATTCGGCAACTGTGGCTTCCAAGGCTTCGGCAACCATCGGTTCAGCAAGAACAAATGCTGCGTCGCCCCCAAGTTGTATTTCTGCCGCTGTCGTGCCATCACCCCGACTGCCAAGTTGTTTTCGCTGCACACTTGATCATGACGTTTTTTTCTGCTTGCCAACCGTCGAGCGAGACTCAATTTGAACCCGAGGCTCTGAAGTCGTCCTCGCATGTCATATCTTCTTCTAATTGCTGAGCAGAAATATACCGCATTTTCTAGGAGATGTTGACTTTGGCTATTGAGTGGTCAAATGGGTGCAGTCCAGAGACGGTCCCTTTCAGCATCTCAACAGAGTATGTTTTCCCGTAGTTGTATCGTTTGCAATTAATTGTTGATCACGGGAAGTGCGATAGAACCTCGAAAACGTGTCAGGATCAAATAGACGTGCTTTATATACTTGCTAGTGAGAAGTTTTTTCTTTACTTGGTAATTGAGTTGGATATGGTGTAGCGGTGAGATGTGTTGGAATACTGTGATTTTGATGAGAAACATTGGGTAAACTAAAATTGAGAAACAATAAGAAACATAACAGGATAAGTGCCCATAGTATGTATACTATGGAGCTGACCCAAAACCAGCGAGTAAACGAATTTCCAGTTCTATGCGGTAGCTGGCTAATAAGGTGGTCTCTTTCGGTCAAAGTTAGCTCATTGTGGATTTCCACTGTCTTTTTTGCTTCATCATATTGTGTTTGATACTGTTGCCATAAAGGAAGTAATTGAAAGAAAGCGGCAAGAACGAGGTAGAACAGACCTAAACTGAAACCAACAGTTATTACAAGTTTAGAGAAATTGAACTGTAGTATGGCAGCGAGAAATGTAATAATACCAACGGAAAATTGAAGAGTTGTATTTAACACATCTTTTCTTAACGCATCGAGGTCTTTACGTGTAGATATCACAAAGGACTGAACAACTTCGAGAACTTCCTGACGAGAGTGTAGATAAGCTTCGAAAGCTTTTCGTCGTAGTATTCTATAATTTGCTCTCGCTCCTTCTAGTAACGTTGACTCAGATACCAAAAGGTGTTGTAGGTGATTATCCTTTCTGTCACGAAGTTCATGTTGAATAAGTTCGCGTACAATATCTATTTTGTCATAGCTCTCAGCCATAAATGCCCACCTATATAGACGATATAGAGAAGGTGATAAACCAGAACTTGAATCATCATGATACGAAATATTGCTAGCAATATCGATCATAGGTCCGCCCAAGCGGGCAATGCTTGCATGCCACTTTTCATCATCTGCAATGACTGATACACAGAATTGTAGAAATGATAAAATATTACAAAATCCCCTCATTGTTTCATAAGTTGCCTCAAGTCCTACGTGGACCTGTGTCAATTGAAACGCGTCTGGTGAAATATCATTTAAGGGTGCAGCCCAGATAGTATTTGAGCCTCGGAGCGAATGTGCCTTTTCCCAAGCACGAAGGAGAGGCTTTCTCTTTGGTAACTGTGATAAGTCTTCTATAGAGATACCTTTTAGTCCAAAAACCGTTATGAGAGGGCTTTGTAGCATACCCACTCCTGTAAGCACTGCTATGATAGTTGGCTGGTTGGCTAAGAATACTCCATCTTTCTGCATATTTTGTATACTCTTGAGGGTAAGGGAATCCACTAAATTTTTCTCAAAGAAGAAAAGGGCATCAATAGCAGGAATGTGGAGTATATCTATCATGCGTGCTTTGAGAACTTCTTTTTTGAGGGTAACTCGAATTTCTATTACGTCAATCTCAAATTTATCTATGACATCCAAGACACGATTTAGCCCTGACCTGTCAAGACATGTTATTTGCTCATAAGTACTATGCTCTTCAATGGAAACACTGATGGTGAGGTCACTGCCTAAAGCAGAATACCAAGTGTTAAGACGTTCTGGAGAAAAGTCATCGGCAAACTCCTTATCGGAGCATGACATTGCGAAGGAGCATTCTGCAAGTTTTTCGGACTTGATCAAAATGTCTTTCTGAATATTCAGAACGCTAGCTATATTTTCTAGAGTCTCATAGGTAGTGGAGCAAAATATCTCCAGGGGGGAAATTACCATTATTTTCCTCTCCTTCGAGAAAGCAGAAAGAATGTTCTATTGTAATAAGTAATTCTGTTTAAAGCTAGGTATTTCGGAAAGTGCGTTTCACCCAAGTTGTGGCTAGATGAAAATCAAGATGACCGTTTTGTTCAGTTACGCTTTCTATTATGCTTAACAATATTTCTGCTGGTCCTGATATTTGGACATTTTCCTCCAACGAAAGGGAGATAGTTCCAAGCAACTTGTTGGCTACGGTTAGGTCAGGTTCGAATACTTCTGGTAGAGGATGAGAAACATTCTTGAAAACACGAGATGCCAAAAAATCTGCAAAAGATGATGCACTTAATTCAGAACTCTGCAAGCCTGACAACGCGCTTTCAGCAAATACCTTGAAATTAAGAGAGGAGGAACGCAGTTGTTGCTGTAATGCTTTAGTAAAGGATACAATACCTTGTTGAGGTAGATATACCGAATGAGCGGTTCTCCACTGCTCTACAGCACGGCAAAAATTAATTGTTCGAGTTGCTGCTGTTGTAAGAAGTTCGCAGCCAAAGAAATCATGATAGAAGAATTTCGCTACAGATCCCTTAGTGCCGACCTGGTTGTCAGCAAGCTGTATATCAAAATCCATCTTCGTTTGGCGAATGAAGGCGCATTTTTGAGGAAGTCTATGTTCGGATGGAACAACACTATCATTGGGCACAAGGATAACTTGACGTGTTCCATCTGGTTTTGTTAAGTACTTGCGTTCATATTCGTGGTTAAGCTCAGTTTTGAAGATGGCAAGTAATGGTCCATTGTCATCATGTGCAATGATAGCAAGGAGGTCGCCAGAAGATATATTTTTGTTCTTGGATATAATCTTATAAAGGGCTTCAGCAAGTTCTCGAGAGCGAGGTACGAAGGTTGTGCAAGTTGTAAGCATGTCTCTGCAAGCTAAAAGTATTTGAGATGATCCCATCGTATCTATAGCATAATCATTTGCGTTTCTTAAAGATGTCTCTATTAACCGACAGAGAAACTCTCTAGTTGGAGGAGCTAGTTCGATTTCATTATCCACTAAAATCAGCATATTCTTTTCAAGGTCTAAGTTATGCATAATAGCGTGTTCAACACTTACTCCTGCATTTTGCGAATCCATACCAACCTCCTACCAAATATTCTGCGATAAACCCAAAGCAGTAAAGTGCAAAATTGGTGTTTATAAAGCTTTTGACCACCAATGATTCAGCTATAAATACGATTTTAATGAAAATATACTATACCGTACTATGGTGGTAGGACTTGTCAAGACAGTTTTTGACCAAACTTAAGACAAAACTCAACAGATAAGAGATGAGCGAGTTACTGCTCACTACTATACACCGAAAAGGGCGTTTGATAGTCTAACGACTG
>JAABUO010004901.1_pt1 | contig 15734 bp, 18 predicted proteins | sample 5559291 | NCBI WGS metagenome assembly JAABUO01 (sample SAMN10711878, study PRJNA513372) | rock metagenome | isolation source: Antarctica rocks | place: Antarctica: Victoria Land, Finger Mt sud
AAGGATGCATTGCAATGTACCTAGAATAAGCATTGCATTCCCCACGACATACTGGCGCCATGCGCACGCAGCAGAGACGGCGTGCAGCACAATTTTTCCAGCGAAGCAGAACTGCTTGATGACTCATAGCACTATGATAGTCATGTACCTTAGAAATTGCGTTGAACGTATGCTCGATTCAGATAGCAAAAGGTCAAGGCGTCTGCCTGTAGAACAGCTCTTGCACAGCTGACACTAGCTTTCGTAGGACAAAATGCCATGCATTGAAGAAGACAAGTCACCCAGCTTGCAGAGTAGCATCATACGCAAACCATACACAAAGGACATTGTAAGTACACATGAGTGTTGATGCACAAGGCTGCAGCTGCCTCGTCCATGAACACACACGACAGGGCAGCATTCAGAAACAGAGTGATAACCGAAGCAGCAGAAGTATTGCATGAGCTGTTCAATCATGATACAGACGGTCCTTCTGGCCCAGATGGGATCATCAGCAGTCGTTTGTAACGTGCATATGCCAGAAGCCCAAAGCACAGGAGACCCCCTCCCACCAGACTGCTGATAGTGACTGCCAAGAATATGCCCTGAAGTAAGCAGACATGACTGTCAGAGCCACATCATGTAATGTGTCAAGATAATGGCAATGCTGCTAAAATGATGGCAATGTTGCTATAAAGAGCTGAGATCTGGACACTACAATGTGTGACGTGTACAATGTACATATCGTGCGACACATCCAGGCATAGTGGAGATAACAAAGCAGGTTTGCACTGGAGCCATTGTGTATGGAGTGAATCCCAGGCAGCTGAGCATGACAGCAAGGAATGTGTGAAGCGCTGACTTACTGTTCCTGTTGTGGTGGAGCTGAAATGCAGATTCTGCCCGAAGATGCCTGCCACCATGGCCACAAAAGCAAACATGACAGTGATGATCACCACGACCTGCAATGCAGAGTTTGTTTCATGTCAGTCATGGGCAAGATGCATGTGCTTGGCATCCCAAATGCATGACAAGAATAGTCAAACAGACTAGTCAGCGTATCTGCTGACAAATTTCAAACTCCTGTCAGAGAACGCTAGACATGAGCTGCTGGAATGAGCAGCTTCCAGTAAGGCTGTTGGCCCTGTATAGGCAGCTCACTTTGCTAGCCATTGACTTACAAGATTGAGGGCCACGAGTTCATTCCTGCGGCTATCCAGCTCAATGGCCACAAGGGACTCAGTACCCAGGATCCTGTCTTTCAGCTGCTGTAGGCGCCTCAGTGTGTAGTCAGCCTGCACACATGAACACCAACAGCATCAGCCTGCTGTGCAGGAAGTAGCTGACACCAAGCAGATTTCAGCTGGTATGGAAGGCATTATTAGACATTGAAGCATGATGTAACCAAACAGACTACACACTCATAACAGCTATGTTATCAGCTTGCAGTCTGTTTCTTCACGCCTTTCTCATCTTCCAAAGTACATTGACTGCTCCCACAGCAGCTGATGCAACCATTGTAAGCAACAGCAGTAGTCGTCAAGACAATGTCTGGCAGGTTGATGAACCAGCACACAGCCACACAGTCTGGCAAGGATACCGCTTGCCAGAAAAAAATTGGTTGCTGAGCAGTGTGTCCTTCCCACAAGGGCATTAGCCCTGAACTGGGCAATCCCAAGGAAGATTCTGGCCAAAAGGGTGTGGCCAAGGGGGACCCACCTGAGTGAAGTGGGCTTCCAACAGAGCCTCACACCCCTCAATGTCCCGGGGGTCCACGTACGCAGATGATCGCTTGCGCGCACCACCGCCACCCATGCGCTTCAGCTTGCCCAGCAATGCTGGCGCTTGATGGAAATCAGATCGGTACCTGTCAGCAATGCAATGCGTCACATTGGCGCAATGAAACCTGTGTGACCTCAGCAATGCATGAGGTCCAGTCAAAACGCTTGAGCCTGAACAAGCAGAACGATGCTTTCTGAAGACTTGCTAATGACTTGCAACTGGCTCACTTCAGGGCTGAATGTGATGCTACTGTGTGGTCAAGATCAGTGTTGTTTGACCCCTTGCATCACTGCAGCAGCATGCATAACAGCAATGTAAGCATTGTCTATCAGGCATATTGCTGCCGACAAATTTGAATCATTGCCTGGCAGCGCATACACTGTGTGTGGCAGCCTGTCGCTTGCAAAGCAGCTTCATGAACAATGATTGACCTATGACATGCTGCTGGTATAATGGTCAGTGTAACAATTGGGGAATCTGACTCACTGCAAAGGGTCTGTAGATTCTGATGGATGCCGTTGCCGGATAGCTCGTGATGCCTTCTCATACAGCACAGTGGGTGCCAGCCGCATGTCATTACTCACGTCCACAGGAGCAGCAGGTAGTTGTGTGGAGTCTGCCTGAGAGGGCCTTTGCAAAGGCGGTGGTCCTGTTTGTTGTGGACCACTCAGCTGTGACTGTATCTGAGTGTGCAAATGCTGTGGCTGTTGGTAGGCTGTCTGACTGCCATCTGTCTGCTGTTCATGGCCCTGCTGCAGGTGCTCACAAAGCTTCAGGTCTGGAGGCTGTTGGTGGTGTCATGCTCTTGCGCATGCTTCTTGCAGCTCAGTGTGTGAGATTGCTGTGTGCGCACAGACTGCAAAGCACTCTTGATACTGGAACACCCAGTCATCATACACATGAAGTCATACAGCATCATGCTGTGTCATTCCCAATGCGTTTTCAGACAGGTAAAGCGCTTTGCTAATGGGAAGGGACCAATCCTGGAGCTCACCCCAGAGGGATTCCAAGAATGAGCAGCAGGGCCAGCTGGCGAGGAGACACCATCCCCATTGCCGCTGCCCTCTTCATCATCGGTCTGGGTTCCTTCAGAGTAGGTTTCGGCAATGTAAGCCATGTGCTCAAGGGCAACCATGGCATCCTCACCCCTACGGCGCCCCAGGTACATATCCTCCATGTCTTGGTCGTCATCCAAGATGTCCTCCAATTCCTGCATCCGCCATGACCCACGTAGGTACACCAATCTGAGTCAAAACATGATGAATAGGTCATTACCATTACAACAGTCGTTGGCGCTTACGGGTAACATTTGCCAGCACATGCATTGCAGTTGGCCGAGGGAAGCGCTACAGGGTGTGCTCATGTACACATGCACTTTCAAGCAACAATCTTGACACAAAACAGATCAAACAATCTGGACTACATCAGGAGAAGCTGCTCAGGTTGACACCTGAGCATGAAAGGCTCACGGCGACTATTGATGTGTTTGTCCACATAGATCATGAGCAGGCGCCAAACAAAAATGTGAAAGTCATGATTATGCGCATTTCAGCATGTGACGCAGCTGCATGTACCTGTTTGATGCTGCCCACAAGAGCTAGCTGCTTGTTCAACAATGCCTTGCCATCACGCAGTGTGTTCAGGTGTCCCTTTGCAACCTGCGTTGCAGTCACATCACATCACGCCCTGCTATTGTGCTTGTCAGCACTTGTCATCACAGCAAATTGCCAAGATAGAAATCTTTGGTGCCTGACATGTTTAAAGCATGTGGCAGGTTTTGGGCAGCTCAAATTACAAAGGCTTATACCTTGTATGCTAAACTTTCCAGGATGGGTGAGATCTGCTGATTCAATTTGACTGCATCCTGCTCCATCACGGTGACTGCATGAGTCAGAGCTGCTTCCAGAACTTTGAGCTCAAATGGCAAGTTGTTGTCAACATGTGTATGGGCACTTTCCCTGCAGATGCAAGCTTGTCTGCATTGCTGACCAGCAGGGTGATGGCCAATATCATCATGTTGCACAATGTGAGTTAGACATACATCCAACAGGCGGTCAAAGTTGATCACTTGCCTGTGAGCATTGAGGAAAGCAACATGCAGGCTCACCCCTTATAGCTCACAGCAGACTGAGACACGCGATGCATCAACTCCTTCACAAACTGGCTGCTGGGGGCGGGAGCAACAGCATGGTCAGAGCCCCCTGGACCAGGCACACTAATAACATAGGCAAAGTCTGCAGTGATGATCACCCTCACACTCTGTAGGTTGACCACCAGCGCACGCTCTCTAATGTATATTGCAGTTGGGTAAGGCGTGGGCAGCTGCATACATCACAGAAATTGGCATGCTGCAGGACAAAGTAGCTCTGCAAAGAAACAGCTTGCGCGACATTCAGGCGTATATCTTTTGTGAGCTGTTTTGTGTACGTTCTCACCAGCGGATCAAGTATTCTCAGGTCTCGAAAAGGAACTCGTAGTCTTGCTACGACCGAGCCTTTCTCCTCCTGCGATGCCAGCTTGGCAAAGTCGCAAGGACGGTGCCGTCGCGGTTTCTTTTGCACTCACGAAATACGCCTCCCTACCGTTGTTTGAGTGCAACGACCATGGCTGTCCACACGGAGCCAATGCAACGTCGTGTGAAATGCAGCGTCCTCGTCAATTTGCAGGTTGAGCTGGTCATCGGTGCCGTCAGCTTTCTGGAATACCGGCAAATTAGCGGACGCCATGTCTTCTGCTCGCGTCACGCGACAGACTTCTTCATGTGCTCGGAGATGACCTTGTCGCGTTGCGAACAGAAAGCCTTGAAGCTTTAGATAGCGGTCGAGGGCTGCTGACGGTCCGAGGCGCAAGCAGAGCTGCTATTCTATAACTTTGAAGGCAGTTCTCGATGGTCTCGGAGCCAGTTTGTCATTTGCAGAAGTGGAGTTATTCTGGTCCCAACATGTGCCAGATCTTTGATCTTGCTAGGCTGCTCATGTTATACAAGACCTGAGAAGTGTCACTGACGCTCTTTGAGAGCTTGCTGCTGTACAGTGGAATGTGTTTGCAGCTAATTGCAGGCGTCGCTTGACTTGTTGTGAATGTTCTGTGCAGCAAAATTTGATGCAGTCATTTAATACAGAATTGCCATGCGTGCGCGCGCGCGCGTGCGTGCGTGCGTGCGTGTGTGTGTGTGTGTGTGTGCTGGCAATGAACAGGCCCCCACAGAAGCTTCGCGTTCTGGTAGAAAAGAGCGAAGCTATAATGTTGCATGGAAAGTCGTGAGTACAAGCGCTGTCACTTGTTGACACAGCAAAAAGGTCATGGTAATTACAGCAACAGGATCATGCAGCAAAAGTTTCCGTACCTGTACAGCTAGCTACCACTCCAATGATGAACTTCTTTGGAACATACCTTTTGCACACCTTTCTTTGACTAGATGATACGCCTCTGATAAGCAAAAGGTATGCAAAAGAGGTACCTTTCCTGAATGAGAGACGAGAAAAGTACAAAGGCTACAAGGTTTTATATAGGATACAAAAAGTTACTGCATTGTACATACGACAGACATTTGACTTGCTGTAGGACCCCTGCAAGAGGCAAGTGGATCTGTCAAGAAATTCTTGCTTTTCAAGTGTACTAGAGTGAAAAATGTGCACAATGTTGGCCAACTGCCAGCCATAACACCATGATTGATCTGCTAGCAATGTGTGCATCTGCAACCCAGCACTTTGCGCATTCAGTGCCGGATTGTGCCGCAGCAGGTTCTGACTAGCTAGTGCACTGGTACAGGCCGCCAAGGCATGATGGTGATGCCTTATTGACACAAATGGCAGACTTGGGAATTGGCTCCAGCAGGTGCATCGCGATCGGTCACCAGGTCACACACGCATCAGGTGGCAGAATAATGCAGTGCCATCTTGGCCTTCTGTACTTCATCCAGAAGCTCAGGACTCAGCGACTCAAAGCCTTTAGCTTTGCTGACCAGCTTGTACGCATTTGCAATGTAGTGCAGGCAAAATGTGCGCAGCTGCTGTGCAGCGTGGTGGTCAGCAACTTCCAGCATTTTGCAGCAGGTCTCCACCGTCACTTTGCGCCTCAGCGCTACCTCGGCCTCACACAATAGGTACGGCACATCGTACACAGACGCCATGAAGAGGAGCTCCAGGGCTGATGCCACATCAGCCTCATTGCCAGGCCATGTGACTTGCCATGTATAGAAGAACTCGAAAAACATGAGGGCCGTGCTGTGAGAGGCTTGGATGCTGCACTGCTCACACCTCAACAGCTTGTCCAGAACCAAGGTGTCTGTGCCAGATTCCCACAGGGGTCCCCATCTCTTGGCCAGCACTTGACACCCCTTGGTCACCACCAGCTTGTGAAGGTGGATCCCCTTGCCGTCAACAGACACCACAGCATCTGGGTAAGCAGCTGGGTTGTTGAAGCTGCCGGCAAGGTACTGGCAGGCTGTGAGGCTGGGTGAGATGTGGTCCTGGTGCTGCTGCCTGACAAGTGGCGCTCGGTGGTGCAGGTCCGTCACCTGCAGCTTGTCCGTCATCCACTGCCTCACTGCAGGTTTGTCTCTCAGCAGCTTCAGCAGATCCTCAGGAACCTGGATGGCTGCAAGACACAGCTACAGTGAATGTCATGCTTGATTGCCCTTGCAGATGCAACAACAGGTGGCCCAAGTTAGCTCAAACAAATGTCAGCAGCAGCTGGCTGGGCAGCTGAGACTGAAGAGGTCAGGGCAAGCAAGGGCTTACACGACTGTCGTGTGTAAACTCTCCACTGTCAGCCACAAGCATGCACCAGTCAGAGGTGTACTGCTGCTCTGACAGAACTGAATTGTTCTGGCAGTAATAAGGGAGTGATGTTGAAGCTGATGCACATGCAAAGCAGAATTGCCAGATCACCTTAGCCATGTCATTGCTACTGACTGTGTCAAGGTATAGGCAAACAAGCAAGGGCAGACAGGAAGGCTTACCATGCTCAAAATCCTCCTCGATCTCAAAGGCCAAATCACACGGCGCCACAAACCTCTGAGGGTTCTGCACCATCACCCAGGGCGCCTCTGCCAGCTTCTTTGTCAGCTTCGCCAGCTCTCTAAGCTCACCCTTAGTCAGATAATGACTCACCACCCCAATGATGAATGAATATGCCTTCTGCACATCTTCTTGAATGAGCTTGTTGAAGGGGCCGGGGTTCTGCCCAGCTTGTAACCCCTCATTCCTGACTTGGGCTGTGTGCAGCAGGTGAGCAACCACATGCAGAGCCTGGGGGCCTGCTGGCAGACCCAGCTTGGTTCGCAGCTCTGTGATGTTGCCCAGCGTGACTTCTGTCACAGCCACAACACTAGCAACCAAGCGGTGGTGTGAGTAATCCTCACTGTCTTCCAGTGAGACCAGCACTGGGCCTGGGCTGCTCTCGTATGGAGACACCACAGCAGCCTTCACAAAGATGGGCTTCGTGGAGATGAGGTGACTGGCCTCTTCCCAGGCAGCTGCTGCTGTTCTTACCTGGTAGACATCCACGTTGCGCTGCAGCATCTCCAGCAGCATCCTGGAGTGCTTGCTCATGTCAGCGCTCCTGTCCTTGTCCTCGTACAGGCGCACAAACTGGTCTGCGCATGCCAGGAAGCACCTGTGGTCTGGCAGGTCATCATGGGCCAACCCCTGGGAGCGCAGAGTGGCCAGGCAGTTGCCCTGAGCGTACTGAGCTGGCAAGAGGTCATAACCAGCATAGCTCTTGCCCTTGGCAAACAGGGCTTGCATGAGCTGGCTGGTGCTGTCTACCAGAGTGCTGACCCGGTGCAGCTTGCCATCGACAAACACCTTCAGTGGCTGTGTGAGGTGAACCCCTGGGTGGACAGCTAGGCTGTCCAGGGCTGTCAGAAGCAAGGGCTCTAAATCTGTGCTGGCTGAGCTGTAGATCTCCGGCAGGAGGTCAGTGTTGAGGAAGGTGACCATGTTGATGCATTGGAAGCCTGCCTTGCGCAGGATGGCCTTCTGTGTAGGGCTGGCTGAGTGGTACTTGACAATGGTCCAGGGCAGCAGCTCATGCACCGCCCCCGTTGCCTGCTCCAGGTGTTGACTGGGAAGCAGCCTGATGTCGGTGCTGCAGCAACGACCACAATGAATGGTTATAAAAAAAATGACACATGTTCCATAGCAGGTCAGACCTGATTGCAATTAGTTTGCACACAATAAGCAGAACATCATTGTTCCGCACCATTCTGGTTCAACAGCTTTTGCAGCTGCATGTAGCAGGGCATCAAAGTGAACACTTGTGTGATAGACACAAAATGTCCTTGCAAAAGTTGTTTCAAGCGTGGACCTCATAGGAGCACAAGCACCAGCAGTCATGCCATAACCAGTCTTACCGCTTGTGCAAGGCAACAGGAGTGCCCTTGGTATCCTCATAGACTGTGCACTGCCTCAATACAGTCTTGGCAAACCGATCTGCGTCTGTGATGTCCAGCTTGGCCAGTATGTGGCAAAGACCGTTGAAGGTGTTGGCACCTAGGTGCTGCAGGGACACAAGCTGCTGTACAGGCATGCTGAGCTTGCGAGCCACAGCTGCCAGGGCAAACGTGATTGGCTCCTCATCTGGTGGAATGCTGCTGACTATGTTGGCACGCGGCTCTGAGATGCAGCCACATCCGACTGCAGTCAGCACCTCTGCTGCAGCCTTGCTGGCTTCAGCAGGTTGCTCAGATTCACCGCCCAAGGACAGTGAGCTTAGATGGGCAGCTGTGAGCACATGTTTTGGCGACAGTGTTTCAAGGCTGCCTCCGACAAGAGGCAAAAGGTAGAAGCCAGTGAGGGCTGGAGGTACTTGTTGCCATTGTTGTCTGGCAGCCGTTGCCCAGAATTGATCCAGCCAAGCCTGGTCGGGCGATGCACTGTCAACATCCTTCCAACCAGATGGGAGGCTGTTGGCTAGATCATTCACTGTGGGAACCCGGACATTCATCACCGTGCTTTCCAGCAGGAAGGGGGCATTTCCACCTAGGTGACACCTGCAGGAACAGTCAGGGTGTATATTACTATCATTTCTTGTGGCCATGTACACCTGTGCAGAAATCTTGCTAGGAGCAAGTGGGCAGAGTCACAATGCAGTGCTGCCCATTGGCGCAGTTTTCTCTGAATCTGTATGACAGGGCCCTCAAGGCACTGTTCCAGCAGCATCCCACAACAGATTTCAGCGCAAGAATCAACACTTTGAGCATAGCTAGGGTTAGGCAAACATAGCCATGCTGAGGTTATCAGAGCTGGTTGCTTACTTGAAAATCTGGCGCCAGGCAGGTGAGTCTTGCACCTGCTCATGCGCACTTGCTGGCATCAGATTATACAGCTCTTTGGATCTGGAGCTGCGCCACATGAAGAACTGCTTCTCCTTGGGCTGGTTGGACTGGCAGCAGGTCCATACCGCAGCTGCTGCACTGACCCATCACACAAGAGGACCAGGTGCAGCTTATCAAGGTCTGCATACTGGCGGTCCCTGATGACATAGTGCAGCACTTCAGGAATGTCATGCGGAGCTACCACATTGCCCGCCTGCCTGAGAGCTTGCCTGAGTATAGCTGGTGAGAAGATGCTCAGTCTCTTGCCACTTGCTTTGGCAGCCTGATGCAGTGCCTACAACAAACCTCACTTGTGATTCGCTGTCGAATGGCAGTGCAGTTGAGCAAATTGTATTCTGGTGAAGCCACAGCATATGCAGTTGAGTCAGACTGCAAGGCAGCTTATCAGAGCTCTGGCAGGAGTCCTAAGGTGAGCAGTTTCATTGTTTCTCTTGAAGACAGCGCAGAATGTGCAAGCATGATTCAGACACATGGCCATGATCAAAATGCATGAGCTGCGCATTCAGTGTGTTGCAAAGCCAAAGAGCAGTACAGTTGAGCTTTGGTTTGGCTGTGCACAGAATGAACACCTGCTTCGTTGCAGACAAATGCATCAGCACTGGGGACCAGATGCTTGTGGATTGATGTAAGCCGTCAGCAAAAGCAGCACATTATGCCCAACTTGCACGGCCCTGACGTGCACAAGAAACAGGCTGTGACACATCAGACATGCCGTATGATCACCTGCAAGCTGGGCCCAGGAATGTCTACCACATGCAGGCCAGCCTGCCTGCCCACATTCATGAGAGGCTGGCTTGGTCTGTCCGTAGCAGACATGAAGGATGCATCAGTCACGGCGACCCACTGTCCTGCCTTGGATCCATCTGGCTGGTCAGGTGCTGGAGACCACACCACTCTGCCATTGTTCTTCACCAGACAGGAGATCGTGGCAGCAATGACTGGATGCAATTCCTTAGGGTGGAGCATGCTGCTTAGCGGCGGCCACAACCTACACCAAAGTATATAACCTTCATTGCAATAGTGAGAGAGACGCTGACAGCTTGTGATGCGCGAGACATCTCTGCGCTACTAACTTTTGACAGGGCAGTCAAGAGCTGAGCTCAGAGTAAAAGCCATATGGCAAGCCCTGTGATCAAGCAGAGGTCGTGTTTGTGGACAAGGAAGTTGGCTGACCTGACAATGGTGTCTCAGTAATGACAGGCATATACTAAACATGTGCTGCCATGAACTGCGGCAGTACCTGTAGATGTCTTCTGGTGACTTGACAGCCATGCTGTGGCACAGACTGCAGATGGACTGTATGAGGGCTGCCCAAGCAGGGGCCACACTCTCTACCAGGACCTTGTCATTCTCAGCCCCCTGAACCCACATGTTCCAAAAGTGCTTGCCAATGACGTATGTACATTGACAAGCAGAGGACAGCTTTTGAGTGACCAACAGACACTAGCTTTGGGAACTTCACAGTCAACAGCCGCAACAGGTTAGCATGACAACGCGAGCCGTTAGCTCTTAGGTAACCGACAGAAACTAGCTTTGGGGAAGCTACACTAAGCAGCCACAACAGCTTTGCATATACCAAGATGAGCTGATGTGACAAAATGCAAGCTGTTCTGAGATGTGTCAACATGGTTCATGCAGAAATGGGCAAATCACACAACGCACACAACCAGCATCAGCGCATTGACCTGCATGGCCGGTACTGACCTTGCCCCTGTCCCCTTCGCCAGACCAGAGCTTGCGCCTGTCAGACTGCACCCAAAAGGCTCCATTCACGTGCACAGGCAGCGCAGTCACCCCAAATGGCAAAGGCATTGTGGCAGTACTCTTCCATCAATGCCAGGCAGAGTGTACTGCTCAGCCGCAGCAACAGCTGGCCCAGAGTACAGTGCAGCAGCGACGCCATCTGTGCCGCCTGCTGATGCTGCGTTGGTAGTCACTGCCCATACCTTCTTGGTGAAGGCTGTGCCAGTCCCATGCTGGATCCTGACTGTCACAAGCTGGCTGTGAATCTGACCACTGCTGACAGATCCTGGCATGTCCTCACAAGCTGCTGTGCATTCATGCAGCAACACAGCTTGGCTGTCGGCTGCCTCCTTGACAAAGACTGAAATTGTCTTGACACTCCTTGTGAAGAGCAGCATGTCGGGTGCTGCATGGATGAACTGGTTGAGAACTGAGTTCACAAACTGAGCTGGGTCAATGGCTTCTGAGCTGATCTTGCTGGTTTGTGCTGCCTCTGGTGTGCGCAAAGCTAAGCTGAAGAGCGTACCAGGGTAATGAACCCCTGCTGTCAGCTTTGGGAGCGCTGGGCATGCTGAGGTGACAGAAAAGAAGGGTTGCATTTGGTTTGGGGCTTCTGCCATGAGCCTGGTATTGCTGACCAGACTGCCGCGCATGGAAGGTGCTTGGCCAGGCAGAACGCGTGCATGAGGGTCTAGATACATTACATCATCACCACTGAGCAACTGAATGGTGTCTGACAGTGAGTAGGCAGTCATGGCGCCTTTGCCAAACTTGCCAACAGTGTGGCTATCGCTGGCTTTGGAGCTGTCACCTATCTTCTTGGTGTAGCCAGTGAAGTCCAGCTCACTGAACACTGCATCATTGCCAACCACCAGTGCAGCTAGTTGCATGCTTTGCATGCTGTCTCCCAGCAGGCCGTCTGTGGGATAGCAAGACTTGTCCAGCACAACTGTGAAGTGACTTGCCCTTGCATCATCAGCATTTGCAAGCATCTCCTTCAAGCACACACCCCCACCACCATACCTGCAATGTCTGGACAGTGTCAATGCGAATGCAGAAGCTCAGTCGACCATGCATTGACTGTGTTGTGGTTCTGCTAGCGGAAAGCATTGATGCCAATATAAGAATAATGCAGAATATGCAGGCTTACTCATTGATGTTGTTCCTGATGCATGTTGTGATAGGCTCTAACTGTATGTAGCTATGATCCCAGCCAACATGCTGGGATGGTGCTAAGCATTGCATGCTATCATCTTGCTGTGCCGTACACAGACGCTTTGCTGGTGGACCCACATGCTCTTGTGTCAGATCAACCACCTCCTCAGCCTCTTGCTACAGCACCAAACATACAATAGCATACTACAGCTGCAGGCCCTCACAAGCTAAAAAGGATGTCTCTGCATGCAATCGAAGAGTGATGCAGAGATGTACACCACACACCTTGACTGGCCGTGGTCTAAACTTCTTCGGTGGTTTTTGAACACTCGACTCATTTGACATATTCCGTCGTCAGATAGCTACAAGGCGTATGCAACGCCAGTCGACCTACACAAGTACCGAACATGCCAAAGCTTCTTGCCGAGGGGGTCCAGGAGTCTTTGCAATGGAACCCGAAGAACAAGGCCATTCTATGTAGGTACATCCTAGCACCACGCACCAAAAGCCGGAGCGTCACGTTGTCGATGACCACAGGTGCACGAAAGTGCAACTGCGTGCCTGTGTCACAAGGCACGAATTCGAACACCTGCCAAATAAGGCACGGGCGTATGTAGCTCTAACTCTGCTGGAGGTTTCGACCGAGATCACACCAAGGTCCTATGCACGCCACAACCTCATGCGCGCGGTTGTGTGCAGACTGCACATTGAGACAGGCGCCTCGATTCTGTCGCAGCGTCAAACAGATCCTGGCCCTTACCCCGTACGATGCTCTATAGCGAAGCACGGCGCCGTGCTGCGGTTTCTGGTTTCGGTGCACGCAGCTGATTTCAATGTAGTCTGGAGTCGCTTCTTGCAATGCCAGCAGAGCAAAGCCCGCCGTCGGACGCTCGGCTCCAGAGCAAATAAACAGAAAGTCTGCAAAGACTCCAGATCGATCACGACATTCATGGACATCTGCCTGTTCGCCAAGATAAACAGCCTCCTATCGCAGGACAAGACCAGCTTGAAAGACAGTTCCAGGGCCCTTGGCTGCCTTGAAGGAATGTACCACACACATCGAGACAAAGGCTTTTCTTCCGACGATTCAGACGAGGCCTCTGATGAAGGCTGCCCCATACAACGCAGCTTGGAGGCCCTGTGCCACGTCAGATGGACCGCTACTTCTCGGAGTCTAGGCCATGCAGTCGGGATCTCCTTGAGTCAGAAGCTGGATGAACGAGGTGTCGACTGGATGAGCGAGGAAGCTTACGCCCAATTGGAATCAACCGCGGCAGGCCGTTCGGTGCCACACAGCCAGTGGTCAGCGAAAGAGTTTCTAGACAACGTCGTAGCCGGCCATTTCGAGGAAAGCGGCGACCATATCAGCGGCCAATACTGCCACATATGCAGAGATGTCTCGATGATACGGAGGAGGAGAAGAGCCCGTTCCAGTCCCTGTCACCCACGCCTGCACGGGGTGACCTTCTTGGTCACCCTCTCCTGCAGCATCCCAGTCATTAACAAGAACGCCAGCTGGGGTTGCTCAACCTGCTGCCAGCACAGTGGGTGAAAGCACGGCGTTCACTGGAGCTGAGATAATAATATTGCCTTAAAGGCAAAGTTTGCCTAGTTATGCAGCACCTATGGTCAAGCAAATGAAATTCATGAAAGCTGACCAGTGCAGCTCCTGATGCGTATTTCTGGAGTTCCTCTTCACAGTCTTCCCTCACATACCACATACATCGTTTTGGCAGTGCCCTACAACTGCCTGGCTGCTGTTTGTGCTTCATTTGCCACTGCTTGACCTGCTGTCTGTGGCTCCTTGGCCTGGCCTCCGTTGTGCTCCCACTAAGACTGATATGCTCATAAGCACACACAGAAGCATATCGAGCTTGACAATCTGGTGTATAATCATAACATACTTGTTATATACAGCACCTGTTATATAATCATAACGCACCTGTTGTATAAGCGAAGCAGTTGCACAAAGCACACCTGTTGTTGACTCAAAGCAGTCGCACAAAGCAGACACACCAATATCTATACAGCACACAGCTGTTGAACACTACAGCTCTCACCAAGTTTTAGCAAAACACTGAATGCATAGCTAAGACTTTGTCATTGTGTATCCCAGGTGCTATAGACCTTGCATTGCTTGAACTTTTAATCAAGTGTGTGCTGAAGCCACATGTACAGGCGCAGAAAAAGCTCGTTTGAGAGCTCTCTCATAAGACAACTTAGTCAGACAAAACTGAAAACATTCACTAATGACCAGCTCTGACATCCCTTGCATGTTGAGCTTATTCATGAAGCACAGCCGGCATAGCTGTTTGCTAAAGGCAGGAGCTCTGCCTTTGTGTAGCCTGTCTTCCATGAGTCATGGTAGGGTTGGATCCTGCTGTAGTCAAGGTCTTGTGCAATCTTGCAGATGGACTTCTTTGCTGTGTCCAGGTCACACGTCACAGGGCACATGACCTTCAGAGCATGCTTTCCATTGATTTTCAGCACATCTGCAAAGTCTCCGCCCAACAGTATGCCAGAGTTATGCTTGTAAACCACATGGCCAGGTGAATGACCAGGAGTGAAGCTCCAAGTCATCTCTGGGATGCCAATTGTCTTCAGTGAACCTTCCTGTCCTTCCAACAGGATCATACGATCCTTGGTCATCTGCAGCAGCGTTGTCAGCTCTCAAGGTGTTCTGACTACAGTGTTGTGGTGTGGATACTCTGCAATTCGGGCATCACAGGATTATGTGTTTTGACTCATTCATGCACACATGGACTGTGCTGTCTGGCTTAACAGGCCTTAATACACATGGCTTGTGCATTTGGACTTTGAAGCGTTGACACATTGAAGCATGACAAGGCTCTGCATAACAGAATGTGCCAGTCAACACACATCATTGCACATGACATTGCGTATGTCACTGCGTTGCATCTTGCAGGCATGACTAGTCTCTGTCATGCCAACAATTGCTTACCACCTACCAACATCCAGGCAGGCAAAGTTCAGGAAATAGGCTAAATCACCTGAAACTGTTTTTGTGGCACTGCTTCAAGAAAGTGAAGTGCCTTGAGCTGCAGACTGCGTCCCTCCAGACTAAAATACAGCTTGTGGCCTTCCATGTAGGGCCCTTCCGCTTCATGAATGACCACTTTCATATTTGGGTATAGCTCAAGCAGCAGGCTCAATGCTCCCACATGGTCTATGTGCCCATGGGTCACTGCACATGATGCGCTCAAAAATTTCAGTGGTGGTCAGGAGAAAACATCTGCTTGTAGTTGTGATACAGTGCATTGACATCTTTGCAAACATGGGGCAAGCATACGCAGAATCAGCAGTGTCGTGATATGCTCAGCAGCTTTTTCTATATATTTAGGGTTCAAGTTAAACCCTAAACCCTAAAATATGGGAGGTACATGGCACCAGAAGCCAGAGAGGTCGACAGAAGGAACCTCACATAGGACATAGGTCAAGGGGTCATTGCCAATGGTTCTCTTGACTGCTTCAACCAGTGCTGTGGCATGCTTGTGTATCCATGTATCGTATCCACCAGCATCACTGCAGACGTCACATGCGCATGAGTGTACAGCAGAGCTTCGTGTGGCCAAGCATATTTGGACAAACTGACCCAGAAGATAGGAAGCATTTGCCTAAGGCACCACCCACCCTTACTTTTCAGAAGGAATAGATCTAGGTTCTCTTCATGAAAAGGCGTCAAATGCCACGGCAGGTCAATTTTGAATAGTCC
>JAABUO010004902.1_pt1 | contig 15730 bp, 20 predicted proteins | sample 5559291 | NCBI WGS metagenome assembly JAABUO01 (sample SAMN10711878, study PRJNA513372) | rock metagenome | isolation source: Antarctica rocks | place: Antarctica: Victoria Land, Finger Mt sud
ATCTAGCAGATATTCAACAACAAATGCCTATACACGTGCTGACTTCTTGCAGCATGGTCATCACAGCTCCCGTGGTTGGCAAGCTGAGTCGGCAGTCATTGGAGCAAATCATAGGCACTTTGGTTGGGGGTGTCTTGGGCTACTTAACATGGTATCTGGCATTCATCTCATTGCACTTTGCAGCTTCTCTGATCTGCTGGTGAATTCTTGCAGATACTGCTGCCTCAGCATCATTTTGGTTCTGTACACACTTTGCCTTTGCCTTCCTCATCCTGAATTTACGTCAGCACCAGCTCCCTCGACTCTTTTTGTGTATATTGGACACACTATGTTAACATGCGACATTATACAACTGTAAGTTACCACTGCAGCAGTTGATGCTCAGCAGGGTGTGGCTTGCCATAAAGAAACCATGGTGCTTGTATGCTTGTAGGCTGATTATACATGCTTACAAGATCAACAAAGATGGCTTCCTCCTGTCGTTATGCCTGTCAGCATGCTCAGCTGCAATGGGCTTCTTCAATGTAGTGGTGGAAGAGTCACTATCAGATGCCAATATGACAGCTTTGACGTTCCTTTCAGTGGTGTTCGGCACTACAGAGTCCCCAACAGGTACAGTGTTGTCCAGATACATGTTGTCCTGTTCAAGTCTCTCATTTTGGTATGCAGCACAATCAAGCACAGGTTGCTTAGACACAGGACCGGTACAAATCACAGCTGCAGCAGCAGCCTGACAGGCACTGTTTGACTGCAGAATTGCTGTTGCCTGCAATCACCAGGGTGGTTGGTATCATTGGAGGGGTGCTGCTATCCCTGCTGCTGTCCGTGCTGCTGTGGCCCAAGAGTGCGAGTGAACAGGCCATGCGGTACGAACTTGCTGATGACACCCAGTCATCAACTTTGCAACATCAAATTGTAATTACTTCAACAAGAGCGTACACATCATTCAAGATATGACACTATCATGACAACAAAGGTCATTTTGACAGACCAATGATCATGTGTTGGGAGCCAAACAAGCAAGTGAGTCTTGCAGCTGAAATTAGAGCCGATGTGTTGTTCCGACCAATGTTGCTACGTCCTTGCAAGGTTTTCAGCTCTGGTGTTTGTCTTAGGCACATGAAGGCAGCTCTGGGTGCATTGGAGCAGCTGAATGCCATTGCCTGGCAGCATGCCGATGCTTTAGACCATGTCACCCTCCCGCAACAAAAGACTGGTGGTCAGCACGCCAGTATGCAACAGTCAGAGTCTATGGAGAAACTAAAAAGGAGCCTGTCTATGCCTGACCAGATCACCAGGGACATTGCCAGGCCCTTGTTAGCGTCTGCGTTTGATGAGGTACTTCCTGCTTCCTGGGCAGATACCACACCTATGATCAGCAATGATATAGCCGTCATGCATGAGCCACCCATTGTTTTGGCCACAACTCAATCCTGAGGCTGACTTGCAACTGTTTCAGAAAGCTTGCACAGCAATCAGCACGTCATCAAACCAAAAGTCATCTTGTGGACAGGTCTTTGCAGGAGGTCCTGAGACACCAGCACGCATCCTTGAAAGGTGACTGCCCGTTTTGCTTGCAAGAGCCTGTGGGTGTTTGCATGCCTGAAAATGTGAGTCAATATAACATAGATTGTGGTTGCAGGGGCCAGGTGCACAGCATGCCGCTTGGTTCAGGGAGCTGCATTGTGAGACCATGCTGATGTCGGTGCATGACAACCTATACAAGATGGAGGAGTATGCAGTCCATGCCAGCGCTGAGGCCTATGTTGGTACCTTGGGTGTGTACTGTCCGCTTGATCGATGAATGCCAGTGCTGTGTTCCTTGACGCGTGTCATAGTCTGCAGACACCACATCTGCGTCTTGATCCTGTATGTCATTTCATCTGAGCTTCATGTTGCTATGTTGGGCTGCCTTGCATGCTGCTGCTGTGCCGACTGTCACCCAGAGCTGCATTGACTGCACTGGAAACAAAGAAGTGTAGGCTTACAGGCGGTCATTGGTTCTTTCTGCCCGGCATGTACTGCTGGCAGATGGGCAGGTGGGCATTGCCAAAGCAGGACATGGCCCAGGTGTCACTGTGCATCCGCCAGGTGGCACGCCTGCTGCGCTCCCTACATGATACCTTTGCAGAGGTAGTACACCATGATGTGAAGGGGCTGCCCTGTCCGCTGAGACATACATACGCGTAAACTACTGCTTATTAATTTTGACGTGATAGGCCTATTGTACATGGCATACCCCGATGGTTCCCGGCATAAAGTACATTCCTGCCGAGGCTAAGGCCCTACCAAACTACTGTTTCTGCATGCTCACACCTCACAAAAGGTACTAGCAATGATTACACAAGCCCGTGTAGAGGCATGATAGCAAGGCAGGTGCATCAAGTCGACTCTGAGCTCGTGATGTGGACATGTCACCTGCCGTGGCATCAAACTGCCGTGTCAACAGTCTGTGTTGCATTTGCAGGGGTTTGATGATGACCTGCAAGAGATGCTGCAGAGACAGGAGCCTGTGTGCAGACAGGTCATACCACGCCTCACAGCTGGGGCCATTGGGGTGTTGCAGGAAGTCCTTGGGGCATTCCCAAATGAGCCAGAAATGAGCAGTCACCACTTGCTGAAGTTTGCTCAGGCTGTCAAAGATTTGAACAGGTCAGTGTCAATGGCTCTGGTGTATGCTCATATGCCTGTTATGTGGCATGCTGGAATCTCTCATCCAAGCATGCGTCTCAACCTCTGTTATTGGTTGCAACTGTGACTGACCCATGCAGGGGCATTGGCAATTTCCAGCATGCTTTTCGTACTTGCACATATGGCATGCAGCTGCTTGACCGCTCACCATGTGCAACAGAACACTCTTTACCACTGAGAGTTGCAGAGTGTGTGGTAGTCTGCAATGACAGCAGCAACTGCCATTAGATTCCTTTGTATGGCAGGATTTCAGATCAGCAGCAGGGACCAGTGCAGAGCCAGCTGCAAAGGATGCAGTCTAGGAGGTGGCCTGCCAGGCGTAGCTCCAACTCTGCCATCCATTCTGAAGACGGCTCAGGTTCGCCTGCAGTCACTGTGACCATCAGGGCTTGTTGCAGACTTATTGTGCAGCTATTCAGGTTCATACAGGCCATCAGCCTGCTGTGGCATGATGCATGAGCACAGTAGAAGCAGTTTACTTGACATTTTTGCTATAGACTATCAATATCCTGTCCTGTGGCGTATTCGACAGCCAACCATCAGCAAATTGCCTAGTACTGCTTTGGCATTGAGCTTTGGTACTGAACGGGTCGTTTTCGTTCATCTTGGTGTGAGCACAATACAACACATGATGCAGAGCCTGTTGCACAGCATCCTGTGCCCACGTGTAACTGGGTGATGCAGGTGCAAGCCTGCATATCAGAGCAGTGGCACCCAGCATCCTCAGCACGCAAGAGCCACTCACGCCAACTACTAACACACCATCAAGAGTTCACTGGGATGTGACACCTGCAGCACAGGATGGCGCAGAGCAACAAATGCGCTCACCCTTTCAAGGACAGCAGCCCCCTGAAGATCATCAATCAGGTCATGGTGATACCCAGAGCAATGGACGTTTGTTTCCAGACAACCCAGAGGGACACATGGCCACGGTGTGTATGCATTTCGTGGCAGTCAGATTGCAGATGCTGCATCAGCTCATGACTTGGTATGACAGTCAGACCAATGTCATTGGCAGATTTGCTTAAAATGCAAACGGGCTGACCACAAGTCATATGTTTGCAGGTACGATGGTACAGTTTTCAGTTCCTGATGCAGCAGATGGCCGAGGATTTCACAGAGTTGACTGATGCTACATCAGCGTTGCTGCAGCAAATGCCCAACTCTAGGTTGCACCTATAGCGAGGTAGCTCGAGCAAGTTTTCATGGGCACTCAGAATTAGCAGTCAGAAGTTCTGACTCAGAACTTGGTCAATGTTCTGAGTATGACGCTTACCCGATGGCACAATGCATGTCCACGCAGATGCTGCAAATCACGCCGATGCGATCATCTGCCATTTGCGCGAAAAGCTGACGCAGTGATACGTTTGTGTCTGCATATGGAGGAGCTACCAGATGAAGTGTTGCAGCAGATCTTTTCAGCCTTGACTGCTAGGGATCTGTTGCACGCAACTTGTAAGCCACTCGATTGCTTGCAACAGGTCACTCGTCTGTAGGGCGTAAACAGTGATACAATACGTTCCCTTTGCAGGGACCTGCACCGCGTGGCGGCAGCTCCTGCTAGGAAACCAGACATGGTGGCGAGCCTGGTGCGATCATAGGTGGTGTGCTTCCACAGAACTGCTCGCATGCGGTAGCGGCAGCACGTCCCCTGAGCACCCTGTCCTGAAAGACGATTGGCAGCAGTATGCCCTCACCAGAGGTCTGCATATCCCTTGGCGGTACAAGCCTGTCAATCCCAGAAGACTGCTGTACTGTGTTGGCAGACAGGTATTGACGCTATGGCTCCAGCTCACTGCAGATACATGCATTCAGCTCGTTTTGTGACAAGCCTGTCATGGAAACCTTGCAATCAGCATCAAGGAAGTCAAACTAACTGGACAGAAGATACAGGATGGCTGGGACAGGAGGGGTCACCCACCCGCTGTGTTGGTTGAGGGTGACTGGGCTTTGCTGACATGCACACCTGGCAGAGCTGGACCCAGTGGTGGCCGTGACCGCCTCCAGCTGATCAAGCTGAAGTCATCAACTAAAACCCAGAAGCAGCAGGCATGGCCCTTATGCTGACTGCACCACTCATGTTGCATGCATCATAATTCATAGCTGATGAACGCTTTGTGCATGTCTGCCTTGCATATCTCGCTCTTGCTAGTCCTGTATATGCTGCTTGGTCTTTCCACAGATTTGATTGCTGCTACGCTGAGCAATGAGCGTCAAGCTATGCTACGCCAAACTGTGCAGTGTTGTGCTTTGCTGGTTTGTTACATGCTGTGCTGTGCTGTGCGCAAACTGCTAATATGATTGTCGAAGCTGTTCTAACAAAGAGCACCTCACAGGTGCTCATGAGTCAACGGGAGAAATACTGGCTGGACTTCGGGACAAACAAGTACAAGCCATATGCCCTTCAAGGCGGTGCTACAGATCTGCATATGCCCTTTGTGGCTCAGGTGAACCCCCTAGCGTCAAATTCACTGCATTGTGCAGCAGCTTGCACAATCCCATGGGTGACCACAGCACCATGACCTCCTACGATGCACTCTATTCCACATGCCATGCAAGTGATTCACACCTTCAAGGCATGCCTTGACCTGGAACCCTTCTCAAGACAGGTCACTGTATCAGCACAACCCTGGCTCACCACTGATGTAGTAGTCTGTGAAGCAGCGTTTCATGGCATGGGCGCACAACAAGCAGAGCCACCATATATGTCAACCACCATGTGACCTGCATCAACACTGCCGCTGGGATTTAGGGCCGAGCCAGCGATGTGGTGGTGTGGAAGGCAGATCAGCAGTACCCAATGGCAGTTCTGCACCAGAGGGATGGAGCCACGGTGCCTGCAGTGGCCATAGAGCGCACTCCCTGGGGACAGCAAGAGCAGGCTGACAGCTTGCGTCTTGTCAGCTGCAGCGACACTGGCAAGGCATGTCACTCAGTCCTCATGAGCACATCGGCTCTTGCATCTTTGGCATGCCGTCTGTCTGTCTGCCGTGCTGTTTGTCTTTGGCTGTCTGCCTGCATGCTTGCCTGTCTCTGTGAATGTACTACAGTAGTCAAACACACACTCAGTACTCAGTTTGGCATTCAGTATGATACAGTGTACACAGGACATTTGGCAAAGAGCTTTTGAGAACGCGTACAGCTTGCATGATGACGGTGATCATCTCAGGCTCAGCATTGAACCAGTTTGACTCGATTGCTATGGGCATTGCAGACTCTGCATAGTTTGAGGCGCATGCCATCTCTGCATTGCATTGCCGAAAGCCCAGTGTCTTGTCAAGCATGCAGAGACTGACAAAAACACAGCAGGTATGCAGCATAGGTGTGAAACCAGACGGGCATATCCCATATCAGGCAGTTGTACCTCACTACTGCATGACTGTGGACAGCAGATACTGACTGTGCCCGCCAATGCAGGTGTGTGTATGGCTTGTAGGCTCAGGCAGGGGTACCACAGCCTTGTGGCAGGGCCAAGCAGCTGAGCTGTGTGGCATGCAGCATGATGCAACTTGCTGCGTAGGTGCCCTGGCTATGTGGAGCCTGTCTAGGTATGTAGGCCCGTCTGTAATCTGTACACATGCAGAGACACTGAGGTGTCTCTGCTGTGACTGAGAAGCCTGTTTGCTGACAAAGCTGCAGCTGCAGTGAATCCCTGGCCGCTTGGTTTACTTTGTCTTGTTGTACTGTAGAATGAGGATGCTTGCCAAGAGTTTCTCAATGTTTGAGGCAAAACAATCAAGTCATTGAAAATTAGTCTCGATGACGATCTAGCGTTCAATGTAGATGAGAAGATGCGCAGGTGTGACTGAATACTGGGCAGCTGAACTTTCCTAGAATGAGACCCTTCCATGCTCCCTGGAAAGTGTCACATCCCTGATGATTCCACATATTCACGCAGGCCCATTGATGATGGCAGAACTGCCTGCTGCATTGCTGTCGGCACACTCGGCTTTGGTGTTGCCCTTCTCACCCTCACCTTCCACCAACAGGGCCCCACAGGCATCGCCTCACAAACAGTCAGGCTGATACCCCACACAGCATCTGTCCTGAGGATGTGCGTGAGCTGGGACGTGATGCCGCCAGTTTGTCCCTTCCCCACACCTCCAAAGGACATCCAGTCAGGGCCACTCGCAGAGGCAGATGCATTGATACACATGGGCTTGCCACTTGTGGCGCCAAATGTAAGCTTGTGGCAGGGGCTTGGTCATACATTGCATGCACTGTCAGATGCACCTGAGTACGAACATGAAGACTCAGAGGTGCTGAGTGAGCTCAAGCAGCCTGAGCGCTCAGCGTCAGCATCCCCACAGGGGACAGCTCAGCAGAACAGGGATAGGCTGGCAGCATCATGCGACAAAACCCATCTGTTGGTGATATGGGGGCCGCTGCCCATGGAAGCATCTGATCAGATCCATCATGATGAAGCCAGCAGCAGCCATGCTGCTTCATCTGTGGAGTCAGCAGAGAGCAGTGCAGCAGCAGCTGCCCAGCAAGCTGATGTGATGTTGTCAAGGGAGGCCAGCTGGCAGCCTGGGCTACCTCCCGCCACTGATGCACAAACAGATGCACCTAGTGCCAGCAGCAGCAGCCACTCAGGTAGTCACAGCAACACTGGTCATCAATCAAGCAGCACCCATGTGAAGCAGCATGGCGGCAACAGTGCACAGCGTCACACTAGCAATGCTTTTGGTGTGAATGGTGGCGGAGCAGTGGATGATCCAGATCATCTGGTGGCATGCTTGCGGCGGTTGAGGCCCCATCTGCATGCTTCAGGGCCTTTCAGTCCCAGGGCAGCCAGTGGAAGTGCGCAGTCTCCCAGTCACAGTCCAGCCCCACAGCGCAGCACCCCATACAGGAGTTTGGATGATTGTACGGGTCAGACAGCAGTGCAACCTGCAAGCAGCACACAGCAGAGAACGGCTGATCAGTCAGTACAGCAGCAGCAGCAACAGCAGCAGGCGTCCTCAGAAGACAAGGAGGTTGCACTGCATCAGGCAGGGCTTTCTGCAGGTTCCAGGGGAGATTGGCATAGCGGTGCTTATCTCCCCTGGCCCTGTCTGAAAGGCCCCTACACACCTGCTCAATTGGAAGCTCTCAAGATCTGCTGCAGCACAGTAGCATGCTTTGACGTGCCACATCAGCCTGCCAGCCTGGGATCACATGGTCATGGGGATGACGGGGATGGCAAGGCTGCACAGCAAGAGCATGATCAGGGCAGTAGGGCAGAGTCTCTACATCTGCTAGGTGATGGTCAGGGCTGTAGGGTGCAGCCCTTGTGGTGCCACCCCATGGTCGGAGCATCAACCTTGTCAGCTGCTGACGGCGCTGTTGCCATTGCATGCTCAGATGGCATGCTACTGCTGCTGGACCAAGCAACAGGCCAGCTCATACGGTAAGCAATGATCGGGTACTGAGCATAGGTTTGTGACTCGTGTCATGGGTTTGTGACTGGTGTATGGTTGCACAATATACCAAAGGCTGCATGGCAATTGAGCCTTGTATCCTTCTCACAGGTCATGCTACATTTTGTTCTGGACACTGGCTCATCCACCTGAGCAGCTGCACCTCATGCATTGGTGTGAGCCATCGACATTGCTGATTTCATCAACCATGCAAGTTTCACATGGCAATGAATTTCAGTGTCCAGCGTTCGATGTCTTATGACACGCATAAGTGCGGCGTGTGCAGGCGTGTGCCCCATTCACAGCTGGATCAGCGTTTCATGGAGCATCAGAAGAGCCTTGCCAGTGTGGACATAGCCTGGCTTTACCCCTCCCCTGTTCTCAACTGCACAGTCTGGTGGGGCCGCTTGGGGTCCAGCCCTACCCCAAGTGACTACACCCTGACAGTGGTCACAGAGCTGCCCCTGGCAGGCACACAAACAAGCAATCCTAAGGAGCTTTGCATTGCGCAGTATGCCTGTGCAGAGAATGACGTTCCAGTGTGCAACTGCAAAGATAGCAAGGAACCAACTTTGGCTTTGCTGAGGACTACAGTGGCCCCATTTGTGGCTAGCGCTGCTGATCAAGAGCAGCAAGACAGCACCTTGAATGACATTCAGGATGGTGCTGGGCATCCGCTGGCCAACATGCACAGCTTAGGGATCCAGCTGCCGCACCAGCGTGTAGCTAGACGATATTTTACTTGCGGCAGGAGGACACACTGGCCCTTTGTCAGCGGTGGTTGCAATCTTGCTGCGTTTTTTGACTGAGAGCCCTTGTACAGCCAGACACATGTGAACAGGCTTTCTGTAACTAATTGCTTGTCATGTATGAGCCAATACTGTCAGTTGTTACAGGATGATGTCCTCACTTTATGTCACAATATTGACGTTGCTTGGACTTTGATGTTCCTCTGCCTTGTTTGGAAGAACATTTGATCGAACAGGTCCTCGTTTCATTATTTTCTCTCTTTTATTTAAGGGTACCCTAGAGGACCGGTCCTCTCACAACTGCAGCAACTTTTTGAATGACTACCAGGTATAACGAACTTCAGATCTGATCTAGATGTGGGGAAATGCGCAAAAGTTGCAGCAATCACCATGTGAAATCGGCCATTGGACTGTCTCCTGCAGTCTGCAAACTTACCAGCGCTGCTAGCAGACGTGAGGACTCTTTTGAGGCCTTTCGGAACTGGAAACGCGCCACATCCAGCGGTATGTGCCAGAGGCAATTCAAGTACTTTGTTAACTTTTTGCTCTTAGTCCCCGTCAGCACAAAAAACAGTTATGGTGTTTAGGCGCACTGGAATAGGCGCTTAAAAATTGTGCATCTGCTCTCCAAGGGCTAAATCCACTTCAGAACAGCATCCCCAACACACACAAAGGCAAAACGCAAGACCCAATGAGCCTCACACAGCAAAAGACAATCCCCAGACGCCAAAAACGATCCCGCTGGGGATTGAACCCAGGAGGCCCAATGAGGCTTTGCTGTGCCTGTGGCTGTGCCCAGCAGGGCTTTTCATTGGTGCTGCAGTCATGCAGACGTGTATGCAAAACACAATTCAGTGGGTGCTGTCAAACATTCCGTGTAGTGTGCACAGCGGATCAAAGCATTGGCAATGAATCTGGTTCTTAGTGTAGGCTTCAACCACATACTATTGGCTATAGCCACCAAAGTGCTCCTGCAATCTGCCTGCTTAGCTGGGTGTGCAGCCTTATAGTTGCTGCACAGCAGACTGTTGATATGCCAGCTGCCAGAACAGGACCTCATGCAGGGAGAGGACCAGGACTGTATGTACCTGACCCTTGGAGAGGACACACAATCAATGACGGATGCGTGTGTACCTGACCCTGAGGGCAGACACGTGTTTGATGAATGATTGAATGATAGATGTAAAGTGTGAGTGGCTCTTGGGGGTTCTAGCTGAGTGTGTGTCTGCTGTTCCAGGGGTCGGGGGAGGCTGTATGTTCTGTGGTGGTGAGCAGGGACGCAGGTTCATCCTTCAGGCAATGTTGTTCTGTCATGCAAATGGGATCTAGCTCGTGCAGACTAGTCGCAATCTCTTCTGTGAATGGTACAATATGTTTCAGAAAGATTTAGAAGCCAGGGGTCAACTGCAGGCATGAGCATGAGTGCTGATCTGCAGATATTGCTTCATGTGCATCAAAGTGACAATGGGACACCCCAAACCAAACACGCTCAAGAACGCCTTGTAGAAAAGGCAGCAGCCTCACCTCAAAGGCATCGGTCTGGCCAGGCCCAAAGGGAATGGGCTGGTATGGGCCCTGCTCAAGGCAGTGCACCCCTGAGCTGTGACTTGGGGTGGTACCCTCACCCCCAAACAGCTCCAGCACTATGTGTGCGCTTGTGCCGGCACCCTGCATGCCGGTAGCAGGTCGCTGTGCTGAGAAACTGCGGTTTCACCAGTGAGAAGAAGCTAGGCTGTCATCCAACCTAACTTGTTAAGTGTGTCACATATGGCGGACACATGCCTTGCTTGCTTGCTTGTCACAATGTTTGCCTGCCAACGGAAGGCAGCACTGCATGAGGCGGATAGAACATGCTAGGTTCTCCTGAACAATGCTGTATGCAAGTCGATCAGGTCAGGCTATGCATTTTTATCATCATGCTGCAGCCAATGGTTGATATTACATTAGATGACAGGCATGATGCATGAGCCAAATTGCAGTCAAGGTGTGGCTTGCAGAGATTGACCTTGCAGGAAGCGGTGTCTAGCTCCAGCTCATATGTGACCAGCTCAACTGACGGCCTCAACCAGTCTTCTTCTTCCCATGGTGAGCGCCGCTGCATGGAGGGCGAGGCAGAGGGTAGTGGGCCTGCCAGAGCTGAGTCAGGCTGGCCCTCAAGAGGCAGAGTTGGGACACTGAGGGAGGTGTGGGTGACAGGGGGGCTGCTGGCAGGCATGGGGGCAGGGTCAGCTGTGACAGGCTCTGGGGTCCCATGCAGTGATGTGGATGCAGAGATCAGTGCATGTACTGTGATAGAGATTGTGCCGTCACTCAGCCAAGCAATATTGGCTTCTGGTCAGAACATTCCATTGCCACTTTGTGGACCGCCATGGGAATCTAAAGGTGAGGAGCCCAGCTGTTCAGCCCAAAGCTTTTGTGTGAGGGTGGACCAGCGTGAGGGTGTCCAGCCCAGAGTCCTTGTGTAAGGATGCAAATGACGTGAACACTGTCTTCAATGCACAAACTTGTGATGTGTTGCTGTCTGGGTGCAATGCCTGACATGATGCCACAACTGGCTGGACCTCAGCTCTGTCAGGCACACCACATGGCATATGACGCATGTCCAAGACACTACTACACAATCCCCAATGCAGCGAAAAAGTCTTCAAGACATTACCACAGTGCAAGACACAATTCCAATGCATCAAAAGAGTCTGTCAAGACACTACTACACTGCCACACCCCATCCCCAATGCACAACAAGGTGTTTCCAGACACTAGTTGACTGCAAAATTCAATCGAAGACGCTACTACACTGGCAAACATAATCCTCAATACACACCCAAGATACTGCTGTACTGCAAAATACAGTCCCCATCCCCACAAAAAACGAATCCGCCCGGGATCGAACCGAGGACCTTTGGATAGCTTCGCACACACCGAAGTCCAACGCCGCTAATCCACTGCGCTACGGATCCACGGTAGACATGCATGTGTGATACAGCATGTGATGTGTACAGGCTTAATTTTGTCATACATACCCCTGTGCAGGCCGACACTACAGTCTGCAATCTGCAGCTTTACGGTAGACCACTTGCCACATCTCACTGAAAGCCAGGTCTAATCACCCAGAGAGATGCAAGGTGGTGCCAAGCACACAGTTTGCACCAAATAGGTGAGCTACATACCTGTCACTCAAGTCAAAGTGGCTCTGCTGTTCTGCCTGATGCTTTGTCAAATCCTCCAAGGACTGGCGCAAGACAGCATTTTCCTGCAGCAAATGTTGCTGACTGTGCACAAAGGAGTCCTCCAGATTGCGCGCTCTGATGCTCCGTCCTGTGAACTTGCTGCAGTGGACCCATGTCTGAGTGATGCGGTCCACCCACAACTGCACAGACAGACTGTACAGGTTGATATGGCAGGAAGAGGAACAAGAAGAAGAGGCAAAGAAATGAGCTGTAAAGACATATGTGCTGACCTGTGCCTCTGCTGCTGTGCTTGCTGCCATGAAATGTGCGTGAGTGCCACACTGCACGCTGAATACATAGGCCTGCTTCTTGGCTGACTGCGCTTGCAGCAATCTGCCTGCACAAGTCTCAGACTATTGCCCCACAAAGACAATTGGCGACAAACAAGACTGTGTAGATGCCTTCACGCAGCAAGGCAGCTAAGCAAAGCTATCTCAGCAGCACCCATACATGACCTCAAGTCTGTAATTGCTGACGTGACTACTGATGTGCTGTTGCAACCATGCTGTGCAAGTGCTACTGGTACCTGTCCTCTGTTACAGTCACACCAATCTGTGGTCCATAACCTCTGGGCAATGCTCTCACTGGTATGCGGTCTAAAGGGATGTAACGCACATCCTCCACCTTTCCAGGCTCATCCGTGTAGCACAAGCGACCATCCAGCAAGTAAAACTGCAAGTAAAGCAGGTTCAGGCACTTAGAGGTTGGCGCTTGAAGAGACATGCATCAGGCAGTCTGTGGCTCACCCATCTTTTGCTCCAAGTAGGGTGAGGCCCGTCACCGTGTTGCTTGAGCAACCATCCACAGTGTCGAACCAATTCCAGAAACTGTGCCTTCTGCACGACCTCTTTCACCTCTTCTCGCGGCCATCGGTACGTAAACGGCGACAAAGGGGAGCCTGGCGAGGGGGCCAACGTCGACAGCCGCTGCATGGGACTGCGTCTGCTTGAGCTGCTGCCAAGATTTCTGTGAGATGCTGCAGCCGGCATACTGCTCAGACCGCCGAAATGCTACATACGATGCGTAAGCAGAATTGCTGAAGTACGGGCGTCATCAGCGTTTCTGCTTCTGTCCGCGCTTTCTTGCAGAAGAGAGCACAAACGCACACAGACTTCGTAACAACACGAACTCACTGAGGTTGAGATTTGAACTTCTGCTGCAGGTCCGTTCTCTTGATAGATCTCAAATCCACGTCCTGCCAAGGATGCGCGGCTTTTGCAAGGCCCGGTGAAATGCCTAAATCACAGAAGTTCTGTGGATGCAGCATGGAGTCGAACAGATTGTGTGAGGCTGTGCCATCATGGCACTGCTATGCATTAAAATGCATTGAAATGCGTCTTCGGAGGCTGTACTTTCAGTACTGGAAACAATCATGAGAAGTAAGTAAGAACAGCTGCTGACTTGAAAGCACACTTGTGACGCCTACGGTGTATGCTGCGCAGACTGGTGTGCAAGCAGACTGGATAAAACTGTGAGGGCGGGTGCAACAAGGTTGTTGACAACAGCAACATCAGACATCAGCAATGCGATGTCTGAGGGGTATTATGCAAAATTGTTTATGCAAGAACTCAGGAAGCCATAAAGCATCCAGTACATGCAAGGCAATTGAGATCACCAGTCTCATCTGTCAATACAAGTTTGGTGAGTATGCTTAGTTAGCTAGATTTTGCACAAGTACGAGATTGTTAAAAACCCTAGGGGCCTTTATGGCTGTTATGCTCTCACACACATGAAGCCTCATGCTTAGTAAGCAACCATTACATAACCCTGGCATAAGCAGGATAATGGTAAAAATCAGTGGTCATTTAGACAAATACATATATTTGCCTGATATATATACTGCCATTTTGCCACACCACCGACACACAAGGAATGAAAGCCCTGCACTGCATTGGTGCATGTATAGATATTAGCAACATCAGATTGCACACTTCTTGAAGTTGCGAGTCAAGCAGGCTAGGTGCTGCATTCTTAAGGTGCAACCTTGCATTTGTATCAGGGCATGCCTAGGATGCGCCCCTGATGAATGACCTACAGGGCTGGTCAATGGCGCACACACAGTGTGCACATTGTCTTGCAAGCTGTGAGCGGCAATACCTCCGCCGTGGTATGTTGTGTAGACGGAGTGACATATCTACCCGCACCGCGAAGTGATGAGCCGTTTTGTGTGACCGGACTTGCACCCTATGAAATCCCACATTGAATAGTGTTGCTTGCAAATGTTCAAGTCGGAAGGCAAATTCCGAGAGCTTTTCCGGAAGTACGGCAAGACTGCATTGGCAACTCGTCTCACAGTCTACACAGTCAGCTTCTCAGGTGACATCACGCAGGAGCTCTTGACTAAAGTCAGTACACTACTCGAGCAAAAGCCGCTGAACCTTGTGTCAACATACAGGTTTGTATGTTGCCATTGAAAACCACTTTGACCCGAAGAGCTTGTTGATCAAGTATGGGCTCCTGTCAGGTACAAATTCAGCATTCTGGTGTATGCTCAGGCATACCAAAGAGCAGCTGCTGTAGCAAACAGAATCTGAGTGCATTACAGATAAAGAGGTCAAGGACGACGCTGTTCCTAAAGAGCGTGGATGGTTCTCCAATCTGCTTACAGGCCCCAGCTCATCACTAGCTTTGGCATTCCTGTGTTGTATGTGACGTATCTACAAGACAAAGGACCTTTGGATGGCTTCGCACACACGCACCGAAGTCCAACGCTACGGGACCAGATGACATCGATGGTAATGTGCCAAAATTTGCTGGATTGATTCCATTGCAACTCGCATCCATGCTCTAGAGCTGATGATAAGCTTGTTTGCAACCCAAAGCTTAACGCAGCTGTGTGAGTGAGGCAGATCTGTATCTGCGCAGGCAGCCTCATTGCTCCTTTTATTCCCTTGCATTTCGGCATGCACTGATTCCATACACGTTGATCAGGCAGATCTGCTGCCGCTGTTGCTGCTTCTTTGTTGCGTCCACAGAGGTCTCAGTACACCTCAAAAATGGGTTGTGGTCTTTGCAGCGGCTTGCAGTGGAGAAGCTGCATTGTGCATCATCTGCCTCTGGAATTTCGCTGAGAGGTAGGGCGCAACGCAGGGCGCAGCAGGGATACGCCCCATGATGCGCAACTCCGTGCTACAGTCATCGCTCTCGCAAGACAACCATGCAAAGTGAATGATGTCAGCAGCCAAGTACACGCGCATAGCTGATGATGTAAGCGTAGACGCCTCCCAGGTCGATCTAGCCCCAGCTCCAGCCCAGGTCAAACCTAATAATCGCCGGAGACTCGTGCTGACCCTTGTGTCAATTTTTGCGTTGCTGCTGGTCTTTTTTACTGCGACCACTCCCCGTTCTGACCCTGAGCCGTACAACCCTCTGCCAAGCAGAGATGACTGGTCGTTCAACTCCACCTCTCTTCCCGTGGTTATGTGGCACGGTATGGGAGACTCCTGCTGCGCAACCTGGTCTATAGGCGCTTTGCAGAAGCAGATTCAGGACGCTTTGCCAGGTTAGCCTATGGTTGGACTGCTATCGAGAAGCTGAAGGCTGCCAGACACTGAATTTTAACGCTGCTGCTGATCTGCAGCACACCTGACAGGTACAGCATATGCATGTCAAGCACCTTTTGTGCATGCAGGCACATTTGTACACAGCATTGCCACTGGTG
>JAABUO010004909.1_pt1 | contig 15715 bp, 22 predicted proteins | sample 5559291 | NCBI WGS metagenome assembly JAABUO01 (sample SAMN10711878, study PRJNA513372) | rock metagenome | isolation source: Antarctica rocks | place: Antarctica: Victoria Land, Finger Mt sud
CTCGGCGCTTTCATCGCACACGTAGTTGAGTACCCCCCGAAAGCCCCGCCCGATGTGCGCCTTCTGGATCACCCCCCGCCTCCCGGCCCCGCGCCCTCCGGCTCCTCCGAGGCCACGCCAAGCAGGGTCAGGCGCAGCGCGCGTACCTCCTCGGTCAGGGCCACGAGCAGGGTGTGCAGGGACACGGGATGGGGAGCGCCGGGGAGATGCCCCGCGTTCAGGTGCGCCGCCAACTGGTTCAGGTTGCTCGCCGTGCGTGCCAAGGCCACCCATGCCTCCCGGTTCACTGCCGATACCACCGCTGGGGGTGGGCGTTGCGCCAGCACCGCTCCCCGCACATACGCCCCCATCTCCTTGATACCGGCGGCGTCCCGGCGCGCGTCCAGGGTCGCGTACTCCCCCGCGTGGACCCGCATGCTGATCGTGTGCGTGCGCTTCGCCATCGGCGGGTGGGGGGCACGCGAACGTGACGAGGGTGTGGGAGATGTCTTCGTGTGGGGGTTTGCGTCGCCATGTGCCCTCCGCGCGTCGTGACTCGTACCCGTGATGCCTGCCGTGACCGCAAGCGAAGCGCTTCACATGCATTTGCACTCGCGCTGCTCGGAATGGCACGTTCGTGCCACTTCTGCGTCGGGGGCAAGCGAAGCGGTGTGCATATGCTCCCGCTTTCGCACCCCCGCGCCGCGGTGATCCCATTCCTGGCTATGCGTATTATGTAGTGTACGGACACTGAACGCAAGTGCGTAAAGGTGGTTTCGCCCCCTATGGTTTTTGAGGGGTCACGGGCACAGACTGTTGGCGTCCCGTCAAGTGTGTAAAAGGCGTGGTGTGGTTCCGTCGAAACGTCGAATCATCGAAGAGTTGGCAACGCGGCGGGTTCCGCGTGGGTGACGACCTGTGCCAGTGATTCCGCGCTACAGTAGCACCGGCTCACCTGCCACTCGTCGTGTTGTTCGGCGAGGATCGCCCCCACGAGCCGAAGCACCGCACTCTCGTTGGGGAAGATGCCCACCACATCGGTGCGCCGCTTCACCTCCTTGTTCAGCCGCTCCAACGGGTTGTTGCTCCAGACCTGCCGCCAATGCGCTGCCGGGAACGCCGTATACGCCAACACCTCATCCTCGGCCTCGTTGAGCAATGTTGCCAGTCGCGGGAACCGGGGGCGAAAGCCATCTGCCACCCGTCGCCACTGTTCTCGCGCACTCGCCGCGTCGGGTTGCGCGAACACCGTGCGAATCGTCGCCGCCACGAGCGACTGGGCGTTCTTCGGCACGAGCGCGAGGGCGTTACGGACGAAATGCACCCGGCAGCGTTGCCACCCCGCCCCCTGCACTACCGCCGCGATTGCCGCTTTCAGCCCTCGGTGCGCGTCGCTCGTCACCAGTCGCACCCCCGTCAGTCCGCGTGCGACCAACCCGCGCAGAAACTGCTGCCAGAACCCTTCGTCCTCACTCGGCCCCACGTCCACGCCGAGGACTTCGCGCCTGCCCGTGTCGTTCACGGCAATAGCGATCACCACCGCCAGCGAGACGACCCGCCCGTCCTGCCGCACCTTGAGATACGTCGCATCCAGCCAGAGGTACGGGTACGCGCCGACGAGCGGACGCGAGCGGAAGCGGGCGACCTCGGCGTCGAGGCTTTCGCAGAGCCGCGACACCTGACTCTTGCTGATCCCCGTCATGCCCAATGCCTGCACGAGGTCGTCTACCCGTCGCGTCGAAACCCCCTGCACATACGCTTCCTGCACCACGGCGGTCAAGGCACGTTCGGCCCGCCGGCGGGGATCGAGCAAGGCCGGGAAATAGCCGCCATCCCGTACCCGTGGCACCTGTAGGTCAATCGTCCCCACCCGCGTATCCCACGCCCGCTCCCGGTAGCCGTTGCGCTGCCCGGTACGTGTGCCAGTACGAGCATGCCGTTCCGCTCCCACCTGCTGCGTCACCTCCAACTCCATCACTGCCTGCGCGAACACCCGCACCCCCTCACGGAGAAAGTCAGCATCCTCTTCCATCTGTGCCTTGCGCAAGAGATCGGACAGGGCTATCCTCAGGGCATCGGTCATGGTGTGGTCTCCTTCTTCTCGGCGTCAGCAACCGGAGAGGAACCACACCCTGACCGTCTTCGTCAACAACGATCCCTTTTACACACCTCCGGGGACATTATCCACAGACTCCGCCGATTCATGCCGGGTCTCTCGCGCTCGCGGCGCAGTCGCGTGGGGGTTATCATTCCGGTAAAGATGGCGGTTTCCCCATTCCTGGCAGCGGGAGGCGTGGCGATGACAACGGGAATCGAGAGACTGCCCCTCCGCACGCTCGGGTGGCTCCTCCTCGCACTTCCCCTTCTGCTCCTTGCATGTGGCACCGTACCGGGAGCCACGACCCCGGCGGTGACAATCCCCGCAATAATTGCGACCCGCACGATGCCGTCCCCTACCCCAGCGTCTCAGTTGCGGCAGTGCGGCGTGGAGGTCATGGTGACCTCGAAGCCTTTTGAAGGCAAGGATGCCGCCGCACGCGATTGTCTCTGGCAGGCCTACCAGGCCGGTCAGCCCGCGCGGTTCACGACCACGGCAATCACGGTTGAGGGCGACCCAATCACTTTCGACATCACGCTGGTGGGGCCGAGATGGATCACCGTCACGGTGACGAGTGCGGACACGTTCGGGATGCGAGGGGTTTTCCCGCATCGCTGCGGGATGATGGAGCGGCAACCCGCTCAATCGGGGGTGGCTGGCGACCCGGCAGGCTTTCGGCTCAGCGACTGCGACCATGCGGGGCGGGGCTTTGTCACCGATACCGGATACCTGTACGTCCCATGAATCTCCCTTCCCACTTTGCCCCTGCACGTCGGCTCAGCGCAGCGCAGGGGCCGGTCACGCGACAGGGAACACTACGGGGAGACAGTACGGATGCCTCTCCGGTCTCCCATCCTTTACCGCGATTGCCGTAGGGTATGTTGGCTTGGTTTCGCCGTCACCGAGTGGCGTACGTTCTGTGCGACGGGGGGTGTCGGGGGTCCGGGGCACCCCCCGGCAAGGCGGGCAAGCGAAGCGCCGCACATGCCGTACTCCCTTACCCGGCAGCCCTGCCACACTCCCTGCTCCTTGGCTGCGATGTGACGTGGGGCTGACGACCTTTCGTGCTCCGCAACCGTTTCAAGTTCTGTCCCGCTGTGATGTCGATTTCGTGCTGCCGCGTTCGACGTATTCATGACGGGCATGGTGCTCGCCGATTGATACCCGAAGGAGGCACGAGATGCGGTACGCACTGCTGATCCACAGCGAAGATGAGTTGTCGAGTCAGATGAGTGAAGAGGAGCAGGATGCCCTGTTGTCGGCGTACGGAGCGTTCAGCGAACGGTTCAAGGAGAAGATTCTCGGCGGCGAGGCGCTACAGGGCGTCGCAACGGCGACAACCGTGCGTGTGCGCGGCGGCAAAACGCTCACGACTGACGGCCCGTTTGCCGAGACGAAAGAGCAGCTTGGTGGGTACTATCTCGTCCGGTGCGACAACCTGGACGAGGCCATCGAAATCGCATCCCACACCCCGGATGCCGTGCGTGGCTCCATCGAGGTGCGCCCGGTGATGGAGCTCGACCAGGCATAGTCGCCAGCGTGTACAAACCAGCGACACCAGGAGGCATATCATGTCCGAATACCTGATCCTGATCTATGACAACGAGGCAGGCTACGCCAACTTCTCACCGGAGCAATGGCGAGAGGTGAATGACGCGCATCGCCGGTTCGCCGGTCAGGTCGTCGAGAAGGGCGGCAAGTTGCTGGGAAGCAAGGCGCTGCAACCGACCCGGACCGCGACCGCGATTCGCAGCGACGTGGTCACCGACGGACCGTTTGTCGACAGCCCGGAACCGTTCTGCGGCTACTACCTGATCGAAGCTGCTGACCGCGATCAGGCCGTCGAGATCGCCAAGCTCTGCCCGGCAAGATTCGGCGGCGTTGAAGTGCGCCCGATCATGACGTTCGACCAAGCGTAGCGGCACGCGTTCCCCAGCGGCGGGATGCCGGTCGCCCGGTGTCCCGCTGCCAGGCCATTGCCGCACGATGCGGGTGACGCGGCGCATGCCGCGAGAACCCCCTCCACACCTCACGGCAAACGCCGATCGTCAACGAAGCACGCGATTCCGGCCGGGGGTCGCGACCGGAAAGGACCAAACCATGACCCCTGCCAAGGATCCGACCCCGACCGCCGTCGTCGAGCGCCATCTGCGCGCGATGTGGCACGATCTTGATGCAATGTTCGCCGAACTCGCCCCCGATGTCATCTGCGCCTTCCCCACCGCACCCGGCGGCCCTCAGGAGATCACGGGGCGAGAGGTCAACCGCGACTTCTACACGACCATCATTCGCCCGATGACGCCCACCTTCGTGCTCACCCGCATCGCGGTGCATGCGCTTGCCGACGACCCGGAGCGGGTCGTCGGCGAGTTCGCGTCGGAAGCGGCGCTCGTTGATGGCAGTCCGTACCGCAACCGCTACCTGACGCTTGGCACGGTGCGCGACGGCAAGATCGTACATTGGACCGAGTTTTCCGACCCCGCCCCGATCCAGCGTGGCCTTGCGGCTCTGCAAGCGGCTTCTCTCGCAAGCGACAGCCGCTAAACCACCGCGCAGGTTTCCGCCGATAGGAGCCCATCTGGTGAAAGCTCTTTGGGGGAAATGGTTCACAGACCAGCCTGGTTTCCCACGCGAACAACCAACCGTGAACTCCGGCGGCTTTCATACAATGGTATTGTTGTGCTCGTCATGTGCGGGGGCAAGCAATCACCGACGCGACCAGTATCGGTGCGCTCTTCTCGGCCCCCGTTGGTGCGCAACAGCTGTGCCGGTGATCTTCCCGGTGCCCAGTTGCGGGAGGTACGCAATGGAGTCCGTTCCGCACGTCGTCGAGAGCATTTTCCGCCAGGAGTCCGGACGCATGCTCGCCGCGCTGATCGTCGCCACACGCGACTTCACCCTTGCCGAGGACGCCTTGCAGGAGGCCTGCATCGCCGCCCTGCGGCAGTGGCCTGGCGAAGGCGTGCCGCGCAACCCCGCCGCCTGGCTCACCGGCATCGCCCTGCGCCGGGCGATTGACCGCCTCCGCCGCGACGCAGCGTTCGCCCGCAAGCGGGAGCAACTGGGGGTGCTCGCCGCGCTCGAGGAGGCGGGTGCGCATGAACCGGACGACACGAATGGGGACGCGGACGCGGATTTCCCGGACGAGCGGCTCAAACTCCTCTTCACCTGCTGCCACCCCGCGCTCGCGCCCGAGGCGCGGGTGGCGCTGACCCTGCGCACCCTCGGCGGCCTCACCACCCCCGAAGTCGCAGCGGCCTTTCTCGTGCCGGTGCCGACGATGGCCCAGCGCCTGGTACGGGCGCAGCGCAAGATCCACGACGCCGGCATCCCCTATCGGGTGCCGCCGCTCCCTCTGTTGCCCGCACGACTCGACGGGGTGCTCGCCGTGCTCTACCTGATCTTCAACGAGGGCTACGCCGCCACTGCCGGCGACGCGTTGATTCGCCAGGAGCTTTGCGACGAAGCGATCCGACTGGCGCGGGTGCTCATCGATCTACTGGCGCGCGACCCAAGCCTCCCCGACGACCCGGAGGCCCACGGCTTGCTCGCGCTCATGCTGCTGCACCACGCGCGGCGGCATGCGCGGGTGGACGCGAACGGCGACGCCGTGCTGCTGGAAGATCAGAATCGCGCTCGCTGGGACCGCGCCGCGATCACCGAGGGAATGGCCCTGCTCGACCGCGCGCTCGCGTTACGCCGCGTCGGCCCGTACCAGATCCAGGCCGCGATTGCCGCGCTCCACGACGAGGCCTCGGATGCTGCCGGGACGGACTGGCACCAGATCGCCGCGCTCTACGCCACGCTAGCGCGCCTCGCGCCCTCACCCGTGGTCGAGTTGAACCGGGCGGTGGCGGTGGCGATGGCGGCGGGGCCGGAGCACGGCCTCGCGCTGCTGGATCGCCCGGAGCTGGCGGCGGCACTGGACACGTACCACCACTTCCACGCCGCGTGGGCCGATCTGCTGCGGCGTGCCGGGCGCTGCGATGAAGCGACGACCGCGTACGTCCGGGCACTAGGATTGTGCCAGAACAGGGCGGAGCAGCGCTTCTTACAACGCCGACTGACCGAGGTGGCGACGCAGCATCACTCACCCTAACGTATGGGCGGCACTGAAGGTAGTGATCCAGACCGAGCCCGTATCATGTGCCTCCGTCTGCCGCTGACACGCCCGCAAGCGAAGCGCCGGGGGTGTCGGGGGTCCGGGGGTTTACCCCCGGCAAGGCGGGCAAGCGAAGCGCCGCACATGCCTTGCTCCCTACCCGGCGGCACAGCCACACCCCCACGACACCCACCAGTGACATGGGTGGGGCTGCCCACCCTTTCGCGCGCCCGCGCCGCTGTGATCCCCTCTCCTTTGTGTCGCTGCATCAGGTGATGCCTATACAGGAGACTACTGCCCCGGAGATACACATCTTCGAGGACAAGTATTACTAAGGCAGCCTAATGCCGACACATGAGGTGACAGGAGCCTGGCAGGATAAGCGCGGTCGATCATGGCATCACTTCCGATTCAAGGTAGCACACGGCCTCAGCGGGGCGCATAATCGCCTTCGCACCCAACGCAATCAGGGCAGGCTTTCTGGTTTTCTTATGGAAGTTGCTATCTATTGTTATAAAAATATCTCCTGCGTTGTTAAGGTGTGCCCATAGGGTAAGAGCATCGCACCGCCGGTTCAGCCATTTCTCGTGCCAGTCGTCGTCGGGGACGTGATCGTGACTGGCACAGAACCCTGCATAGCTGCCGTCGCCGTCCGTCGGGAAAAGCGCGCGATACAGTGTTTCCACCAGCGCCGCACCCTCCTCGCTCACGAGCATCGTACTGAAACCGAGCAGGCTCAGGTCGAGATGCCACGGGGTCATCAGGATTTCCGCATTCTGCAAACCGATGCGCGCGAGGCGTGATTCAAACTCTGTGAGGCTGCGTACCCCTGCACGGGATCGCTCCGACGCGCCGATGGCAACAACACAAAGATGGACAAGACCGGCGCGATACGCACTGATGAGCCTGCGCAGGTCAGGGGCAGCGGACTCTTCGTGATCAAGGGCAATCAGGCAATTGTTATCGAGCGTGAGTCTCGGCACCGCGATTTCGCCCGCGTCATTGCGAGGCCCAACGCTTTCTGTCAGCACAGGTTCCTCCTAAAGGGATCGAATTTCATAGCGCTGCGCATTTGCCCTGGCTGTCACGCGCTTTCCGCTTCGGTAACTGGCCCGGTAGAGACGATGAATACCACTCCTCCATAAAAGCGCAGAAGCCACAACGTCACGGCAGGGTCTTCCAAGCCGTAGAAATAGAGGCATCGGAACACGTCCGCGCCTTGTCCGTACGGCCCATTCGCCCCGCTCTCCAGCCAACTCTCCCAAAGCTCTGCAACCGACCACGGGTACACCCGGCGTACGTCGAACACCACGGCGTCCAGCCGTCGCTCTTCGAGGGGATAGTGCATCCGTTCGCGGTGGTAGTAGAACAAACCCCGCACCATCATGCGCAGAACATGATTGATCCGCTCACTCTCGACGGGCGCGGTCTGAACATGACCGAGGTGCAGTCCGCCTGGCGTACGCATGACTTCCCATCGCCCGTGTGCCTGGAACGCCTTCCACAGGTCGGAGGATTTCTGGCCGATCGAACTCCTGACAGCCGTTGTGAGGAGTGCCATTGCGGTACGGTTGCCTGAGGCGGCAATGTCCATCACGAGAAAATCGCGCAAGTAGTCCTCGTGGTGCGAAAGCTCGTTGTTGCAGGCATGGCAGGCCGGCACCGTGATCATATTGTCGGGCAGGGGTCGCAAGTAAAGCGTAGTCGGCAGCACATGATCGCGCGTCTCGTAGTCGTCCCTCGTGTTGTCATTCTTCTGAACTACGACCCCGCAATAGGCGCATCGCTTCGGCTTTCGCCTCCACTGTTCGGCGATCTTTTCGTCCATGCTTGGCTCCCGCCAAATATACGCGACGCATGTGGTAGGTGAAGATGCAGCACTATCACCATGCTCACCGCTTCACGCCCGCATGATCTCAGCAACACTATTCTTATTGTACGTACATTGTGCATAAAGCTGTGGACAGATGGGGGATAACCGGGGAACAGTACGCCGTTCTCCCGCCCCTGTCCCCCCTGCCTCATTCGCGTGCCGGCGCGACTGGTGCCTCGGCGGTAGTCCCGGCCTTCTGTGCCGCCTGCAACCGCTTGGTCGTGACTCGCGTCGCGTATACCGTGATCGCCCCCGCAAACCGTTCTTCCAACGCCGGGTATCCTTCGGCGATCAACACGTCGTTGGGATCGGTTAGCGCCGCTGCCGCCTTTGCCCACTGCTTGCGGGGGATCAGCACAATGTAGCGCGTGCGCGCCGCTGCCGGGGTGGGCAACCCCTTGGGCAGTGAGGGCACCCCCGTGCTGACTACCGCCACCGCCACCACCGCGTCCCGTTCCACCACCTTGCCCGGTCGTCCCACCACCGTGATCTTCACGCTTGTTGCCCCCCCCATCTCCGCTACCGTCAGGGCTGCCACCGCCGCCACCGCCACCGCGTCCCACGGCTCCAAGAGGGGGGGAGCGGGGCGGGGCGGCACGCTTCCCGCTGCGGCCTCACTCCCCCCACCAACCACGCGCCCCCAAATCGCCAGCCGTTCCGCGTCCGTCACCCCCACGCGCACCAGGTGAAAGAACACCCCACCTGGCGTGCGGCGGCGACTGCCGTCGTCTGTGCGCAGGCCCCCCGCCGCCTCGACGGCCTGCGCCTGTGTGAACAGCACCTCCGCCCGCGCAGCCCCCACCGTGCGCACGATCTGCCCAATGCGTCGCCGTGCCCCCGTTGCCCACTCCCGCAGGGCCTCCGCGATGCCCGCCGCCAGCGCCCGCTCCTCAGGGGTAAGGGGTCGTCGTGGGGGGGCAACCGGGGTGTTCACCGTTTCCCCTGTGGTCGCCGTGGTCATCGTGCCCTTCCTCCTTCGTGCGCATCCTACCGCAGGCGATGCACGTCACGCGATCCCCAGCGACGCGGCAGCCGCTCCCCTACTGCCGGCGTCGCCGCTGGGCGCGCACCCATGCCACCGTGGCCGCCGCGTCGCCGGGGTAGGGCGGGGGCCGGTCGAACTCCCGGGCGAAGGCCCGCAGGTCCCCGATGCCCGTTTCCACCCGCAGCCACTCCCAGAAGACCGCCCGTTCGCGGTTACGCACCGCCGGGGGTGGCAGCGGGGGCATGGCACGCGGCGGCGCAGGCGGGTCACATACATCCGCTGGAATAGCCTGCTCGGTTCCACGAAGGGGGGAATTGTCTGGTATGGGGGGCGAGAGCGCGGGCGCGGCGGGCTGCTTCGTGTGGGGTTTCAGCCCGCACTGGTCTGCCAGCACCGCACAGAAGTAGCCGAACTTGCGTGCCTGCCCGTCGGGGGCGCGGTCCCGAATCGCCCCCGAGCGTTCCTGGGTGATCGCCCGTGCCGCTAAGAGCCGCGCGAGAAAGGTTTCCACGGGCAAGCCCGACACCTGCCACAGCCGGTACACCCGCGTCACCGACGCCGCCAGTTTCGCCCGGTCGTGCAGTTCGCGCGCGATGTCCGCTACGTACGGTGTGAGCTGGACGCGCACAGGGTTCACGGGGGCGGGGAGGTGAGACGGGGCGTTCGCCAGCAGCGTGGGGGGGGGCGGCGGGGGTGTCGGGTAGGGGGTCCGTGTCTGGGGAAAGATCACGAGAAAAGGAGAGGGCCTTCGAGTAATCGAAATCGTCCCCCCCTTTCTCTTGTAGAGCTATCTCTTGTGAGTGGGAAAACCCGACCCCCCCCCCGTGGGAAAACCCGACCCCCCCTTCGCTTGCGAGACCATTCGCTGCGGGCACGAGGCGGTACACCGTGGCGAGGTCGCCGCCGTGCGTCCCCTTGCGGTGTTCCACCACGATAATGCCCCGATCCGCAAGCACGCGCAGGGCGGCAATCAGCGTGGAGCGGTCACGCACCCCGCAGCCGCCGTCCAGGGTCCGACCGTCACGGGTGACGATGCCGCGCTGAAACTGGGCAAGCGAAATTGCGTCGGCAGTCTTGCCGAAGCCGAGGGTGCGCCGCTGGATGTAGAGCAGCACCTTGGCCTCGCTGCCGCGCAGGGTGGGCAGCAGGGCGTCCAGGGTGGCATGGGGCACGGGGGTGTAGTGGGTGGGGGTATACGTCCCACGAACCGCAGGGACGGGGCAGAGTTGGGCCGGTGGGCAAAGCGGGTGATACACAGACTGGTACACAAAAACACCTCCCGCCCCCTTGTCTCAGGGGAAGAGGCGTGATAGGCTAAACCCAATAGTGCATATGGGTGCTTGCCTGTCACGCAAGCCTGGCAGCGACGCGGCTCTCACCCCGCGTCGTTTGCGTTTCTCTGCGGCGTTGCCCGATCTCTTGGGGGCGCGGCATTACTCCCGATCATACTGTACGAACGCAGGATTTCAAGTACCATCCCAAGGATGAGACTCCCGCAGTCGCGCGGCGCGGTGCATTTGTTGCTGGTGGATGTGTCCCTCGCTCATTGTCACGAGCATCGTCGCGCGAGTTATTCGCCTGCAAGAAATGCGAGTACGCGCGACCACCACGATGACGAAGACGTTTCTCCGGCCCTTTGCGTCTCATAGAAGGACCGTGGGTCGTCTTGCTCTCTTTGATCCGAATGCGTCCTCATAGCGTCATCTGGAAGCGTCTGAGCAGCACTGTCTGCGGGGACAGCCATGAGCCGGGAGTACAGTGCATCCCGTTCTAGATGTGCGTCATCCCGTTCGCGCTCCGCTCGCTCGCGTCGCTCGATCTCGTGGCGCAAGTCGGCGCGCACCATCCCCAATTCCTCGCTCGTGCGTGCCAGTTCCATCACGAAGGGGGCGAGGATGCGCTGCACCACGGCATCGGCCTGGGCACGTCGTTCGGCATCAAGGGTAGGGACGACAAACGGTTCCGAACCAGTATCCGTACCGCTTGTCGTACCAGAAACCCCCGCCATTATTGGCATTTCTGGGATTGGTTCGGAATGCGACCCTGAACGTGGTTCCGACGCCGGTTCGGTACCGGGTGGAATCGAGAGGTTAATGCGCCATTCGCGCCCCTCGCGCCGCGCGGCGAGTTTGCCTGCCGCGATGCGCTTCAGCACCGCGCGCTCTGTGATGCGCAGGTGGGCTGCCACCTCCCGCACCGAGTAGGCACCGGTACGGGAACTGGTTCGTTCACTGGTTCCGAACTGTGGTACGGTCGTCGTCATGCTCCTACTTTACCCGCGTACGTACGCATATACAAGGGTACGGGACGAATCTCGTGGTACTTGCGGAAGAAGCACGTTGGTAAACGGTTGCTTGCCGTATGCAGTACACTGAATGGGATACAAGGAGGAGTCCGCCATGGCACAGACAAAGCGATATTTCCCGCTCCCCCCCGATGAACGCGGGGTGGTGCCACAAACCCTGTCACCTCAGGAAGGGGCTGGTCCTGATGATCATGTCCCGATGAGTGAGGCTGCGGACTTCCTCCTGGAGGACGAAGACACTGTAGAGGGCATCCTCGCGCGTGCCGGGGTCGCGCTCATCCGAGAGGGCAATGGCACTTTCGTCTCCCGCCGCGATCTTCAAACGTACCACGCGCGGGATCGCGCCGCGCGACAAATACACCTCCGCGCACTTACTCGTCTCTCCATCGAGGCGGGGCTTGATGAGGCAGATTACTCCTCGCTGCTGCCCGATCCCAACTGAACCATGTTGCACCGCGAGGCCGTACTCGACGCGAATGTGTTTCTTTATACCTGGGTACGTGACGTGTTGCTCGACGCCGCGCTGGCCGATCTCTATCGCGCCCGCTGGACGGACATGATTCTCGCCGAGGTGCGGCGCAAATTTATTGGGCGCTGGGGCACGGCGGACACCGCAGATCGATTACTCGCCGAACTAGAGCGGGCGTTTCCCCATGCCTTGATCAGCGGGCATGGGGGGCTAATCACGCGGATGACGAATGATCCGAAAGACCGACACGTCGTTGCCGCCGCCGCCCATGTCGGCGCCGACGTACTCACGTTCAACACCCGTCACTTCCGTGCTGCAGACCTTGCGCCCTTCGGTGTCCGTGCGCTCACCCCCGACACTTTCCTCATGGAACTGTATGCCGCAGCCCCTGACGTCCTGGCAGCGATTGTTCGCGCGCAAGTCGCCCAGCGGCAGCATCCACCGCTTACCCTTGCCGCGTATCTCGATACCCTTGCCGCCCCACTGCCACGATTCACCGTTACAATGCGAGAGCGTTTGAAAAACATATCCCGCGATCTCTCGACTTTATAGAACGTGAAGGAGGGCGTTGTATTGCTTTTACCATACGATGGGTGTAGGATGGGGGCATGGATAAGATTGCCGGTTTGTTTACCGTTACCCAGGTCGCGGCCCAGTTAGGGATTCAGCGCAACACGGTGCTGCGCCAGATCAGTAAAGGGGCGCTGCACGCGACCAAACTTGGCTCGGTTTACGTGATCACTGCCGCAGAGGTCGCACGCTACCGGCACACTCACCTGGGCCGGAACGGGACTGCCTCACCGGATCACCCCCGACACCGTGCGCGCAGCGGCTTACGAGAGGAGCAGCACTGATGGCCCGCGAACTGACCCATACCGACGCTGATGCTCTGATTGCCCAGTACATCGCGCCCCACCCCTCTGACCGTGGCCTCGCCAACTACTGGCTGGTGGATGCCGGTATCCAGGTGTGGGCGATCATTGCGTTTCTTGAGGCGAACGGTGGTGACGTGGATGCCGTGGCGGCAATGTTTGAAATCCCGCGTACCCAGGTAGAAGCAGTCCAGGCCTTCTACAGCCGCCACCACGCGGTGATTGATGACCGGATCGCCCAGAACCGGTTCGAGTAGATGGCGCGCCTCCACCTCGACGAAAACCTTACGCCCCTGCTGCGGCGCTTCCTCGCTGACCGCGATCACGACGTTACCCGCACTGATGACCCGTACCGCGTGGGCACGCCGGCGAAAGGCACACCCGATCACCGGCAATTATGGTACGCCACCACCGAAGGCGCGATCCTGGTAACGGTGGACGCGCGCAATTTCGCGTTGCTTGACGATGCGTGGCATCTGTGGGGCGTGGCACGCCCCCATCCGGGCATCATCGCCCTTGCCCCGTTCGCGCAGGGTGACAGCATGCGGGTTGCGACGGCGATTGACGACCTGGTGCGCCACCCCGGGGAAACGCTGGCACGGCAGGTGCGCGGGGGTGTCGCGATACCGTCCACCAATGGCGACGGTACCCTCGCCGATCGGTTTTACTATTACCGGGCCGACGGTTACTGGACGGACGTGCCACCGCGATCGCGACGGTAGGGGACGGCGCTCTTTGTCGTGATGGTCGCGGCGGTGTCGCGGCGACAGCCACCCCGTCCCCTGCCGCCAACCCTGTAGTGTGCGGGATGGGGTGGTTCATGGCACTGACCGCCCGCGTGCCACGCAAGAAGGGCACGGGAGAGGGAAAGTGAGGAGGGGATCGAATGTACGAGGATGCGTGCCAGGAAGCGGTGATGCGACCCTTGCCCCCGGCGCCCCGCAAACGGCTGTGGACCCTGTCTGGATGGCGAATCGATCCCGCAGTCCGCACCGTCTTGGCGATAGACATGGTGAGCGACTGGGAGCGTTACGGGCGGCCGTGGGTGGTGCGGTGGGCCGGAACGCTCGGTCCGGTTGGTCTCTCCACCCTCGTGCTCGTTGGTTTCGCGGCAGGCTTTCTCGTGTCGTCCCTCCTGGCATGGGGTGCCGTGTTTCTGCCAAAGGAGGGACACGATGACGTATGCGGGAATTAACTGGGTTGCGATGGGGATGGAGATGATGCTCGCCGTAGGCCTGATCGCCGCAGTGGTGGGCGGGATCCGGTTCCTGCGCCGCCGCCGACCGTAACCCCGCACCGCAGTAGTCTTGCCGTTTCGCCTCCCCTGGCTGGGGAGGAGCGTTTCAGTGTACGATGGACGCGGTTGGCACGCAGGGCGCCAGCCGCGATGGGGCAAGGAGGAAAGCATGCATAGTTCGCGAGGGTTTTCACGCCCGGTATGGGCGGTGGTGGGCATCGCCCTGCTCACCTGTATTGCCATGAGCACACCCGGCACGGTGTCCGCCGATGACGGGGTGGTGGTGACCCCACCGAATTACTATGCGCAGCGCCTCGGCGGGCCGATCATCAATTACGCGTCGGCGACGCCTACGGTGGTCGCCATGCCCGTAACGCCGCGCTCGTCCCGGTTCACTGGGCACGGTCAGGTTTCCGTCAGCGGCTCCCCCACGGTCCCCACCCTCACCTTTGCCGTGCGGGGCGAACAAATGCAGCCCGCCTCTGCCCACCTCGTCCTCACCCTGGACAGCGCGACGGGTCCAGCGGCGATCCCGCCCATCGAGGTGACGGTGGTTGACACGAAGGTGTATGTGCATCTTACCGGCACGCTCGCCCCGAATGGCAGGGACGAATGGCTGCTCATTGACGGACTGGACAACTCCCTGCCCGCGACGGCGGCATCCATGACGACGATGATGGGTGCATCGAGCCTGTCACCGAACGCGGTCACGATCCAGACCCTCGGTGACGAAACGATCAACGGTGTACCCACCACGCACCAGCGGGCCACGGTGGACCCGGCGACCCTCGTGGGACTCGTCAATGGGGCGGCTACCACGGGCAGTCAGGGCGCCCGCGTGCAACAGGCGAGCGCCGTGGTTGACTTCTGGATTGGCAAGAGCGACCATTACCTGCACCGCGCGACCCTCACGGAGCAGATCCGCATCGATCCCCGCGCGCTCACCTCCATGGGTACGCCCGCGACCATGGAAGGTGGCACCGGGCCGGTTGACGCCGCAGTCACGTTCACGATTGATTTCACCGACTTCAATACCCCGGTCACGATCACGCCACCCGCCACGTATACCAAGCTCTCAGACGTCGTGGGGGGTACGGTGACGCCCGTGCCGCGCCCACTGGGAACGGTTCCGCCCCGGCCGTGACGCGGCGGCGCATAGCCAATGGAGGTACTCATGAACCGCGCGCGGCGCACCCTCCCGGACGTGAGCGCCTACACCGCGGTTCCCAACGCGGTGATCACCGACCGGTCACTCTCCCCCGAGGCCCGCTTTCTCTCCATGCTGCTCCTTGCACACACTCCGCCGCACGGCGATCCCCCCGTGGACTACCCACGGCTCGGTGAACTGATGGGGGTGGACGAGGCCTTGGTGCGTCGGGCGATGGCCGAACTGCGCGCTGCCGGCCTCTGCGCATGAACGGGTGAGGGCGAAAGCAGTCGTCACGATCTCAGTTGTCGCACAAATTCACAGGGTGGTGAAAAAGTCGGAGCGTACTGACTCCGCACCCAGCGTCCGTCGTTGGCGATCGCTACGCTCAAGGCGTGACCATCCGACGATTCGCCGATTCATCTCGTTTCACGAGTATGTGAAACGCCAGTGCACCAGGAAAAAGGTGACGCCGGTTGCGCCATCCGGCCAGGGGCGGCGTCCCCACCCTTGCGCGCTCAGCAATCGCTTCAGGTTCTGTCCCGCAGCGATGAATACCCCTTCCATATTCACCTTCTGCAAACCGCGTAACCGGAACTGGCGCATCCCATGCCACTGCTTCGCTTCCCCAAAGAGCGGTTCGATCCA
>JAABUO010004910.1_pt1 | contig 15713 bp, 18 predicted proteins | sample 5559291 | NCBI WGS metagenome assembly JAABUO01 (sample SAMN10711878, study PRJNA513372) | rock metagenome | isolation source: Antarctica rocks | place: Antarctica: Victoria Land, Finger Mt sud
TTTAGTCATTAAATTTTGCACATGGTAACATGTCCTGTCTTTGGGCCAAACTGGCTGACTGTATCTACTATGCAAGTGCACTTTATGTCTACACTTCGAACGAATAGATTCAAACTGGTTCAGTTGTCAGCACTGCCCACCAGTTTGCATTTTAGTACAGCATGTTTGTACACATGTACACATTTGATGATTGTGTGTAAGGATACTCGGTTGGTGCTTTAGTCAGACGCAGGTATTTATTTAATGCATGGATCCAATACTATGTTGCATGTGCTGCACAAGCAAAGCACGTAAGCAATCACTGAAAACGCCCTGCCTCAGCAACTACGCAGTTATTCACAAATGCTAGTCAACATTGTGTACATTACTGCAACATCTGAGCCATGGCAAAGCATGCACCAAGTCCTATACTCGAGGTCCTTGATACAATGGACTGTTAGGCGTATCACTCAGCTGCCTGTAGTTGGCAATGAGATGCTCCAACACCCTCACAATTGCATGTGTGTCATCATCATCCAACTGTATCCTGGCCAGACTGCCTGATGGTGACCCTTCCCCTGTCTCATCACCCTCTAACACTGTATTCAGTTGTGGGGCGACTGATATTTGTCGCCCAGAGCTTGTTCTGGTCATCTCTGGAGGTGCTGTAGGGCTGCTGCTGATTCCAGGTATGCTGAATGTGCTCTGCAGCCAAACAATGTTTCAACCATGTCACATTCTGTGTCAGCTTCCCCAGCATGCTTGCATTTCAAATGTAGTAACAACAGCGTCAATGAGGTTCATTTTGGCTCTCGCCACAGACATGCAAGCACCACATGGTTGCAGATGAGCTCGGCTCTGCTCAGAACACTCCGACAGACGCACAGTGCATGCCTCACGTCAGGGAGCATGCGCACTGTCTTGAGTCAGTACACGTGCTGACTGTGTGCACAACAAGATTCACCTTTGGTTTAGGAGGTGGGTTCCAGGCAACACAAGGCGTGATGACAGTCGCAACAGTGTGCGCATCCATCTCATTAACAGCTGCATTGCCACTGAGCCGATGGAATGTCTCTAGCAGCAGCTGCAATGTGCACTGGTTGGCTGCTGGCAGCTCTGCTATGACTAGATTTGCCAGAGCTGGTTGCTGACTGCCATGCTGAATCAACTGAGGAAGCAACCTGTATCACCACTTGCCTGGCGTAAGGGTTGCATGCATGCCATGTACTATTCATTCATTCAATCTTCCACTCATTCACTGATGAGACGCATCTCTTCCGACAGGGTCAGATACATACAATCCTGAGTAGACCTCTGTATGATGATCTGTTGGCAGCTAAGAATACCAACAATGCCATGTCATTGATGACTTTTACTTCAGAAAGGACAACCAATAAAGAGTCCATGCCAGGCTTGCAAATGAGTGAGTTGCCGAGCAAAAAGAAATAGTGAGACTGGATGTGTGATATGCAGAGGTATGCATAGGGAAGCAAAAGGCAAAGGATGAGTTGAGTCATCAAGCGGACATAGGCTGCTGCAATTGCATACAAGAGCTGCAACTAAAAGCAAACTGCAATGCAAGCTACAGCCTGCACACTCCCATCAGTGTGTCAAAGTCAGCACATGGTTTGGGGTTCAGATGCAACAGCTTGCAATGCTGTGCACAGTGGCGCTTCAACAGAGTTATCAGAGCTGGGCGCAAACTCTTACTTGTAGGTGAGCAGGGGTTCAGGCATGGTGACTAGGAAATGTTTGATGGCATTGGCAAGCACATGTGGAGATGTGCCGGCTGGAGGCAGCACTGCTCCTGAACCTGCAGCCAGCAATGGCACCTTTTGACACAGACATCATGCTGAAAACAAGCTCTACAAATGTACACTAGTTGTTCACTGTGACACATAGTGTTGTAACGCCCTTAGTTCCTGCAGTCTTTCCTTGCACTTGCTTTGTTGCTTCTACAGGAAGAGGCACACGCACTGAGGACACTAGAGCTTTGGGCAGCTGCGTCGTAATGGCATCAAAGACTGTTAGCTTTGCCAACAAAGTAGAGGGTATGAGACTCAAAGCAGCTTGCAGTTGACATGGAAGTTTGGAGATGAATGCAGGTGATATGGGAAGCTAGATGGCAGCTGTCATCACACCTTCCTGAAAGGATCCTATCAAGAACTGAACCAGGTCCAGAGGCGCTTCTTCCAGAAACAGGCCCTCAGTCTCAAGCCCCCTGGTGACTAAGGCTGCACAGCATACCAGGACCAGGCGTGGGCATGGCCTTGTGTTTGCCTCGCTTTTACAGACGCTCTGCAAATCACAGTCTTGCTACGATGTTCTGTTGCTTGCTATCACAATGTGCCGCAGTCAGCCTCAACCAAGCGACCATTTCAAACTGTGTCATGTAAGAAGCTTGCAGCATGGGAACTGAAAGCACTCTGGTCAGGGATGCAGACAAGACATTTCAGGCTGCACGGGCAACACAGGGTGCAATAGAGGATGAATATTGCCTTGCATTGTCAAATTGTGCATGTGCAGTCCAAACATGCATGTTGACACTTGCCAAGTAGCATGTTGGTCGTGATGGCATTACAGTCAGCGCCGTAAGACACAGAGCGACTGAGAAACTCACAGCAAGGGATGTGCCTGTAAGTCTGCGGATTCCCTCAGCGGTTGTGTCTACCGTGCGTTTGAAATATATGTTGGCCCACTGGCCACCAACTGCTGCAGTGCTGCTCACTTTCTCAGCGGCCCTGTAGAGAGGACAGCAAATGGGCTACTGAAAGACTGCGCCACTTGCTGGGTGTTGCAGCCGTAAGAAAACAAACAAGTAACTACAGTTGCACAACACAAGCACAATTTGTATGAGCAGGAAGATTTTCACATGCAACTGTGCAGAAACACCTCCGGTAGCTACATGACAGCAGCTTCCTGGAAAGCAAAGCAACAACTCACTCTCGCGTTGCTTCTCGCATGCGATCATAAGCAGTCTGGCCTGAGGCATCAGGCTCGGTCGACTTCTGCTTGAGCTGTGTGGCGCCTTGCACAGTCTTGTCCTTCAGGAAGCTTGCAAAGCCAAAACCTTTGGTTTTGAAAGCTGCAGCACACGGTTGCTTCTCAAGTGGCGACGAGAGACAGTCTTTACACTGCTGCACCTTGCAGTCCAGTACAATGTGGATTGTGCTATTGTGACAGTAGGTGTGTCTCTGAGCCGATGACGGCTATGCTTCCGATACCTTGCAATCTGTCGGTCACAGTCGCTGGTTGATCAGTCCCCGTGTACGGACCCCTTGTATTTTCCGAAAACGTGTTGCTGTCCATACTGCTTTCCCCAAGCCGAGATCACGCGACTCGTTGCCCCAGATCAAAGTTCGCGGAGCGGTATAGGAATGTCAAAAGCAGTTGCTGCAAGGGGACTGTGAAAGGAAGTAGACAGCGCCTTACTAATCAGCTGCAGTCAAGTTCAAGAACGTCAGCCTGTTTGGTGGATTGGCAGTGCTGGTCATTGTGTCAGCTGTTGCAACAAGCTTAAGCTCAATGAGACATGACATGCTCATGACCTTGCAAGGGACAACTGCCAAAAGGAGGATTAACCTGGGGCGTTTATTTTGCAACAAGTCTATAGATATCATGGAGTCTGTTAACTACATAGACGAGCATACATGCAACTTCAAGCAGCTCCAAAGCGCAAGCTCAGCAATATAACAGGACCTAGTCTACATACCAAAGCTTACTTCAGATCATAAGGTCTACCACTGTATCATTCTGATCTAGCTACCTATGGTGTCAATATATTTAGACGCATGCATGCATGTGGCATGAAACAAAATACAACCAGTCACCTAGCTGATGATCAACTGCTTGGCTGCCTAATGTTGTATGCATGCGCATATATCAGCACTTTAAGTCAGCCTGTGGGATCAAACTTGCGTCACTGCCTGGGCATTTTCTCCTGCTTTTGCAGCCAGCCTCTTCTCACATTCTCTGGCAGCTGCCCTGTTTATGCTACGCCAGACATTGCGATAAATAACATATGTGTAAGCCTGAATAAAATGGAAGCAGATGATCATCAAAGCAAAGCCCCAGTACACGCCTCTGTTGTGCGCTGTGTGACTCATTGGGTGATAGCCATAAGCAAACAGACTGGCAAGAACTGCAAACTGCAAGCATCTGGTAAGGAAGTAAAGCCCAATGCCAATGAGCAGCAGGGCCTTCACAATGGTTGTGTTGACTTTTAGCTTCCTAGCAACCAGAGTCCAGAATAACACAAACTCCCAGGAGGCAAAAAGGTCAATACAAATCATAACCTTTAGTGCAAAAATGCTTCTAGTGACAAAACCGGTAATGACAAACACAGCCCGTGGTGTGCAGTGATGAATACGAACGGGCGAATCACACCTCTGATTGAGCCCTCAATCACATATAGCACCAAACGTGATGACACGCCAAAGATCATGATGCTGTTAGACCAGGGAATGGTCCAGTCATTCAAGCCATACGTAGTGAAGTAGAAATGAAAAGCACAATATGTGTATGGAAAGACTTGTGCAGTGAAGAGGATTGCAAAGGTGATGTGGGTTGCCAGCAAGAAAACATTCAGATCTGAGACGCCTTGTGGCTTGCTGGAAGTCTCAACCAGATTTGTGTGTTTTGACAGCCAGCCAATGAAGGTGTAGATGGTTGTGACTACCAGGCAGGTATAGAGAAACATGTTCCAGTTCCATGCAAAGTATGGTCCACCTGGATCAAACATGGCATACACCTCAGAACTTTTGCAAGAGGTCCAGCCAGCATATGCAGATGTGTGCTTGCGCATTGACAAAGTCCTGTTCTAAGCTTAAGCTGTGCTGCCGTCTGCTTGCAGAGCATTGCTGAAGCTGTACATGTGTGCAGTGCTTGCCAGTACAAGCTTGATATGGCCCTGAGCCTTTGTGTGATTACTCGTATATGTGATTAATCATAATATATATATGTTGCTGAGTATGCAGCGCAGGGAAATTGCACGCCTGATGGCGTGCCTTGGCAAGACCATACTGCAGTATGTGAATCTTGCAGAACAACTGTAAGCAGCAAAAGTAAATGACTCACCAGCATAGAAGTGCTCAGCTGCTTCGTCCTGTCCTACAAAATTTTTCAGGTGCGCCCAAGACCAGCAGTCTTGCTTGTCACCTGTAAAGTCTCCGATGTTGATGTAGGACATCCTGGATTCCACCTGCAGAGCACAAGTGCAAGATACTTTGCGCATGCGTTTGTGTAAAGACGTGTTGACAACAATGCTGCTGCGTATGCATGTGCACGTGCAAACACACAAAGTTGTACTTCGATCTGAACTTATTGCAAACACCACGCAGCACACAAACGGTCTCGTTCTCGCAGGCAACACGGACGCTTGACCTGTCCGGCTGTCGGAGTGGGCGCCACCACCTCGCAATTTATAAATTAATTAGCAGCGCGCTGCCTCTCCTGTTGAACGATGGTAGAATAGACAACAGCGTTCTCGGGTTCTCTTGGAGCTTGCAAAGCCTGCTAAGCAGGTCCTTCAACGTTGTCGGCACCTGCAGACGTAACACAGGCATGTTACTGTAAGTACACAAGCTTAAGTGTGATGGATCTGACTTCAACGCTGATATAGGCCGCTAAATCATGCTCATACGCGTATGCCAGTAGTCTTGGTGGGTACTGCAACTGGGACAGCCCAAGGCATTGTTGTGCGCTGTTTGCAAATTGAACAAAACGCACGCGCAATGCTGTCGGGTCACTGATCAGTCTGGGTATATTTTAACCTGCTTACGCCTCTCTTCGAAACGTTCATCAAAGCAGACTTTTGCGGCACAAACATGTTCTGCAACAGTACCTTGAACTGCGCTCTTTGAGATTTCCGCGATCCTCCTATAGACCGTGCGGTCCGGTCAAACAACTAGACGGTGACTGCAGTTGCTATTTTTATATGCACGCCGCAACGTTACCGACAAGAGTCTCATCATAAATCAGTCCCAGATCTGTCTAGACTTGCTGATAATCTTCCGGCAAAGGTTGGTGTGAAGCAGCCGGAAGCAGCCCCGGGGCCCCACGACCGACGGTCAAGCTATCGAACTCAGCACTGCAGCTACGGTCTACTTCGTGGGGATGCATAGTATTACTTGGGGCCTGAATGCGTTGCTGTGTTCCTTAACGTTCCTTAATTGCCTGCTTGTCCTGACGGAATCATCATCACATGCGTCCCAATGCAATGCACCTGCCAGGTGGAAGCCTGTATCAACTTGGCAGTGGGCATCAATCGCTAGACAGGCTGTTGCAGCAGCAGCAATCTCAAGCATTTGCATCAGATAACATAATGATTGTCTTGTTGAACGATGGAAAACATGCCGTACAAAGCATGACCCAGTGGGTCAGGCAGGCGTTGATATCACGCTAGCGCTGGCCACAATGCTGTTGCTGTCAGTGTTCAGGGTATACCTAGTCACTCAGCTGCTGATTGTGATGCATGCACTGTGACCCTGCGCAGACCTGCTGGACTACAACAGCCTGACCAGACAAGCAAATGTCCTCATGGACAACACCGGAAAACTCAACTCGTTTGAGGGTGGCCATGGCCGTGCCTCATAGTGCCTGTGATGCATGACAGGCACCATACTCATCAAGCAGCCAGGATTCTGCTCCTGGAAAAGTTTCATGCAAGATCTTGCATTTCTAGCCAGGTGCACCTCTGCCTCACACCCTACACACCCTTTGGGCAGAGCCATGTGGGCTGAGCAGCCTAAAAATGCATCTGCAGGCAAAGGAGCCTAGGTGCATTTAATGGTGTAGCACACAGGTCATTGTTTTGACAAATGGCTAAAAATTAACCGCAAGTATTTGCTGCTGTCATGCAACCTGCAGCTTAGCAGGCTTTAATGTGCTACCTTACATGGCGTCACCTTCTCTGTTTACAGTACACAGAGAAGGTGGCGCCATCAATGAATGACTCATGGCGTCATTCCATCACGATTGGACAATTAAACCAATAAATGAACAAATACTCGTATGCAATCATCAATATTGCTATGTGTGCATGCATGCATGCTATCTTGAAGCAGAGGTGTCCCTGGACATTTGCTGTGCTGTCAGCAGCAGCATGCAGCCAAATGCTTGGCTGAGCAAGGACTAGATTGTCTGTGGGATCATTGCTATTGGAGGAGATGGCTATGACTCTGTTGGCTGGCAGGTCATGAGCCATGCGTATGGCTTGCTGCAAATTCTCATACCCTCTAACACCACAGGCTGGGACGAGGGCACTCTGCCAGTCAGGCAGAATGCAATGGCAGTAGTCACAGAGGGTCTCCTTCCTCAAGATCACACAACATGCACCTGGAACGTGTCATTGTCTTGCATTATCCTGTACAGCAGCAAAGCTGCAATGCCAAAAGTTACTTGATTCCAGCTTGACAAAGCTGCCATTTAGCCAAGCCAAGTGTATCTGTAGACCTTGGACACTTGCATGCCCGCAACAAGGCCACATAGCTCTGACACCATCACAACAGATCCAGCATGAAGAAGGCTCCTGCAAACAAGCCAGCTCAACTATCTTTGAACGTGTAACAATGTGGCAAAACCACTATGAGCGTGCATATTTGTTGGAATCGCAGAAAGGTACAAAAAGAGCATGTAACACAAAATTCTGCCACATGGGTACTTTGCTATTATGGATTGACATCTATCATACCTTCCTCATCATGCTCTAGTCTGTCAGGCATTGCTTTCAACAGGACACAGCTATCTGAGGGTGGAGGATGATGACCAGATTCAGCATATGCTTGCAAGTGCTGCAAAACTGGCCATCTTGCAACGCAGATCTTGAACCATCTCGGCAGTGCAAACACAACATAATGTCACAGGCTTTGAAATGCAGCAAGATGCTGCACCTCGACATCAACATGTTGGCAAAAGGGGACTGCGGCGTGCGGGGGTTCATAAGTGACAAAGCAGAAACAGCAATTTGCTGCACTGAATTTATGAGCCTTCCTGAGCATGTCTCTGAGGCATGACACAAGCTGCTGTCCTTGCTGCTTTGCATCAGCTGACTGAAGAGTTTGGCTTGATTGCACCAGTTCAGAACAGGGCAAGGGACACGCGCCCCATGTGCCAATTTGGTGCAGCCATCATGCACTCTTGCTCATATGCCAGGCATCTGCTGTCCACTGTTACAGTGAAATTCACAGATCTCCAGCCAGAAGCAGGCATGTACCATAAGCAGCAGGCTTGAGCCTTGTCTGTGTAGCTTCATGCCTCTTGGCATAGAGCCCTGCCTTTAATGACCAGACATCTGTACAATGGCAGAAACCCAGCAAGACGTTCACCTGTGCACTTGCCTCCAGAGACAGATCCTGCCTTTCACAGATGCAGATCCTGCGTTTCATAGAGGGCTGCCTGGCAGATGCGCTACACAATACCTGCAGGATCATCTTTGCTGCAGGCGGTATCAGTGGTCAACAGCCTCTGCATTACCTCAGATGCCAGACCTGTCTGCATATCAGCAATTTGAGGCAGGTGCTGCACATGAATATTCTAATATGGAACAAGTGCTGCAGCGGTGCTCAGCATGAAGAGCCCTGTCTGTAGCACTTTACGGAGCAGGATGATAATCCCAGAGTGGCAGTGCAGCGTGCAGCAGCAGCAGTGCCCTGCCAAAGAGAATCTGTGCTTAGAGTAAGTCAGGAGGCATGCCGTACAGGTAAGGATTCTCAATTGTCTGCAGATCAAGGCATACTCATTGCTGAGCTCACAGCCGCGGCTCCACAGCCTGGCCTTTGGCTGGATGTTCAACAACAGTTGCCTTGCTTCTGGAGGTGTGTATGTACAGCACGTTTAGCTTGCACAACTCATGTCAAGTTGATTTTAGCCAGTTAAAGCTGTCAATGTGTCTGCAAACACCAGCAAAATCGATGCATGAATGACTTCACACTACGGTGGTATCTGTATTGAGAATGAATGCGAAGTCATGGGCCACCCGGGTGCTGGCAGATGCTTCAGTCATAGTGCTGGTGTCATCACGCATGATGTTATTAGCATAAGTTAGCTTGGAGGTGCATGGTTTCTTGTCGTGTATCAGCAGCCTTGCTGATCCAGTGGCCTGTGAGCTGCATCTCTTTGCAGACTGACACATGTGAACACTGAGCAAGCGTTCTTTGGGACATTTTGTCTTCATTAAAATACTGCTTCCACCAAACTAATGCTGCACCAACATTTCGAAAGCCCAGGCAAGCCATAAGAGCGAAATTGGCTATCCCTTGCAGTTTCAAATGAAATAATGAATCTGGATTTGCATGCTATGAGCACAGGAGACCATTTTGTCATCATCTCAACCCTGCTAGTTCTGCCAAACCTCTAGTCTGCCCTTTTTTCCGCCTAATCTTGCCTTTGCTAACCTTCTTAGGACCGCTGCCAGCTAGTGTGGCCGCTAGCATTTCTTCTTGCGTCATGCTGGGCATGCCTGGCATGCCTGCAACATTTGCACGAAAACACGCTGAAACATCATTGACAGGCAGGTGTTGATGACACACACGCCATGTTTAAGACCTGTGTTGCGCACACAGGCAGTACTCTGGACAAACAGGTGCAGACACTCTCAGCATCATGTCCATGCAGCATGTTCTGCATTGCTGTTTGTTCTGCATGCTGCTCTAGCAAATAAGACAGCAAGCTGGCAAAATAAAGATAACACTTTATCGGGCATTCACAGATTGTGTCCACGATAATGCATGCCATGTGGTGCTTGATACATGTGATGCTCAATGCAGCCTCTGGTGATCTTCACACCCTGAAACAATTGCCATAGGCAACTGTGAACTGTACCAGATCACAATTTCACCCTGGCTGGCATGATGCCTGTCCTGATACAGAAACAAACAGCATCACATTCTGACTCACCCTGAGCGCCTGTCATCTTCATCAACTTGGACATGTCTCGCATTCTGGAGCGCATCTGAGTGAACATGGCAATCATGTTCGACACATCAAGCTCTTTTCGTCCTGAGCCACGTGCAATGCGTCGCCGCCTGCTGGGCGTCGAGGCCAGCACTTCTGGCGTCTCACGCTCATGAGGGGTCATGCTGTTGATCATGGACTCCCACAGCTTTTGTTGCTTCTCTGCATGTGCCATCTGTTGGTCTGAGATCTTGTTCATACCTGCATTGTCCAATTTGGCATCAGCTCAGAAGTGCTTGACTATGAATATCTGCACCACGCACTCTGCGTCATTCACTGCTGTGATGCACTTCTGGCTTAGAGTAACCAGGGTATTTGCGCATCCACTTGAGCGTTGCTTCCAAAAACTTGACCGGCTCTTGTGCTGAATTCAGCTGCGGATCCGTCTTCTAGGTCATACCTGCGTGAAACGGATGTTAACAGCCAGCAGCAATGACCATGCATTGTCCAGAAAGATACAAGATACATGACATAGGTGCTGCATGCTGTTGAGCCTAGACTTCAAAATCTTGGCTTGAGTCTCTGGTTGGGCCATCTGGCAAACTGGCATCTTGTTCACGCCTGCAGGGCGCATCGATGACAAGAAACTGTTATATCATTGCCTGGACGTTGTGTCTAAAGGCACCCATGTCTTGATGAAGGCTGTGCAGCACATCCTGCTGATGACAGGACCCTCATGATGGTACTCTTCCTCTTCCTTTCAGAGCCATCTGTTCAGCTGAGACCTCATGACAAAAGACAGATGTCACAATGTCATGCAGAGTGCTTCCTGACTGTGGAGCAAGGGACGATTGAACAATGTCATGCAGTGTGATTGAACAATGTCATGCAATGTGATTGAACGATGTTACGAAATGTGCATTCCAATAGTTGGCCCTAGAGCTAACAGTGTGCATTCCAAATGGAGCTGGAGTCAATACTTGAGCTGCATTGCTGCTGACAAGGATGGAGGAGCAAAGCACCCAGCAAGGACCAATGTCGCAGAACAAATAGCTTGAGCGCTGCAATTGCTATGCTGGGCAGTCGGCTCAGATTCTGCTGATCAAACTCTGCTGGGCATGTGGTGCCCAGATTGCAGCACTAACAACTGAGCACATAGTACACTAGGCCACACAGCTGTCAGTGCTAGAAATGATGACAAAGGATGCATGCATAGTCAGCAGTACAGCGACCAAGCCATGTGTGCAGGCCTGGCAGCATCTTGTGAGCATCTCATGCTGGGTTCCCAAGTTGGTGACTGGGATCCCAGCACCAGACATGCAGGCAAATCTGACTGGATGCTATGCAATCCATTTGTAGGATCAAAACTGTTAGCACTCTGGTGTTTTGGAGCTCCTATGTCGCCTGTGAACATGCAGTCGATGACTACAGCACAAACATCAACCCATGAATGCAAAACAGGCAAGACAATGACAGAAACATGAGACGAAGAGATATGAGGCGCCAGAATGTTTGACACAGGAGCAGCATGACAGGTAGTCCATGTGTGCAGACCTGGCAGCATTTTGGTGAGGTTGCCCATTCCTCCCATGCTGGACATCATCTGGGTCTGCTTCAGGAAGTCGTTGAAGTCAAACTTCTGCTGCATGATGCGCTTCGTCATCTCGTCGGCTTCATCAGCCTTGATGGACTCTTCAGCCTTCTCTACCAGTGTCAGCACATCCCCCATACCTGCCAAGCATAAAAACTCACTTTCAAACAGAATCCATGCAAAGCACAATGAATCCCTTTTGAACAGGATCCATTCAAAGCACAAGAAATCACTTTCAAACAGGATCCATCTGGCTCTGCTGCATGATGGCTTCTGCTGTCTGATAGCTGGCAGGAACAGCGAAATGTTGGCAGGTCACAAGCAGAGCTTGTTGCGCTCTTTGAAGGCACTTTTGAAGATCTTTCTGTGTTGGGCCAAAAGATCCAAATGAGCTGACACGGCTTCCATACCATTTGTGAATGATCTGTGACCTTTGAGCAGATACTCAACATCAATATAAACATTCTCTGGAGACAGAACAGCTGCAAAGATGCACTGCAGCGAACCCTGGACCTCTTGGCAGGCACCATTTGCTGGGTACACAGAGATTCTGCTACTACAGTTCCTCAACTGATCATAGAAAGGTCTGGTAGTATAATTACTGATATACAAAGGTACTGATCATAGGAAAGAACTCATCATGGTCAGCTACTCACTGTTGAAAGCTGTGATGCTCACAGATACAAAGGATGCTGACACCAAACAGTCATCCAAAACTTGCTTACCTAGTATTCGGCTGGTCAGCCTGTCTGGGTAAAAAGGTTCCAGCGCTTCTAGCTTTTCTCCAGCACCCACAAACTTGATGGGCTTGCCAGAAACTGCCTTCACACTCAATGCCGCCCCGCCTCGGCTGTCTCCATCCATCTTCGTCAGTATGGCCCCTACAAAAGCATATTGCCACGTGACAATGCAGCTGGTTACAGTCATATTGTTATGCATGGCTCATTGACACTCATCAGCACCACAAACACACGAGACATCAAGCGTCCAGCTTGTGGTTCAAAAGTCTTTCTCTTGGAGCCAAACATGCACAACATAGGCTCAGGCGGTAGCACAGACGTAAGCCATAGCACAGCAGCTGTACCCTCAGTTGGCAACAGCAATGGTATGCAGTCGCTCCTATGCCAGATGAGATTGCACTCTGCACTTGTAAGCCCAGCAGTTTCATAGACAGTCCGTTGTCTGCCTGTCAGTACAGAGATGGTTTCTCTTCATCACTTCTGTGTTCTGTCTTTGGGAAAGACACATAGTTGACTTCTTTTTTCCTATCACTCTTGCCTGCCGCCTCAGGAGGCCACAGTTATGATCGTTGAAAGGCTTAAACTTTTCTTTTCTGTTTGTTGCTTTCGGTCTGTTAGGCTCAGACTGCGCTGATCACCTGTCAGCTCAGCAGCTTCATTGAAGGCCTTAGTAAGGCTAGCAGCTTCCTGACCAGTCATGGCATCCACCACCAGCAGCGTATCTGAAGGCTTGATGGCGCGCTGTGTGGCTTTCAGCTCACCCATCATGCGCTCATCTATCTGCAGCCGCCCTGCTGTGTCCACAATGACGGCGTCGTACCTCTCTTTTGTGGCCTGCAAACAGTGTCAACAGCACCCTGAAGAGGTGCGCCTGTAGGGTGCCATTCAAAACACTGCTGGAAAGAGATGTTACACTTCCCACTGTGAGGTAGTGTGTGCAGTCAGTCCAAGATGCATGTGATATGCTGGAACCCTGAAGAGCACATCATTCTGTGAGGTGAATGAAAAGACCGTCAAAGACAGAAGTGCTGGGAGACATTTTACTGAGACAGATTACCAAGGCTCTTTACCTAGAAGGCCCTGCAGCCCACAAAAACATATGCAATGATGCCGATGCTGACAACAATAATGATGGTGATGACACTGTGAGCTGTCTGACTGCACATCTGATGCAAGGGAGTGACTCTGCACACCTTCTTCAAGGCAATGATTACCAGAATGTCCTCATCTGCTTGCGCTGTTGCATCATATGAGTGCAACTCATGCAATGTGTTGCTGACTGCATGAACAGGCACTGGACAAAGTACAGTCCACAGTCAATGCTCAGGTCTGCATTGTGATATCTAGGCCATGCTCACATGTTTGAGGCCAGCTGCAGCAATGTCCTGCGGCTTGGCATCAGTGCCCTGCTGGAAGACCGGCACACTGATGCGCTCCCCCAGTTTGATCAGCTGCTCAATGGCTGCCGGTCTGTACACATCTGTGGCCACCATCAGCACCCGCTTCTTCTGCTTCTTCAGGAACAGTGCCAGCTTGCCACATGCTGTTGTCTTCCCCACGCCTTGCAGCCCCGCCATCAAGATGATCTGCGGCAAAGCCAGGGATCACTCAACTGACTGCATGAGATGGTGTCTGTCTGTATGTGCTGTTGCTCTCAGGTATCGTGGAATTCCTTTGGCTTCAAGTAAGAGGCAAGCTTGCCACACAGTGTCCTACAGGCTAGGTTATGTGACTGACATGATCAGCTGGCAGTGAGCACTGTATATGGGAGCTGGAGCGTGATGCTTCATGCAAGATGGAAACAGACACTGCTGATAGACTGTGGTATGCAGACAACATGTGTGGCTGCTGAGCATGTGTGGCTCAACATTTGTAAAGCCAGACTACAATAACCCACAATGTTTGGATGGATGGTTTGGACAGATGGTTTGGACGGATGGTTTGAACGGATGTCTTGGCGAGCTGCCTTGTTAGAGAGGCTGCTCAGCGTCTGGCATCTCACGCGGCAATACGCTTGAAGCAGCACAACTTTTTGCTTTCCACGCATGGCACTTGGCACTGCATATGCAAAAAGCAGACCAATACAGCAAGCACTGTGCAAGCTCTGAGTCTGACAGGCGGACCTGTGGGCCCTTTGCAGGTTTGACTAGTCCCTGCTGCTCTCCTCCCATCAGCTCAATCAGCTGATCATTGACAACCTTGACAAGCTGCTGATCTGGCTTGATGCCCTTCACCACTTTGACACCCAAGGCAGTTTCCTCAACTTGCTTCACAAACTTGCGCACAACAGGTAGGGACACCTGCAAGGGCACACTGCGGATAAGCAAGCCCCTGACATGCAGAGGGGCTGTGCCAAACTGCATGCCATTTTCTTGTTGCTTACATTTGCTTCCAAAAGCGCTCGACGGATTTCTCGCATAGGCTCTTTGATGTTGTCTTTGGTAAGCTTGCCATCTTTGCGGACCATGTCCCATGCCTTGTCCAGGCTTTTGCTGAGGTCATCGAACATGGCAGCTCGGACGGCATTTGATCGCCTGCAGCGCTGGCCCTACACAGGGGGTATAGTGATCTTGGTTTGAAGGAATTCCTTCGAAGCCTTGACAAAATCTGTCCAGGTGACATGAAACTAGTACTGACCTGTCTGCATGGCGCTGGTCTCCACGTTCGGAGATTCAATAAGCTTCCCTGCACAAAGTGACAGCGTGCAGACGGACTGCGTGTCGCATGTAGACAGGCAGAACTGCAGGTAACGCTTCTGTGCGGGACTCCATGGCTGCAAATACGGCCAGCCTCATGGAGTGCTGCAAAGTGCATTGCAACAACTGATCGCGACCTCTTGTACAAGTCGAGCCGCTCAACCTAGCTAAAAACTTGGTTAGGCGTAACGCCGCACACTCCGATAAGGGAATCGGCCACCGCTGGAGAGATGGCGGTCCATGATTGCACCTTCCTTCGGTTCCCAGAGCGATATCTACCAGACCTCTCTCTCAGGCAACAGCGTTCACTACGATGATAGGCTTACGAAAGTACATCGGATTAAGCAGTGCTACTGCTTCGGCAGTAATCTATCATGCATTCTACACCAGAGAGCAGTGAGTTTGATCTGCGTTTCTTTGCTGACGTGCTTGCTTGCCACAGGATTCGTTCATGTACGCTCACGCTTTATATTATTTTTGCAGATTTTTCCCAGCAGTTTATTACTTGTCAACGAGCAAGATCGCCATTGCGGTCCTAGGCAACCTTGCGTTTGCGATAGCACTGACCCTCTACAACCTTACAACCAAGGTTGGTATTTGTGGACAGGATGTCATGCTTGCTCAGTCTGGTGTCTCACCGCGGAGGGTTTTACAGGTCTTTCTAGGCACGCTGAGAGAGTCTGAGGTCGAAAGGATAAATGACAGGATCAGTCAGGCTGTCATGGAGACTTGCCTGGCCATGACAATATTCAGAGATGAATTCAACGTGGAGTTTGTTGCCATGTTTGTCATTCTCACGTTCGTCAAAGTCTTCCA
>JAABUO010004911.1_pt1 | contig 15713 bp, 13 predicted proteins | sample 5559291 | NCBI WGS metagenome assembly JAABUO01 (sample SAMN10711878, study PRJNA513372) | rock metagenome | isolation source: Antarctica rocks | place: Antarctica: Victoria Land, Finger Mt sud
TCACGGCACGCCTCGTTTTGCGCGCCGTTGTTGCCGCGAAGCCCGCTAGATCAGGTCTGCTGCATCGCCGCGACCAGCTTCTCAGCCGTCGGGCTATTACCATCCTTGTCGATCAAAGCTCGGTCATTTACCTGGTTGGGCCAGACGGGCGACCCTGGCAAAGACGATTGCGCGCTACCTCTCCTAGAGAACCAAGCTCGCAGCGCACCGGCGATGGGAATCATGCTTTACGCGTTCTCGTCTGTTTTCAACGACAAGGCAGCTCACGTGCGCTTCAAGGTTTTTGGCATCTACGCGGTCCTGATTGCCGCCAACATCGTTGCCTGGGCCTGGGCGCTGATCGCATTCCGGCAGTATCCTGTGCTGCTCGGCACGGCCCTGCTGGCGTACGGCTTCGGTCTGCGTCACGCCGTCGATGCCGACCACATAGCCGCGATCGACAACGTCACCCGCAAGCTGATGCAGGAAGACAAGCGCCCAGTCACGATCGGGTTCTTCTTTTCCCTGGGTCATTCGACAGTCGTGGTCCTGGCGTCGATCGCCATCGCCTTGACGGCCACCGCATTCAAGGAACGGTTCGCTGCCTTTCAGAGCGTCGGTGGCGTGATCGGCACGTTGGTGTCGGCGCTGTTCCTGCTGGCGATCGCCGCAATGAACATCGTGATCCTCGCCACGGTGTACCGCACCTTTCAGCGCGTGAAAGCCGGCGAACCCTACGTGGACGAGGATCTGAACATGCTGCTGGCCGGGCGCGGCCTATTTGCCCGGCTGTTCCGGCCGATGTTCCGCATGATCCGGCGGAGCTGGCACATGTACCCGCTCGGCTTCCTGTTCGGTCTTGGCTTCGATACCGCAACCGAGGTCGGGCTGCTCGGCATCTCGGCAAGTCAAGCTGCCCAAGGCATGTCGATCTGGTCGATCCTGGTGTTCCCCGCGCTGTTCACGGCGGGGATGTCGCTGGTGGACACGACCGACAGCATCCTCATGCTCGGCGCCTACGGCTGGGCGTTCGTCAAGCCGATCCGCAAGCTCTACTACAACATGACGATTACCTTCGTGTCGGTCGTAGTCGCGCTGCTGGTCGGCGGCATCGAGGCCCTTGGGCTGGCCGGAGGCCAATTCGGCCTGCAAGGCCCGTTTTGGCATGGCATCGGGGCGCTGAACGACAACTTCGGAACGATCGGCTATCTGATCATCGCCGTGTTCATCCTGAGCTGGGTCGCCTCCGCCGCAATCTACCGGGTTCGCGGCTACGACCGGTTGGAAGTGGAAAGCGGCTGAGCGTCTTACGCATGGAAGTGCCTATGCGTCTGCTGTCCCGTTCGGCTGCCCCGCACTATCGACCGAGATGGCGGTGGGGAGGTTAAACTTGGCGGAGTGGTCCGCACCGCCATTGCCGCCTCGCATTGCTCCGTCGTGCTTTCCTGCGGGCACGCCTTGTAGAGCCGGACCATCCGCTCCCAGGTCACGGGATCGGCGTCGCGCATCAGCGTCTGCCCGGCGCCCCACCGCCCGCCGCCGATCGGCAGCGCCGCCAGCCAGTCCCCGGCGCCCCAGGGCAGCAGCCGGATCAGCAGCAGCCAAAGCAGCACGCCGCCCAGCAGGCCGAGCCCGGCCGTGATGGCCAGCCATCGCTGCTGCTCTTGCCGGTCGTGCACTTGCCCGGCCAACGCTTTCAGCTCGCGCGTGGCGATCTGGGCATCGTCCAGGCTGTCGACGAACGGCCGGCTCGCCACCATGGCCGTTGCCCGCGCCACCGCCTCAATCTCCGCCCGATAGCTCGCCGGCGTCATTTTCAGCGCTGGATGCCGCTCGATGCTGTCGAGCCGGTGCTGACCGCCTTCAGCACCTTGGCGATCGCCCCGAGCGTCGGGCTGTAGTCCGGCGCCATCGCCCCGCCACCCTGCTCGCCCTGCCGCGCGAGCGCGTCTAGCTGCCGACCCAGCCCGGCCACCTCGCGCCCACGCTCGCGCAACAGGCTGTCCAGTTGCGGGTCGCGCTTCAGCGCCTTGGCGAACGCCTCCATGCGTTCCGCCGACTCGCGCTCGCCTTGCCAGTCCCAGGCTTTCCCGGCCGCCTTGTAGGCTCCCTCTAGCTTGTCCCAGGTGCGCATGGCGGCGCGCCCGCGCTCCTCGAGCGCCAGCCGGCCTTGCCGCTCCTGGCCCACCGCCCGGCCGAGCGGCGCCACATCCTCCTTGTCCCCGCTGGCGGCCAGGCCGGCCAGCGAAGGATTCCGCGCCAGCGCCGCCGCCGCGTCCCGGGTCAGGTTGGTCCCCTCGCGTTCCAGCATCGCGCCGGCGCGCGCCAGCGCCGCCTTCTGGTGCGGCAGCACCGGCAGCCCGGCCCGCTCCATCCGCGCCGCGTCCGACCAGGCCCGGGCGTAGTCCGCCAGCCCGCTCGCCAGCCGGTCGCTCCGCGTCTCCGGCCGCGCCGGCGCGGCGTCGGCCTCGGTCGCGCGTTCCGGCATCCGGTCGGGCACGCTCCGATTGGCCCCGAGCTTCAAGCCGGCGAACTTACCCCGCCGTGGCTCCGCCTGGCGTTCCGGCGTCGGCTCCGGCGCCCGCACCACGATGGCGCTTTCCGGCCGCAGCGGATCGAGCCCGCGCCGCTCGGCATACCGCCGCGCCAGGGCGTCGCCCTCGGGCGTCGGCTCATAGTCGAGGCTGGTGTCCTTCAGCCGCTCCCGGCCCAGCGTGCGCGCCAGCCGCCCGGCATCGGCGAACTCGTCGCGCCCGTAGTGCAGCGCCACCCCGTCCCGGTGCCGGGTCAGTGCCACGTAGGCCGCATGGCGGTCCATGTGCGCGGACGCCACCACGTGCGCCCGGTCCACCGTCACGCCCTGCGCCTTGTGGATCGTCGCCGCGTAGCCGTGGTCGACGTGCGCGTAGTCCCGCACGGCGAACGCGACGTTCCGGCCGGTCGCGTTCTTTCCCTCGGGTTCGCCAGCTCCATCGAAGTCAGTTTTCCGCGATGTAAAGCGGCACTTCCGCGCCGCTTGCGACATCACCGGCGCGGAACTCTACGCCGTCGCGTGTCGGCTCGCGGCCGAGGCAGGCTGGGAGTTTGGCGGCACGATCGCCGGGCATGTCGTCGGAGAGTTTCCCCACGAGAGGATCCCCAACGATCGCGTAGCGCTCTACATCGCGCCCGGAAACGACAGGCCGATCCGAAGCATCATGAGACTTGTGCGCGGATAGCTGGTTTGCCCCGGATTTCCGCTGTTTTCGCGGGCGCCGACATCAGTGGGTGTCGTGCGACGTTGCACCGCTTCTGACCCGCCCCATTGCGGGGTGCTTTTCACGCGGCGAGCAGGGTCCGGGCGTTGCGATCATGCCGTCGGCACGGCGAGCAGGCGCCAGCTCCGGCGTAGGTTGTAGGCCATTGCCGTGAGCCTGACCTGCAGGCCGGCCTTGGCCAGGCCGAGCCGGCGCATCCGGCGTAGGCCGTAGCAACGCTTGCACGTCCCGAACACCTTTTCGATGCGTGTGTCAACGGGCACCGCCTCGACCGCGAGCGCGGTGGCGAGGTGGCTCTTGCCGGTCCCCGGCGGTCCAGCGTCGCAATGCCGGGTGTCCGGGGTTTGAGGCTCGGATCACCTATCCGTTCCACCCCCGCTACGGCGAGTTGATCGCCGTCTGCGGCGCGAAGCGTCACGCGGGCGCCGATCATCTCGTTGTTCGTCAGCGGGACCGAACTCTGGCTCTGGTGCCGGCCTGGATGACCGAGCCCGCCACGGGTTCGCACCGGCATCTGGCGTCTCCACGACTTCTGTTACGCGGCTCTGCGAGGTCCGCACTCTGGTCGACGCGCTCCTAGCCTCTTCTGGTGGGAAATCGCCCCGCCCGGAGGGAGTCAATGATGAGGAACAAGCGAAGCGACCAGAGCGATCTGTTCGAAGATCGAATGGCGGTTACGGTGCTGCCCCGGAGGTACGGGTCAAGCTCAGTCCGCTCCTCCGTACTCTGCTTGGCGAAGCGGCCGGCGTCGGCTGGACCGCGGCGACGACCGACGCGACTCGGCAGGAGAGCGGCGATGACCAAGATCACGCCTGAGCACCTGGCCCGCGCCGCTTTCGTCTATGTCCGCCAGTCGACGGCCGATCAGGTCCTCAACAATCACGAGAGCCGACGTCGGCAGTACGCCTTGGCCGATCGCGCCCGCTCACTTGGCTGGTCCGCGGTCGAGGTGATCGACGACGATCTCGGCCGCTCCGGCTCCGGCATCGCCCGGCCGGGCTTCGAGAAGCTGCTGGCCGCCATCTGCGAAGGGCACGTCGGCGCGGTGGTCTCGATCGAGGCATCGAGGCTGGCGCGCAATGGCCGCGACTGGCACACGCTGCTGGAGTTCTGCGGACTGGTCGGCACGCTAATTGTCGACGAGGACGGCCTCTACGACCCACGCCATCCCAACGACCGCCTGCTGCTCGGCATAGGGCACGATGAGCGAGATGGAGCTCTCGCTGTTCCGTCAGCGCTCACTCGAGGCCCTCAAGCAAAAGGCGCGGCGCGGCGAACTCGTCCTTACCGTTGCGGTCGGTTATCGCAAGATCACGCGCGAGCGCATCGAAAGGATCCGGATCGGCGCGTGCAGGAAGCGATCGCGCTCGTGTTCACCAAGTTTGCCGACCTGCAGACGGTGCGGCAGGTTCACCTGTGGATGCGCGAGAAGCGCTTGCCGCTGCCCGCGTCAGTCACGGCGCAAATGGACGGGCCGTAGTCTGGAAGCTGCCGGTCTACAACACGCTCCACCACATCCTGACCAACCCGATCTACGCCGGCGCTTACGCCTTCGGGCGCACCGGCAGCCGCGTTACGATCGAGGCGGGTCGGAAGCGGATCGTGCGCGGCTTCCGCAAGGAGCGCAGCACGTGGGAGGCTTTGATCCTCGACCATCACGAAGGCTACATTGGCTGGGCCGAGTTCGAGAGGAACCAGCGCCTGATCAGCGACAACGCCAACGGGCAGAGCTTCATGAGCCGCGGTTCGGTCCGGCGCGGTGAGGCGCTTCTGGCCGGCCTGCTCCGCTGCGGCCATTGCGGCCGCAAGCTGCATGTCGCCTACAGCGGCGAGAACGGCAGTTCCGGGCGCTATCACTGTCGCGGCGGTCACCTCAACCACGGCGGTGCGCCCTGCATCTCGTTTGGCGGCATGCGCATTGACCGGGTCGTTGCCGGGGAGGTGATCGCGCGTGTCCAGCCGCTTGGCGTCGAGGCGGCGCTCAGCGCGCTCGAGACGTCCCGGGTCGAGCAGGTCGAGAAGCGGGGCCAGGTCGAGCTTGCCCTCGAACAGGCGCGCTACGAGGCGGCGCTGGCGCGGCGGCAATACGACGCCGTCGATCCCGATAACCGTCTCGTTGCCGCCGAGTTGGAGCGCCGCTGGAACGAACGTCTGAGGGCAGTCCAGTGTCTCGTCGGGGAGCGAGATGCGTTGGCAGCCCACCCGCCCACGGCGCTCACCGCGACCGAACGCGGACGACTTCTGGCGCTCGGCGACGATCTCGAGCGGGCTTGGCGCAGCCCCGGCGCGACGCCAGCGACCCGCAAGCGGATCATCCGCACGCTTATCGAGGAGATCGTCGTGCGTGTTGAAGCTGACGCGCTTGCACTCGTGGTGCGCTGGGTTGGCGGCGATCACACTCCGCTGCGGGTGAGCAAGAACCGGGTCGGGCAGCATCGCTGGAGCACAAACGCCGAAATTGTCGATCTCGTGGCAGTGCTGGCGCGGCAAATGGCGGACGGCGCGATCGCGGCGGTCCTTAACCGTGCTGGCAAGAAAACGGGCCGCGGCAATGGTTGGAACCGATCTCGCGTCTGCATGCTTCGCAATCATCGCGGGATCCCGCCGTACCGCGAAGGCGAGCGTGCAGAACGAGGTGAGCTGACACTCGAGGAGGCCGCCGAACGACTGTCGGTGAGCGAGAACCGTTCGCAGATTGATCGCACAGGGGGCCATCCCGGCGCGTCAGCTTTGCAACGGAGCGCCGTGGGTGATCCGCGCCGGCGATCTCGGCACGGATGCGGTGCGCTGTGCCGCCGACGCGCGGCGTTATCGGCGTCCGTAGTCCGGTGATCCGCTTCAGAATACCTTGGCTTTATAAGGCGATAGCCAGATGGGCACTATGAACCAGACCCGCGGCCCCTGGATCAGCAATGCGTCGCCGTTGGCGACCTCGTGGCACGCCGCCAGGTCGCGCACCTGCTTGGCGTCGAGCGACGGCTGGGCGGCAAAGTCGAACCCACCGTGCGCTGGTGCGGGAATTTCGCGATCCCCGTGCCCATCTAGATCCGCCGCTCCTCGCGGTGCGACACCTCCGGCCGACACAGCAGCGCCAGCGTCTCGCGCAAGGACAGGTCGCCACGTGCCGCCTCGTCCAGCAGGCCGTCGAGCCGATCGCGCAGCTTCGACCAAGTCTTCCAACGCGGCGAGTACGAAGGCCCGTGCCACCTCCGGCTTGGATGCCGGCGCGGTGCCCTGCCGTACGGCAGCCATGTGTGCGAGAAAACTCGGATGACGCACGAGTTCCCACGCTCTCAGCTCATCGCGTCCAGTCGCCACCGGCGGTCAGGATGTGTTTCGTCAGCTGATCCGGCTGCGAGAAATAGGCGGAATGACTGGAGTTGATCGTGAGAACCTGGCAAGGCGTCGCCGTATACATCCGCTTCTGGGCCGGCCAAGAGGCGGCTTGGTCTTCGGTCAACTCGATGTAAATCCTCGGAATCCGTCCAAAGTTCTCCGACGTCGTCCGGATCGGAGAGTTGGTAGGGGAGTGTGGCCCGCGCGGCTCCGGCGTGAGAAGGGCGTTGGCAAGCGCCACGTCTTCGTCCGTACAATCCGCGTACAACACCTGGCGGAATGCATGGCGCGCCAGCATGTCCCACCCGGCTTCAGGGTTGACCTCAGTGACCGGCAACGACAGCGACTCCGAGTTGCGCGCCCATCCGTCCTTGCTCATAGCCAACGGCATAGCGTCACCAACGGGTGGGAGGTAAGCCGCCAGATAGACGAGCGTCCGTATCTTCTCCGGCCGCGCTTCCGCCGCCTGCGTCGCGACAATTCCGTTGCGGCTATGCACAACAAGGATCACCGGCTCCGCCGCCTCGTCCAGGACGCGAGTGATCGTGCCTACAAAATCCTGCATCGTGATCTGTCCTGGAGGTGTCCAGTCGCGGCCGTGACCGGGCAGATCGGGGACGATCACTTTATGGCCGGCCGCTTCAAGACGCGCAGTGATTTTGTACCAGCACCATGCTCCGTGCCATGAACCATGAATTAGTAGATAAGTGCTCATCAAGTTTCTCCTTGGGTGGTTGCGTTGCGTCGTGCGAACCGGAGGACCTGCAGCCGGCAATGAAGACGCCGAATCACACCCTCAAGCCACCGCAATGGCATAAAACTCGGATCACGGGATTTTGCCGTCGATGGGGCCAACCGGCTTCTCGTTGGTTGATTTGGGGAACGTCGCTCTCACAAAACCGTCGTTGCTCCAATCTTCGCTGCCGACTCCATTGTGAGCGAAGAAGAGGCCTTGAGGGTCGTGGCTGGTCTTGGTCGCAAGCAGCCGTGCGTAGTTCGAACCCCAGAACGATCTCTGCCAATCCGCCTCGAAGTAGTTGCCTTCCGACACGTAGGATGCGGCAGCGGGGAGGCCGGCCCTGATCTCACCCATGGCTTTGTCGACCGCATCGGCATTGCGTCGAGCCGCTGCCAAGTCGGGTTCGTGGCCAGGAATGCCAGGATAGGCCGGCGGTTCTTCTGCGGCGCAGATCGCCAAGGCAAAGGCGTCCAGCACCGCCGGATGCGTGGCCGTGTCCCGCGCGGCCTCGATCACCTCGGCGGAGGCGCCGGCGAGCCCCTTGTTGAAATGCAAGGACACCTTGTGATGCCGCGACGCCGCGAACAAGCGGTCGCAGAGATCGCTTCGGCGATCCTCCTTCAAGAGCGAGCGGGAAAGCCAACTCGATTGATAAGCGTGCAGAACCTGAGCGGCCTCCCCGAGATTGGCGGCCCAAAAGACATCACCGGGGTGCACGCCGGGCCGATCATCCGCAAGGACTACGCCCGGCAGCTTGGCTAGGTATTCGGGATCCCAGAAGTGCCGTGCAGGGACCGAGAGGATGACCGGGGCGGCTTCCAGACTGAAGTCGTTGGGTCGCTCGGCGAGCCAGGTGAGGAACGGGCGCCAAACCGCCTCCGGCTGGCCTTGCTCCAGACCTTGAGAGACCATCGAGACCGACGCCACGTTGTCGCGCCGGAAGGCCATCTGTTCGCCCCAGTGCGGACCCAGCAAGCTCTCGGCATAGAAGGCGACCAGGCGCTCGATCAGTCGCCGGAACGCCTCGTCCGACGTCGCCCGGATCGCCATGAACACGGCACCAAAGAAGCGCGGAAGGTCGTGCGTTCGCAGCGTCAGCCGGGTCACCACACCGAAGCTCCCGCCGCCGCCCTTCAAGGCCCAAAACAGGTCCGGGTTGGTGCATGCGTTCGCAATCCTCACCTGACCGTCGGCGGTGATGACCTCGGCTTGCAGCAGATTCGCGGCCGCTGTGCCGAATGCTTTCGAGAAGCTGCCGAAGCCGCCGCCCAGAACCAGCCCGGCGACGCCGACGGTCAGGCATCCGCCACCCTGCACATAGCGACCGGCCTTTGTGGAGACAGCTTCGTAAACATGCCCCCAGATTGCGCCTGCTTCGACTGTCACGGCCGGTTGCGGCGCGGCCCTGCCGTCGCAGCCAACTCCGACGAAGGCGTCGTGGAGCTGGGTTGCATCCATTCTGTGTGTCCAGATCAGCAGCGAGTCGGCAGAGTTGGATGTTCCCTGATAGCTGTGGCCACCGCCCTTAACGACCAGCCGCAGGTTTCTCTGCCGCGCAAAGTTGACGGCGGCAGTAACGTCCTCAGTCGTTTGTGCCACCACAGCATAGGTGCTCGGTCGGGAGGTCCATGCGCCGACCCAGCCCAGTGTCTGTGTCAGGCCGACCTCGTCGCCGAGGAAGTAGGGGTTTTTCAGCCGCTTGAACAAGTCCGTGCATTCGGCGTTCGACGGCTCTGCGCCGCAACCGGTGAGCGGCGATTGGACGCGGATCAGCCGACCGCCGACATTTTGCTGCAACTGGGCCCAGGTAGCGTCATCCGGCCATTGCGGCTCACCCGGGCGGGCCCGGGTCACCGGCGCTGGCATGGCCGAGCTCGTCCGGGGGACCAGCTCGCACAGGATTGGAATCGCTCCTAGAGCCTGGATCAGACGGCGTCGATTCATTGTGAGCTTTTCCCGCATGGTAGGCGCGGATCAGCGCCTACCGGTTCCCAGGTTGTCAGAATGCCCGGCCTTCAGGCGAGCCCACTGGGCGGTGGGACGCCCATCGGTACGCATACGCTGCTTGCCATCCCACAGCTGTGGCCAGCCGGACGGCGATTCCTCCCACATCTCCTGCCGCCCATAGACGGTCAAGTCGAGCAGACGGTAGTTGTTGTCCATCGCTTCGACGCCGCGCATGGTCGTCCAGTAAGTCTCGAAGACATTGGACCCTTGTCGCAGGTAGCAAACGATGTGCATCATACCTATTCGGCGTCCAATCAAGAGGGTATCGAGCGAGTCCTGGGCCGAGTACCAAGGAATCTCCCAACCCATGAAGTCGCGGTACCGGGCACTCTCTTCATACGGGCCTTGGCAAAACGTGGCGTAGGTGACGTCGCGAGCACGCATGTAGGATAGCTCGCAGACCTGCGATGTAACCCAGGTGCATCCCTCGCACTGCTCCGGCGCAGGCTCGCCGGTGTGCCACATGAAGTAGTAAGCGATGAGCATCCGACGCCCCTCAAACGCGTCCAACAGAGTCGCCGCGCCACGTTCGCTAATCAGCGGTGTGGCGCCATCCACCTCGACCATGGGGAGCCGTCGGCGGGCGGCCGCAATGGCGTCGCCTTCTCTTGTGTAAGCCTTCTCTCGAACCCGCAATGCGTCCAGCTCGGCCTGGAACGATGCCCGATCGACGTCCTTCGGGACTCCAAGTTCATCTCTCATGATATCTTTCATCGTTCTCTCCATTGGACTGCTCGCTGGTGTTCTTAGGGAAGATGCTGATCGCCAGCCGCTCGACCCGCGCCCACAGTCTCTTTTCGGGCGAAACGGTCTTGTTCTGCATTTATTTCAAACTCTTTGCCTTAGGCGGCCGGACCAATGGCTGGACCATGCGCGGCATGGCGCCGACCGCTTCGTACGGCGGCTTTCAATCCCCCTTCAGCGAGATGTGGACGTCGGGTCATTGCGCGTCGCTCCCGGCGTGCTGCTCGATGAGGTGTGCAACCGCCTCAGGATTGTCGGCGAGCAGATAATGACCGGCGTTGGGGATCTGCACGCCTCGACATGAGTCATGCCCTTGGCGCGGTAGCCTTCGACGAAGGTGGGGAGGAGAGCAGTGAAGAAGGATTTCTCGCCGACAGCGATGACGAGCGGGACGGAGTTCGGCGCCGTCTGCGTGGCGTTCCATTCGGCATCCTGCGGGAAGGCCCGGTAGATCTCGAACGCGGCGTGGAGCTGGGGTTCGCCGTATGCCTGGACGAAGTACGCGCGCTCCTGCGGCGTGAACTTGCCGATGTCGAGGAACCAGCCGAGGAAAGCGTCCTGCCGCCCGGGAACCAGCTTCTCAGCGAGGCCCGGCGTCTGGATGAAACCGACATGCCACGCGCCCGTGGTCGCTTCGGCCCAACCCGCTAGGCCAGGGACGGGCGTATCGAGGATCATCGCGCCGCTTATCGAGGCCGCAAAGCGGCGGACATAGGCGTAGGCCACATGACCGCCAAGGTCGTGACCCACCACGTACGGCCGGTCCAGATCCAAGGCCTCCGTGAGGCCGTGAATTTGAGCCGCCAGGCTAGCGGCGTCGTAGCCGCCGGCCGCCGGTGCGGAGTAGCCGATTCCGGGCAGGTCGACGGCCACGACTGTGAACCGTCGGGCCAACCTGGGCATGATCGTTTGGTATTCCACCCAGTCCTCGGGGAAACCGTGGATCAGGATGACAGCCGGGCCACGCCCGCCGCGCACATAGTGCAGGCTGCTCCCGTTCACCTGGGCGTCGGCCGACGAGAAGCCGAACGGCAGTACGCCTGGGCGTGCGATGGATGCAGGCTGAGCCGTGGCTGCGGCCGCGCTGAACACCGCGCAGGCTGCGAGGATCATGAGCGCTGCACGATGGAGGATTCGGTTCGTCATGGTGATCTCCGTCAAATATCGATCTACGCTGCCGCGGCCTCGGCAGGACGCAGGCTCGCTCGCTCGTCGGCCCCCGCTCGCGGCCTTGGGTCGGAGCCGTAGCCCGCTCCAGATGAGCAGCACGGCGGTCACGGTCAGCAGGACGTTGACAGCGAGGGCCAGATGGATACCGCTGAGCAGGCTGGACTGGGTCGCTGCGACTGCCCCCAAGATCGGGATGCCGACGGTAATACCGACCTGCTGAGTCATTGAGGCGAGGCCAGTGGCCAGACCCTGCTCGGAGTCGGTCACATCCGAGGTCGCGGTGATCATGCAGGCCACGATTGCCGTCACGTGCCCAAAGAACCCGACGAACAGCGCGGGGATCAGCACGGAAAGCCAAGCGTTGGTGGTGCCCAAAAGGATGAGCGGCGCAGTGAAGCCGGTCTGCACCAGCAGGCCAAAGGCAAGCATTTTGCGCGGCCCGTGCTGGCCGATGAGACGGCCAGCGATGACACCCGCAGCCACCGCTGCCAGACCGGGAACGCCGAAGATCAAACCGGTGATCATGGGCGCGAAGTGCAGGACGTCCGGCAGGTATAGCGTCATCAAGAAGATGAGCGCGGATTCCATCGAAAAGACGACCAGGCAAGCTACGTTGCCCCACTTCACGGTGGGCCGCGCGAGCGTGCTCACCGCGACAAGCGGCGCTTTCGCCCCTCGCTCGACCAGCCAGAACACAACCAGCAGCCCCAGGCCGCCGATCAGGGCGTAGAGATTTCGGTCGGTAACGCCAAACGTCAACGCTAAGAGGCCCAGGGTCACTGTGCCCGCGCCCGGCACGTGCAGTTTGATGTCTGCGGGAGCGCTGCTCGCGGGCAGTACGAGCGGCGTTACCACGAGGATGAGGAGGACCACCGGCACGTTTATCAGGAATGCCCAATGCCAGCTCAGCATGCCGACAAGGGCACCGCCGACGAGCGCCCCGACAGTGAACCCGCCGGACAGCACGGCGCCGTTGAGGCCCAGCACGCGCGCCCGCTGCTCATCGTCGCTGAACGACGTGATCAGCAGCGACAGGGCTGCCGGCGTGGCGATGGCGGTGGCTAAGCCCCGAAGCGCGCGAGCGACCAGCAGCGGCGTGACGCTTGTGGCGAAACCGCCGACGATGGACGACACGGCAAGCAGCATGATGCCGGTTAGGAACAGCCGACGCCGACCGTAAAGGTCCGCCATCCGCCCGAACAGGAGCGAGAAACCAGCGGCCGGCAGCGCGTATGCGGTGGCCACCCACGGCAGGTCGGACAACCCGAGGCCGACAGCCGCGCCCACTTGGGGCAGCGCGATATTCAGAATTGAGAAGTCGACCGAGAGCATGAACCCGGTACCGAGCAATAGAAAGATAATCAGGTTTTGCTTGCACGTCATCCTGGCTGGCATTCTTGCTCTCAAGCTCTTGCTATCTCCGCGTCTCGTCATCGCCATTTCCTCTCTCCTTCGTCCGATGTCCTCCCCTCGATTTTTTTTTGGTCTTGACGTAAACTAGAGGCCGCGGGGCGCGATGGTGGGAGTGACAAGTGTGACGGGATTCCGTCGGCCGAGTACACGGCATGAGTAGGTGCAGTCGCGGGCACCTCGTTTCCGAGGCTGGCGCGAACGGTGTGCGGCTCAAGGAGCTGCGATGGATTCATTGATCACCGCAGCGGCGCTCGCATTGGCGTCAGGCGACGCCCTCGGCGCATTGAAGTGTGTTGGATTGCGGAACGACGCGCCCGCTCTGGCGCTCCGAGGCATCGCGATGGCGCAGCTCGGCGACCTCGTTCGGGCAAAGTCCGCGCTCAAGAAAGCCGCGCGCGCGTTCGGTCCAAGAGAGGCGGTACCGCGTGCGCGGTGCATTGTAGCCGAGGCCGAACTCGCGCTTGTATCGCGCGACCTCAACTGGCCTGCAAGAGCCCTCCAGGAAGCGCGGGCGACGCTCGAAGCACACGGGGATCGCCTCAATGCGGCTCATGCAAGCATTATTGAGGCTCGGCGTCTGCTGCTGATCGGCTCGCTCGAACAGGCGGAGCGTGTGCTTGGCGAGGTCGATCCGAGACCCTTGCCACCGTTGTTGATAGCAGGGCGTGAGCTGGTCGTTGCGGGGATTGCCATCCGGCGGTTGCAGATGAAGCCGGCGCGCTGTGCGCTTTGTCGAGCTGAGCGAGCCGCGCGCCAGGGAGCCATCGCGGCGCTGACGACGGAAGTCGAGAGCGCGTCTCTCGTGCTGAGCCGGCCCACGGCGCGCCTGATCGCGGGTGGCGAGGAACGCCTCCTTCTTCTCGACGAGGTTGAAGCCCTCTTGCGGTCGAGCGTGCTCATCGTCGACGCGTGCCGCAATGTCGTCCGGGATGCTGGCATGACCATCCCGCTAGCGACACGCCCAGTCTTGTTCACGCTTGTGCGGGCGCTCGGTGAAGCGTGGCCGGGAGATGTATCGAGGGAAGCGCTCGTCGCAACCGCGTTTCGCGGCAAGCACGCTGATGAATCGCATCGTGCGCGGTTGCGGGTCGAGATCGGGAGGCTTCGGTCGAACTTCGGTCTTTCGCCGAGGTGAGAGCCACGAAGCTTGGCTTTGCGCTGACCCCACGTGGGGGGCGCGAGATAGTCGTGCTAGCCCCGCCGGTGGAAGATGAGCATGCGGCGGTGCTCGCTCTCCTCGCCGATGGTGAGGCGTGGTCGAGCTCGGCTCTGGCGCTCGCGCTCGGAACAGGCCCGCGCACCGTACAGCGGGCGCTCGAGCAACTCGCCCGCGACGCCAAGGTGCAATGGTTCGGTCGTGGGCGCGCGTGTCGTTGGATGACCCCGCCAGTGCCTGGTTTCCCGACAACCTTGTTACTCCCGGGCCCCCTCCCGAATGAGTAGGATGGCCACATGAAACGGCCTCAAGCTGAAATCTCCCGCGAGTATGGACCATTTCCCGGTATCGACGCCGTGCATGGCGTCACCTTCGACGGTCAGCATGTGTGGTTCGCGTCCGGAAACAGACTGAACGCCATCGATATTGATACCGGCAAGCTGGTGCGCTCGATCGATGTCGCCGCGCATGCGGGAACGGCATTCGATGGACAGCACCTATTTCAGATCGCCGAGGATCGCATTCAGAAGATCGATCCGAAGACTGGGTGTGTGCTTTCCACAATTCCAGCGCCCGGAGGCGGCGGTGACTCGGGTCTCGCATGGGCGGAGGGCGTGTTGTGGGTGGGGCAGCATCGGGGCCGGAAAATCCATCAGCTCGATCCCGAGACAGGAAAGATTCTTCGCACCATCGAGTCCAATCGCGTCGTCACTGGGGTTACCTGGAGCGTCGGCGAGCTCTGGCATGCCACCTGGGACGGCGACGAGAGCGATTTGAGGCGCGTCGATCCCGAAACGGGAAAAATTCTAGAGGGGCTCGAAATGCCGCCCGGAACCGGCGTGTCCGGCCTCGAGTCTGACGGCGGCGATCGGTTCTTCTGCGGAGGCGGCAGCAGCGGGAAGGTGAGAATCGTCCGCCGGCCCAAGTGAGGCTCCGCCGCGGGCAGCGACTCCGAGATCCCTGTCGAGTCCGCGAGGCTGGGTCGTATTTCATCGGACCACCAGTGATCCGCACCATCTGGTTGATCGGCCGGTGCCGACGCCGTTCAGCACCCTCCAGCACTTCGACCCGCAGCCCCATCCCGGTCAGGAGCATCCCGATGACAGCAAAGTGGCGGGAGCCCCGGTCCGAGAGAGGGCCGCTTACGACTCCCAGGCCGAAGTAGAGAAATCCTGCCAGCGAGAAGACGAGGGAAACCGAACCGCGAGAGGCAGCGAAATCGGTCTGCAAAGAATCGACAAAGGAGCTGAAGCTATAGGCGCTTCCGAAACCCATGAACGTCACAGAAAACGCGCCTGCAATCACGAACCAACCGTGGAACAGGCGACACTTGGGCGACGCAGGGCCGCTGCTCATAACCGGCTTCATTTCGCGATGGCTGGCCTTCGCCTTCATTTCAGGCGATCGGGCGGCGACGATGCCAGGACGTGACCCCCTGGATCGCGGCGCCAGCGCGAATCAGCGTCGCCTCGCCCAGATCGGCGGCGACGAGCTGGAATGCGACCGGCATTTCCGCATCGCTGAAACCACCGGGCAGCGTGATGGTCGGATGGCCGGTCATGTCGAACGGGCAGGTATATCGCTGCAACTTGGCGATCAGGTCCGGCTGAGTTCCCATCGCCCCGATCACTTCCAGCGTCGGAGGCGCAAAGGGGTGAACCGGGGTCAGCAGCAGATCGATCGTGCCGAACAGCGCGGCGACCCGCCCGCGCAGGTCCAGGCGCCGCAGCAGGATTCTCTGGTAATCGACACCGGACAGCGCACGACCGGCCTCGATGACGGAAGCCAGGATCGGGCCGTATTCGCCCTTGCGCGCGGGGTAGGTGGCCTCGTGCGCGGCAGCCGCCTCCACCGCGCAGTTGGGAACCCAGTCGGCGATGGCCTGCGTCACGTCGGGGAACCGTACATCGAC
>JAABUO010004912.1_pt1 | contig 15711 bp, 6 predicted proteins | sample 5559291 | NCBI WGS metagenome assembly JAABUO01 (sample SAMN10711878, study PRJNA513372) | rock metagenome | isolation source: Antarctica rocks | place: Antarctica: Victoria Land, Finger Mt sud
ATCCTAAGAGACGCTTCGATGCGGTCTGGCGACTTTGCAAGCCTAAGATGAGATGCGAGACCTCGGCTGGTGAAGACGATGATAGTCTTGAAAAGGCGAAAGAACATAAGCATGATCATGGTGGTTGTGGTAATATTCAGCCAGAGGTTCGTCGGGAAGGACTTAAATTGATCGGCACCTGGAAGGTACAAAAGGGCGACGAGGAAAACGAAGGGCAGCCGCCAGAGAAGAAACCAATCACACCACAAATGGCACTCAATATTTTCCGTCATATTTCAACTGAGGATATTAAGACGATGGGCTTGAGTAACGATTACGCGCGCCCAGAGTGGATGATCATCACCGTGCTCCCAGTGCCACCACCGCCTGTTCGACCCAGCATATCTGTGGACGGTGGTAACGGCATGCGTGGAGAGGATGACCTGACATATAAGCTTGGAGATATCATCCGCGCAAACGGCAATGTTCAACGTTGCGAGACTGAAGGTTCTCCTGCTCATATCGTGTCCGAATTCGAGCATCTTCTGCAATTCCACGTTGCGACATATATGGACAATGATATAGCTGGTCAGCCGCAGGCTTTACAAAAGTCTGGACGACCGGTCAAGTCTATCCGTGCTCGTCTAAAGGGTAAGGAAGGTCGTCTTCGTGGGAATCTGATGGGCAAGCGTGTTGATTTCTCTGCGCGGACTGTGATTACTGGAGATCCGAACCTGTCCCTCGACGAAGTTGGCGTTCCCAGGAGTATAGCAAGGACTTTGACCTATCCTGAGACCGTCACTCCATACAACATCGAAAAGCTCCATCAGTTGGTCAAAACCGGTCCCAACGATCATCCTGGTGCAAAGTATGTGATCCGTGACTCAGGAGAGAGAATCGATTTAAGACACCATAAGCGCGCAGGGGAAATATCGCTACAGTATGGTTGGAAAGTCGAGCGCCACATTGTTGATGGTGACTACATCATATTCAATCGACAGCCATCGTTACACAAAGAATCAATGATGGGACACCGTGTTCGAGTAATGCCATACTCAACGTTTCGCCTAAACTTGTCGGTCACATCACCTTATAACGCGGATTTCGACGGTGACGAAATGAATCTTCATGTCCCGCAAAGCGAGGAAACCCGAGCAGAAATCAACCAATTGTGCATGGTTCCGCTGAACATTGTCTCGCCACAACGTAACGGACCTTTGATGGGTATTGTACAAGATACTCTTGCTGGAATCTATAAGATGTGTAGACGGGATGTGTTTTTGACCAAAGAACAAGTCATGAACATTCTGCTATGGGTTCCTGATTGGGACGGGGTTATCCCTCAGCCCGCTATTCTCAAGCCCCGGCCAAAATGGACTGGCAAGCAGATTATAAGTCTAGTATTGCCTCCTGGCTTAAACCTAACACGCATCAGCGATGAAAAGTTATCCCCCATCAATGACGATGGGCTGATGGTTTCTGGAGGTGAGTTGATGTACGGACTCTTTAATAAGAAGTCAGTTGGTGCCGCTAGCGGGGGTGTCGTCCACATTATATTCAACGAAAAGGGCCCTGAAGCTGCCATGAACTTCTTCAATGGAGCCCAGACGGTTGTTAACAACTGGCTTTTGCATAACGGCTTCAGCATTGGCATTGGTGATACAATTCCGGATCGGAGTACTATCCAGCAGATCGAGGAAGCTGTCACCAAGCAAAAGGAGGACGTTGCAGAAATAACAAGAAGTGCGACTGAAAATGAGCTAGAGCCTCTTCCTGGGATGAATGTACGAGAAACATTTGAAAGTAGAGTCTCAAAGGCACTAAATAAGGCTCGGGACGATGCCGGGACCGTCACGGAGGAGAGTCTCAAAGATTGGAACAATGCTATCCAGATGGCTCGCTCTGGGTCTAAAGGCTCGACTATCAATATATCCCAGATGACCGCTGTTGTAGGGCAGCAGTCAGTGGAAGGCAAGCGTATACCTTTTGGATTCAAATACAGGACGCTACCACATTTTACGAAGGATGACTACTCACCCGAGTCACGAGGATTCGTAGAAAACTCTTACCTTCGCGGTTTAACACCCACTGAATTCTTCTTCCATGCCATGGCTGGTCGTGAGGGTCTCATCGATACCGCTGTGAAAACTGCCGAGACTGGCTATATCCAACGCCGCCTTGTCAAAGCATTAGAAGACGTCATGGCTAAATACGATGGTACTGTACGGAACTCTCTTGGAGATATTGTTCAGTTTGTCTACGGTGAAGATGGTTTAGACGGCGTTCATATCGAGCCTCAAAAACTTGATATCATTACTTGCTCGCACGAGCAATTCGAAAAGAAGTTTCGTGTCGACTTGATGGATCCGAAACCAGAAGCAAGCATCTCTCCCGATTACTTAGAGCAAGCAAATGAGATCGCAGGCGACCTTGATGTGCAAACTTTCCTAGATGAGGAGTTTGAGCAGCTGCAAGCTGCCAGAGACTTTCTGCGGAAGAACAAACAAGACGATAATGAGCTGTTACAGCTTCCGATCAATGTTCTCCGCATCATTGACACTGCAAAGACCATCTTCAAGATTAAAAACGGGGCTCGAAGCAACCTGCATCCAGCTGATGTCATACCTCAAGTTAGAGATCTACTGGAGCGGCTCGTGGTAGTCCGTGGAGACGATGAACTCTCTAAAGAGGCCCAGCATAATGCTACGTTACTTTTCAAGGCCCAGCTTCGTTCACGCCTAGCTTTCAAGCGCTTGGTCAAGGAAAATTCTCTTAACAAGTTGGCGTTTCAGCATTTGATCGGAGAAATAGAAAGTAGATTCTGTCGGGCTACCGTAAATCCCGGAGAGATGGTTGGTGTTCTTGCTGCCCAGTCCATCGGAGAACCAGCCACACAAATGACCTTGAACACCTTTCATTTTGCTGGTGTCTCCTCCAAAAACGTCACGCTTGGTGTGCCACGTCTGAAAGAAATTCTGAATGTTGCAAAGAATATCAAGACTCCTTCAATGACGGTCTACCAAGAAGAAGGCAACACCGGGAATAAGGAGAGTGCAAAGCTGCTCCGAAGCGCTGTTGAGCATACAACATTACGCTCAGTCACAGAGAGCACTGAGGTTTATTACGATCCTGACATTCAGTCAACGGTCATTGATGCAGACAAGGATATGGTTGATTCCTACTTCATCTTGCCAGAAGCTGATCTAGATGACCAATTTCGCCAATCGAGGTGGCTGCTCCGAATCATTCTTGGACGTCGAAGTCTGCTTGATAAGGGTCTAACCGTGCAGGACGTTGCGGCTAAGATCAAGGAGCAATATGTAAAGGACTTGGCCGTGATATTCAGTGACGACAACGCCGACGAGCAAGTGATTCGTATTCGTATGATACAAGACCATAGTAAGGGAGACGAAGACGAGGATCTTGAAGAGGACCTTATGCTAAAGAGGTTGGAGGCCCATATTCTTGATACACTGACGCTACGAGGAGTGCCCGGTATTGATAGGGCTTTCTTGAGTATGAGAACAAAGCTTCGCTTGGCGGATGATGGTTCGTTGATCATGAGGGCTAAAGATCCTCTCTGCGTGGAGTGGTTTTTGGACACTAGCGGTTCGTCTCTGGGTGAAGTATTGACCATCCCCGGGGTCGATACGAAGCGGACCTATTCGAATTCTTTCATCGAAGTTTTTGAGGTCTTTGGCATTGAAGCTACTAGGTCTGCTCTCATGCGGGAATTGACGCAAGTGCTAGCGTTCGATGGCTCCTACGTCAATCATCGGCATTTGGCGCTCCTAGTCGACGTGATGACTTCTCGAGGGCATTTAATGGCTATTACACGCCATGGCATCAACCGGGCTGATACTGGTGCGCTGATGAGATGTTCTTTCGAAGAGACTGTGGAAATCTTGCTCGAGGCTGCTGCTAGCGGCGAGCTCGACGATTGCAGGGGCGTGTCCGAGAATGTTATGCTTGGCCAGCTTGCACCTCTGGGTACTGGTGAACTCGACGTTTTTCTCGATCAGGACATGTTGAATACTGTGATATCCGATAACGCTAGATTTGGAATCATGCCTAATATTGGGATCAAAGGCAATATGGTCCCTGATGGAGCAGCCACACCCTATGACAACGCCTCTCCTCTGGGCGATAGTGGGTATCTTGGCTCGCCTGATGGAGCAGCATTTTCGCCTATCGTCCAGCCCGGTGGAGGAACCCCAGGTGGTTTCACTGAATACCAGCCTCAAGGCTTCAGTGGTAGCTTGAGCCCATACTCGGGTGGCCGAAGTCCAGGTGGTGGTTATTCACCAAGCAGTCCTTTCCACACAAGTCCTTCATCTCCCCTTTTCTCCCCTACCTCTCCTGCGGGCTACTCGCCAACATCCCCTGGTATGAGTATCAGCAGTCCAGCGTTCGCAGTTTCGCCTCGCTTCTCACCTGCAAGCCCTGCTTTCACACCAACATCGCCAGCCTATTCTCCAACATCGCCAGCGATCGGTCAGGTCGGTATTTCGCCTACGTCACCCTCGTACTCTCCAACCTCTCCAAGCTATTCGCCAACCTCGCCGAATAATAGTTATAGCCCTACTTCACCTAGCTACAGCCCCACATCTCCAAGCTATAGTCCTACATCACCAGTGTACAGCCCGACTAGCCCGCAATTCGGTGGTGCGGCAGCAGCGAAGCAGCACTCCCCAACATCTCCAACGTCTCCTGCAAGCTACAGTCCCACTTCTCCCGTGTACAGCCCCACAAGTCCGGCAGGAAGCTATTCACCCACTTCTCCGAATATTGCTGGCTCACCAACATCTCCTGGCTCTGCGCCTTACTCCGCCTCGTCTCCGAAGTGGTCGCCAACCTCTCCAACCTCCCCGGTCTATTCTCCCACGTCCCCTAGAGGTAACTAGTTGTGAGGTTGAATTGGGTGCTCAGAGCCGTAAGACCCTCTTGCTTGAGTGTGGTCTAGAGCTCACAAGCAAGCAGGCGCAGCCGAAAACCCATCTATCCGTACAACCACCTTAGCATCCGTGTACTTTTACTGTTCAACTTTGTGTTTTTAGAGAAACCAGCATTCGGCTTCGAACGCGCTTCGGGTTGGGTCAGGAAGGGGGAGGGCTGCAATGTAGTCACCATTGGCGTTAATGATTTGTGCATCTTCTGAGCTCTCCGCGGAGGAAAGGTTCATCTGTGGGGCCCCACCAAATTGTGTCTGCCGGGTTCTCCTTTCCCAAATCATGATTGAGACTAGACTTTTAAATATTTGCGTGAGCGCAATAGCATGGCGTCAGGGCGGTCATGACGTCTTGAATTTGTGCCATCTTACTACACACATTGTGTCACCTAGTAGACTTCTAAATTGTGGTTTCTGTGATGGAAGGTTGTGCATATATGCATATATGAGATCTCGAAAAGAATGATAAACTGCGAAGGTTGTAGAACACGAGCCATTCCTGGATACCTGTCACGCCTGTCTCTTTTCATCACTCCCGTATTCTATATCCCAACTACAAATGGCCAACTCCAAGTTCGTATCGCCAATCATATAGTAGCATATACCCTGCCCGAAGAGCTACATCTACTAATACCCCTAGATACGAATATGTGAAAACCTTCGAACACCCGACTACCCTCCTCCCGAATACCTACTTAGTGGTCAGGATCGATGGTCGTGGATTCCACAAGTACAGCTCCCAGGTTCCCCCTTTTGCGGAACTCGATGAAACACGAATTACTCACATATATACACCAGACTCTCAGCGAAATATAAATTTCAAAAACCCAACGATCACGCAGCACTGGGGTTGATGAATGCAGCTGCCGTGGCTGTTATGAAAGAACTGACCGATATTAATATTGCTTACGGGATTAGCGATGAATTCAGGTTTGATATTTTCCGGACCGGTTTAAGTCTAGAGAGATGCTGAGAAGGGACATAGTTTTGTATTCGATCGATCTTGCAACTTATTTCAAAGACGAGAGAGGTGCATCTCCTTTTCATTGTTTGGACTATATGATCTGAAATCCCTAGAAGACTAAGATGACAAGTGCAGTAAAATTCTTACAACTGTCGTTTCAACTTTTACATCCTATTACGTTCACTTATGGCCCTCTTACTTCCCATCAAAATCACTTTCTACACCCATGCCATCGTTTGACGGAAGGGTGGTGCAATATCCGAGTGCGGGGAATCTGAGGGATTATATGAGTTGGAGGCAGGTTGATTGTGAGCCGGAACGCCGAGTTTGTATGTACAGCGATGGAGGCAAGGGCTTACTTGTGGGGTTAGGCCATATCAACAATCTCTACAACACTACATTTTGGGCTTTGGTGGATAAAGGGGGTATGGATGCTACGAAGGGTGAGGTGATGCTAAAGGTAGGTTTGTTTGGAAATGATGTACGGGTCTGGAGTGCTTCCTAATTGCATGCTAGGGTACGTTTGCAGCTGATAAGCATGAGATTCTCTTCTCGAGCTTTGAGATAAACTACAACAATGAGCCAGAGATGTACAAGAAGGGAAGCGTGATTTATCGTGATGTATGCTGTCCTAACCCTTTTGCTGGAGAACACGTCGTTGAACTAATTCAATAAAGTACAAAGGTATAATCCCAGAAAGTAGGGTTGAACAAGAAGTAGAGGACTTGCCTGGGGCCAGTCCGGTAGAATTATCCAAGACACAGGCGGAGAAGGAGCGGAAAAAGCAAACTAAAGCCACCCTTAGGGTGGAGCACATAGACATCATCAACGATGATTTCTGGGATCAGCGACCATGGTTGTTATCAGGCAAGGCAGCTAGAACAAATGCCGAATTCCGACTTGTGAATTAAGAGGGTCAATGCCTTTATTGCAGGATTGAGCAGGATTCCTAATGAATTCATCAACTCTCCAACCCCTCCTGCCTGACTTGTGGAGTGAGCGAACAGCGTATCCAATGTGGCTGGTGAGAGACTTGGCCTCTTCTCCAACATGTTTCCACTGCCCAGTATTTGGTTCGCTGGTAAAACACGGTACCCATGGGACTACCCCGAGCTCTTTTGGTTGTTATTTGCTATCCGAGAGTGGTCGTTACCTAACCCCGCAAAGGGGTCTTTCTGGGTATATTGATTTATAGATCGACTGTCCTTTCGTGGGTAGAAAGTCTCATCCAGCAGCAGAAGCCGTTTCCCTTCTTTTCTTTTTACTCGGCTTAGCGTCAATAGGAATAGCAGAAGTGAGATTCGGTTACATGCCCTCAGCTGCCCGTAGGCGCCCTTCCTTCCGTAACTGGTGGCGAGCCTTCTTTGGCAACTTCTTCTTATCCTTGTCAATAATTTCCTCACTGCCATCCGTATCTTCTTGTTTCCGCCAGTGTTCTTTTCGGGAGCCAGGATCGATGACAATGTAAGTGGCTGATACTACTGAGGGGAGGTCCGGCGCTTGCAGTCCGACGCTCGAAGAGCTTTTCTCCTTTCGCCTGCGTTTCGTCCCCTCTCGCTCCTCTCTAGTTCTCTTCCTCTTTACTCCCACGTTCTCCTCCTCCATGCTCTCTGCTCTGTTTCCTATTGTCCCCTCTATAGTCTCCGGTGAGATCGTTCCATCCAACCCCTGGCCCCTGATGAACGCTCCATAGAGTCCCCCATCTGCCGCCCACTTTCCTCCCATTCTCCCCACCATCTCCGAATGCTTCGCTCCAGTCCTGAATGCGACCTTCTCCACCTTTGCAGAGGAGCCATGTGTGTTGACATTAAGGTCCTTCAGAGTGGCATCGAAAGCCCTCGCCCACCATTGATCAGCGTGCACATCGTGCTGTTTCTTGCCAATTCCGAGAACGTTCGATTTTTTAGAGACGAGGAGGGGCTTCTTAATGCCGTGACCAGAAGGGTGGAGGGAGTGGCCGGCACCGAGCCAGCCATGGCGGGTTAGGTATGCGGTGGTGTCCATGGTATCAGGATTAGCTTGGGGGGATCATCTTGAGAGCTGCGTAATTTATCTCTTCAGGAAAGAAGATTCTCGTTTTTGTGATGGAATAGATTACGCGCATGTAGCTTTTCGTACTCGTGTATCGATATGTACGGTACTGTACTGTTTAGGCGAGCTTAGCTCCAATCAGACCTATCAACGTTATAACTAATCGAATTGGGTGCTATATGTGGACTGCTTTACGGCTAACAATACATGCGCTCTCTACAGACAGCTAAGCCCGTTTTTCTATATTCTCTTTTATGCTACTATTTGGTCACAATGCCGACAAGCAGTGACAGGGTGCTAAACATAGATACCAAATCAGATATCATCGTCTCCAGCTTCGCTATTACGTTCAGCTGACTCAACCGCAGCCTGCCCTGTCTTCTTCGACTTTCTTCTCATGTTAGGCCAGGAAAGACTGGAGCGACTACCCTTCTCCTGCTGAGGCGTACTCGCCGTACTATCCACACTTTTGCCCAATTGGCCCTCACTTGAAGGATTCTCATCAATCTCTCCAGGCGTAGAAGGCTCACCTACCTTCTTCGAGAAGATCCCGCCTCTTTCTTTAGCCCACGGAACGTTGAATTTGCTAGAGCTGCTCTTGCGGGTGATTTTCTGCATAAGGGTTTCCTTTGGCCCCGATGGAGTGACAGTCTCAGAGGGTGTGCCAGAGGTAGAGTGATCGAGGGAATCATGCGAGTCTGCAACTGATGTAGCTGTGGTAATAGACTGTGCGTCTCTAGACAGCCGTGGGTTCGAAGGCGAAGACCCTCCAAGAATGAAATCGCTAGCCTGACCGTCATTCTTTTCGTCTTCCTCGGCCCTCCTATCTGCGGTCTTCTCCGCTTTAGCAGCTTTCCTCGCATCTCCACGACCGAAGAGTGTCTTAAATGTTGGGGCAGCAGGGTTGAGTTTTGGCGTTACGGGTCGCTGAGCAGAAGCAGGACGTGTACCAATTGGCAATTGTTCTGATCCCTGAGGCAAGGAACTCTGGTAGCTCTCGGGCTCAAGAGGTGTGGAGCCGATTGATAGATTACTGGTCGAACCATGTTGCACAGATGGACGGCGAGACTGGGCTCGGGACCAAGGCCCCCCAGAAGTTGACCAGTGGGCGCCAAGCGGACTACTCCGATTGGGAATATTATCTGCGGCTGGCCATCTGAAATTATGGCTATCACCTGATGCTCGCCCCAGGACCTGGTCATAAGAATAGGTGGACGAGGGTCTTGATGAGGGATTTTCAGTTAACGCTGATGGATCGACTGCGTCGAACTTGGAGCTAAACATGTTCAGCCGGCTTCTTCGACCAGATCCAGTCCTGGTGGTGATAATATCATGGTCTTCAGAGTGATTGACAGAGGGCGCCGTGCTTCGATTCAGGAGGCCTGCCATCGGATTAGCCCAATTTCCGTAACTACCTCTTCGGCGTCGAGTCCCAATTGGATCGAGGTTGTCATCAAGATTTCGGGGAAATGATTGGCTCTGGCCTTGTTTTAACGTCCCCAAAGACGGAGATTCTTGTGAGCTAGACTTCCCACGCTGACGGCTGAAGGTTGTCGAGAACAAGCTTGCGATTCTACTCGTGGCCAACGGATTCGTCTCTGTAGCCACAGAGGGGTTAAATGAGGCGCCGGTTGAAGATATCGATTTTCGGTCACTGTCCATGATGGAATCAGTACGTGTCTGATAGTTGTGCAGATTATGGAGACTATCGTGTGGACTCGAGAATAAACTTTCAGCTCGACTGCTTGCCGAGACCGGCGTGTGGGGAAGATGATACGGAGCTTCCACGTTGACGACTTTATATCTGGAGTAGATATCCGAGCCTGCACTCCCAAGGGCTTCATGACCAGAATTGAGACGGCGACCCGTGACATCCTCATCACGGAACAGATTAGAAGGCAGAAGATCATTGGCAGCAGGGCTCATCACGCCGCCACCTGTAAGCATATCGGCTTCTCTTTGCGTCATGCCAGTCTGCTCCGACACTGGAGTGACAGTCATTCCATTGCTCATGTTGAAGAAAGGCGATGCCGACGAGAACGGAGGGGAGATTGAGGAAGAATTGTTGAACGCCAACGACCCACCAGGATAGCCTCCTCCAGGAAAAGAGACTGTGTTCGTCCGTGAGTTGGATTGTCGTGCTCTTCGCCCTCTGTTAGATTTGGTGGAGGAAGTGTAGTCTAAGCCCGGAATGGGCGCAAAAAGGCCGGGATCCCGTGCTCGCCTGGTCGTCCACCAAGCCAAATGCTCTTGTGCACGTTGGTTCTCAGTCTCCGCCTGTCAAATTGTTAGCTGCCTGAGGAGTTATTTCCAAAGCACGTGTCGGAATTACCTGCTGAAGTGTATGCCATAGAGCTGACAGATGGGCTTGGGTTGCTTGTGCCTTTGCTTCCCATACTTCGTCCTTCTCCCTTTCGGCTCTCGCATGCTCTTCTTCTTCATCTCTATCACCACCTGGTGTTTCCCTTTCTTTCTCCATTGCTTTAATTTGGATGCCTTTAACGCGAATGTCCTCTTCCAGCGACTTGATTACGACTTGGTCTTCGGCAATGCCTTTTCGTATTTCTGCGACTTCGTTGACTTTATCTGCAACGACCCCAGCTGTTTCCTTGGCCATTTCATCAGCATCTCTCTGCATATCAATTATTTCTCTATCCCATCGTGCGATATCGTCTTTGATCTTTTGCCTCTCGGCCTTCTTCTGCTGTAAAGTCTTCTCTTTTGCGGCCTTCTTGCTCTGGGCAGTCCTGTTAAGTTTATCAAGGTAATTTCCATGTTTTCGGAGCTCGGAGCTGGCTTCTTCCTTCTCTTTCAGGATCTGCCTCAGGCGATCGCGTTCTTTGACCAGTTCAGCCATAGACTTTTTGGACTCTTGTTCTTCTTCAGAGATCAACTTGTCGATCTCCTGTTGCTCACGCCTCAAAGAGTCAAGCTTCTCGGTAAGTCGTTGGATAGTCTCTTCTGATTCATCTTCATCACTGCTCCCCACACGATTCGAGTGCCTGGCTCCTTGCTCGTTGCCGCTTGTCGCAGGTGAATTTCGTCGTCCGGATGCTGTTCTTCTGGCCTGATTGTGTCCCAAACTAGGTTCTCTGATTATGTGATGAGTGACTGCCTTGGAGGGTGATTCGAAAGGCGAGGGGGTGGCGCGGATCGAGGCCGGCTCGCCTTCGCCAGAATTGCTAATTCCAGCCACGTCATTTGTTACGGGAGATCCGTTCGCTGTTGGTGGCTCCGCAGGAGCTGTTCGTAGACGGATGAGCGGTCCCAGTGACGAGAAATTAGCGGCGTTGGTTGCGATGACACGGATATTGTAGTAATGACCGGGTTTGAGGCCAGTAACTTGTATTGACATATCTCCGCGGCCAAATTCACCGACTGATCAAGCAGTAGTTAGTGACGATCTGAAAAGCTCCGTCAATAGGCTTTGTCGGTAGCAAACCTTTGATTCCATTGACCTGTATGACATGCTTAAGAGATGCTGAATGGTTTTCTGGCGATTTCCAGTAGAGTAGGACAGACTCGGTGGTGATGCCTGCCAAAGATACTTCTGGAACAGGTGGGATATCCAGGCCCAGAAGGTCTACTAGCTCGTCCACGGGCTTCTGATATATCTGCCATATGCGGTACAGGATCCTATACAAACATCGGTTAATCGTCGCACGCAATACCATGTAGTAGTTGCGAAATGTGCTGCTGAATCCTAGGAGTGCTTACCAGCCTAGCGAGCATACAAAAGTAGCATCCTGGAGCATGGGCATGGCCATGGACAATTGTAATAGTGTTAATTTGGGGAGAAACCTAGAGAGCCCATGGCTTACTTCCACACACCATGGTATCATAATCAGCGGCTACAGATATGGCGCTATGATAGGCTGCTGAGGGAACAGCCTACCGGCACAACTCAATCTTGAAGTCGTGGAGATCCAAAAGATACAAATATTGCCTACCGATCCCATTTTCAATACACGTACTGAAAACTAGAATTGAAGCCCTCGCCAAGGCGAAGCGGGGACGTAAAGTTTTAGGGGCTCGGTAATTTATTTTTTACATATGCACAATATTTAATGTTACGCTTTATAAGGAGCTAGTATGAATAGGAAGCTGATAGGAAGCTTTGTAGGGACCTGATACGGAGCTTTGTATGAAGTTTTGTAGAGACCTAATAGGAAGCTTTATAGAGACCTAATTTGCTGTGATCGGCTTAAATCACTGACTAAGCAGAGAATTCAAATTTTCAAATCGAGTCCGACAATAGCGAGGGCGTTACGGACACGTTTTACATCAGGAAAAGCAGAAAACGGAGCTATAGGCAGGCATGGGCAACATCAGAGTATGTACGAATTTATAGAACTTCATCCGTTACGGTGAGGGAATGGGAAGAGGTAAAAAATAGTCAGCCTTACAGCCCTAAAAAACCCATCTCGGAGTACATATAACACGTATTCAGCCTAAAATATTCGATCTAACCCTAACCCTAGGTGGGATGGCCCGTTGAGGGGTGAATACGGGTAGATGGCACGAGATTTACCCTAAATTACAGTTAGTGCGAAAAAGTCTTCGGCACCTCCTTCATTAAAAAACTACCCCATCGCTTGCATCGAACATTAAATCATTAAAATAAATCGAAAAACTTTAAAATTTGAGAATATGATTTGCTAGCATATGTTCTATAATCTTTCAGTTTAATATTTAATATGTTAACCCTTCGCTTTAATTACAGCTGCACATCTGCGAGACATACTGAAAATTAACTCATTTATTATCTTCTTTCGTATGTTTCTTCAGGCTTGCTGTAAAATCTGAAACAGCTGTGTTTTAACTTCGTCGTCTTTACTCTGCAGCGAATTCAGATTTAAATAAACTTTATAAGCTTTCTTTTTCAGTAAAGCTCAGAGATTTTTAATCGAGTTTAAATTAAAATTGTTCGAAGATCATTTTATAAATTTTATATTCATTTTCTGTAATTAGAGCTTTAATTTTTTAATTACATGAATAAAAGCGTTATTCTGCATGAATAATAATTTTAATTTTCATATGTTAGCTAGATTATAATTTAAAATCTTAATATAAAAGACTGTTAAATAATCGTATTTTTTTAACTCTTAATTTCGTTCGAGCAGATACAAATCTGATCGATTAAAATCTTAAAAAGTTCTTTAAATCATTATTCGAAAAGTCTTTTCATTAAGCATTTTTGTTACTTTATCTTTATTTCATTTCTAATCGAGAATTTTATAACTCATTTTCGTACCTTATTAAATTCTCGAGCCACGAATGTCTTATTTAATTAAATAACTTTTCTTCACTGATTCACGATTCAATCCTTATGATTTAATGTTCATTTTATTCGAAGCTGAGTAACTTCAGATGTTAATTTCGGTCGCTTAAGGACTAGTTAATGAGAAATCTCGTGAGTTTTTAATGTACGATCGAGAGTATCTCTATCGACATTGAGTTCCGTGTCGTGTTTCAGCGTATTCCAGGTCGTTTTGGGGTTCAATCGTACATAACGAAGCAGTGCTCGAGAGCCTCTAGGAGTAATGACTGTAGGCCTGCCCGATCTGACTTTGTTGACTCCGGAGGGTGTTGTTTCAAGCCGTGATTCGAGGAATGTTCAAATTACGTCCGATTTGGGTGGGTCCAGCTCCTAGCTCAGCTTGATCAGCAATTTTTCCTTTAGTCAATAAATCAAGCTCCTTCCTAGGAACCTTGTTACCAGAAATTGGAGTTAACGGAGTTCTTCTGAGCATTGTGAATGAAGTTGAAGAAGGTGAGTTGTTTTGACGTGTCGCGTTTTCGCGTTTTAGCCGAAGACTTTTTCGCACTAACTGTACCTTACCGACTTTACGGATTTGTACTAGCAAAGTAACAAGGATCTACCCTTGTCACGTCAACGGCTATCTCTGAAACAGGCGTCATCCGACGTCGATCACCTGTGTAGCTCGAACTCTCAAGAACGATCAATCGATTCAGCACATGCTCAGCACATCCTTATCCCATGGAAGAAGACTTATTCCTCTCCCTACTGCAATTTGCAATGTTTTGACTACTCCGAATACAACCAAATCATACAATCTGTACAGAAGATATGCTCACAAGCAGTCAGAAGAAACTCATGACTATTCGAGCGAACGACAGCGAGCTTCACATTACGCCGTCCAGAGATCTCCAAACCATAGAGCAACCAAAAAGATCCCACTCAAGATAACTGAACCTGAGAGACAGTATAGATTTCAGGAAAAAACCTAGCACCTGGCATAAAATTACTGTGCCCTTGACACTGTCGAAGGATATGCAGTATGTACGAAGTCTTGGGGGATCGGTGTCGAAGACATGGAACTCGATTAATCCTGCAACCCTAAGTGGCGCAATCGACGTTATTGTGATAGAACAAGAGGATGGTACCCTCGCTTGTTCTCCTTTTCACGTGCGCTTCGGAAAATTCTCCCTCCTTCGACCGTATGAGAAGAAAGTGGAGTTCAAGGTTAATAATATTAAACAAGATCATGCCATGAAGCTTGGAGAAGGTGGAGAAGCCTTCTTTGTCTTTGCAACGTCCGAAGAGATCCCTGAAGGCTTGCAGACCTCCCCCATCATTTCACCAGCCACAAGCCCGCAAGCCCTCCCAGCCCGCGATGCCACCTCAGCACCTACATTACAAGAGCCGGACTTTTTGGACCTGACCACCGACGGAACGAATGATCGGAAGAGCAGTGCCGTACTGCGTGGAAGACCTACCATGTCTGGAGACCGAAGAGTCCAAAGCGATTTTGGTATGGCAAATGTAAGCACCGTAGCTTAAGCTGTACTGACAAGAACAGGCAAATTGACTCCGCTGTCAACGTCTCCAAATAGCGATGACAATCGACATTGGACTAGCAGTTGGTCGGGCCCGCGGAAAGCCCCTAACATTAAGCGTTCTGCTTCTGACGAAGCCCTTCCACCACCAGCCCGAGCACTGACTGGCATCCAAGAGCGTTCAAGGCAACTGCAGATTGATAGCCATAGTTTGGAGCCACTTAGTACAGCTGCGTTAGCTACATCTGTCCCAACCGATCGCTCAACAAGTCCGCCTCCACCACCTCTTTCTAGTATTGAAGCTGTCAACCGGGCCATCTCTCTCTCTAAGAAGTTATCAGGTTCTAACATACCGACCCACGTCACGGATAACGGTGATTTGATGCTCGATATGACGGGATATAAGAGTAGCGAAGATGAGGCACTCCGCGCTGAAGTTATTGCACGAAAAATCTTGGCAGAGGAGCTCGAAGGCAATTACGATATAGGTGCTCTGATTGGGGCTGACGAGCGTGGCAACCTTTGGATCTACAGCAGCGAGGAAGCCAAGGAAGCTGCGGCTCGCAAATGCGGAGATCGAGGCCTTGCTATAGCTGGAATGCATAGCGATTCGGCATCTGAGCCGGGGTACCACAGCGATGAAGAACAACTGACAACAAGCCAACAAACTCTGAACAAGCATCAACGGACGCAGTCAGATATCAACCCTACCGGACTAGTCACTCCTCCTAAAACTCCGCCTGCGGATGTTCCTAGTAGTGGAGATCCAAACCGAAACTATGCCAAAACACTGCGACTGACCAGCGATCAACTGAAAGCGCTCAGCTTGAAGCTGGGAGCTAACACGATGAGTTTCAGTGTTAATCGGGCTACGTGCCAAGCATACATGTGGTACTGGGCATACAATATTCCCATCGTGATTTCCGACATTGACGGTACAATAACAAAGTAAGTTGGGTGCTACCAAATCAAAGTACCTTTAGAACTC
>JAABUO010004914.1_pt1 | contig 15706 bp, 19 predicted proteins | sample 5559291 | NCBI WGS metagenome assembly JAABUO01 (sample SAMN10711878, study PRJNA513372) | rock metagenome | isolation source: Antarctica rocks | place: Antarctica: Victoria Land, Finger Mt sud
GCGCACATCTGGGTAGACGCCAAACTCTATGTCGCCGTACGCAGTCTGGAACACCACGCGCTCGTCGCTCAGCTTCACTGCCAGCAGCAGGCTTGCCGCGTCAAGCAAGAGCAGCAGGGCCAGCGGTGCTCGCACGCCCGCCCTGAGCATCTGACATCAAGGCCTGAAATACGGCAGCGCGCTCTTCGCACGGCTCTTGCCGAGCCTCTATCAATGTCCTTTTCCAAAATGTCCTCTCCCAGCCACCCAGATTTGGAACAGAGCATGAAACCCAAATCACCAGCTGGCTGCTACCTGAAGCTGGACTCAAAACACGCGCGCTCGTTCGCGTGCTTGTTCAGCAGTGAACATGGGGCTCGCCGCTGGGGGTGGCAGCGGCAGCTTCTGGGGACATGCACAGGGTGCAGCCCGGGCGCCTGCGGGGGCTGCCTCAAGACGCGCACTGAGCGGGTGTTCAAAAATGTGCTGGAGCGCGCTGCTGCTCGCACTGTGCGGCCAGGCGCTGTGCGAGCGAGCGCTGGCAGCGGCGGCGGCGCCGGCGCCAGCGCCGCTTGAGGCCAAGCCGATGTCCGCAGACGTGCTGCTGCCGGAGACAGACCGCGATGTCGTGGCACTGCTGGCGCACCTCATGAGCGCGCAGCACGAGCTTGTTCTCGCCATGCACGGCCCGGTGCGCCACTGGACGTGCCGCATGCGTGTAGCACCCGGCAAGGCGAGCATGCCTGACGCGGGTGCGCGTGCGTGCAGGACTCGCCGCTGGCAGCGCTGTCCTTCGCGGCCACCACCGCGCAGGAGCAGTTCACCAACTGGTTTCTGCAGTTCCAGAACAACCCGCCCGCGCCTTTCGACATGGCGTACAACTTTGTGCAGAACTTCACCGCGGCCGCCAACGCGGTGCGCAGCCGGCCAATCCCCTGCTGAGCCGGCGCTCATTGCAGCGCGCAGCAGTGCCACCTGTGGCTTGCCGTCTGCCCGCCTGCAGGGCCGCCGGCCGGCGGCGGCCGCGCCTGACCGAGCGGGGCGTGCGGCGGCAGACGCTGTTCAAGATCTCGCCCAACCTGGCCAGGAACGTCGCCTTTGGCAAGCTCGAGTGGTTCCAGAACGCGCCAAAGGTGGCGACCAACGCCCAGGTGTTCGCGGCGATCGCCCCCTTCGGCCTGCTCGTGCAGCCCTGCCTTGGGCCGTCCGGTGCGTGCCGCGCGGCACAGCGCGCCGCACCCCGCCGCGCGCGCCTGGCTCGCAAGCGCGCCCGCCACGCAGCTCCCCTGAGCGCCGCGCGCCGCGCCCTACAGGCGTTTTTGTAGACCCCCAGGCCATCGCGATCTCGCCGCGCGTGCTCCACGTCGAGGCGACCGGCGTCAACATCTCCCCGGCCGGCATCTCGATCGGCCCCATCCTCATCGCCGTCACCCCGAGCGGCACCAACATCGGCCTGACCCATGTGGCGGTGCGGGCGGCGCCCCCCTCCCTGCCGCGGCGCCCCGCTCCCCCCAAACCCTGTCCAACCCTATGCGGGTTAGTATAGGGTTAGGCAGCGCGCTGAGCAGACGCGCGCGCGGCGCGCAGGTCTCGCCCGTCTTCCTGGACGTGGCGCCGACCGTCCGGGTCGTGGCCGGCAGCGGCAAGCCGGCCACCTTCGCCAAGGGCATCGCCATCAACGCCCAGCCCAAGCCGGCCGTCGTGACCGACGCCCGCGGCAAGGTGATCCGCCCGTCGCCGGCCGTGGCGACCACCGCCACCAGCTCCTCGGGCTCCGTGGCGAGCGCGACGGGGATCGCCCCGCCGGCGACGGGCGGGGGCTGAGCGCCCGCGCCGCCGCGCATCCCCTGCCCTGCCTCGACTGTTTGGGGGAGCGGCTCCTGCTGCCCCACGGTGATGCCTGCAGCAAGACCTCTGGTATGCCAGGGTTGCTGCAGGGCGTGTCGCGCATGGAAACAACGCGCTTTGTTAGCTGTTTTCATGCGCGACGGTACGCTCACCAAGGGCACGCGCATACCTATCCATGCGCGTGCCTGGAAGGTAGGGCACGGAGCACGCGTTTAACTCCATGCACAAGTGTTCGAAGTATGCAATCATGAAGTGGTGTAGCGTTTTCATGGGGCACCCCTGAGGGGATGCCTCATCAAAACTCACGCAAAGAATGGCTCATCAAAACTCACGCAAAGAATGGGGGTGGCTTGCATCCCCGCTGCTCTATGTACATCGGCCCACCCCTGCAGAACATGCAGGGTACCTGGTTTGCTCTGGCGCGCGACATCTGCAGGGTTGTTTGTACGCATCATACATGGGCGGGCACAGATCAAGTGCATCACGTAGGTTACAGTGACCTGGGCCTCGTCCGCCAGTGTGCTGTGACGGACGTGTGCGCAGGGGTGAGAACCAAGCCTGGAGCGCTTCTTTTGGCATTGAGCGGTGTGCGTTGGCTGTGGGCTACCCGGCCTCACAGCTGGGCGAGGAAGGGTGGGTGCTATGAGCAGCGTGCGGCGCCATGCGGCATCGCAGCGGGAGCTGTGCGGCCGCGTCTGTCTGGCGTCCCTTACATGGTCGCGCTGTGGGACTCGCGTGCTCACGCTGCACACTTTCATATGGAGCCGGCTGCGCACGCTCACCCTTTCGCCTGGGGCGCACCATGCGTAGTGTACGGGCCAGGATTCGGGCAGAGTTGCTTGCTGCATTCTGACGTGCCTTCCTACTGGTTGAGATGCCTGAAGAAGAGCTTGGCAGCCCAATCGCTGGGGATAGAAAATTTGCTTGGTCAGGCAGCGCTGGCTGGCTCTTGAAAGGCTGTCGTTTCCTGTGTCCGTTCACTCAAGCCATCACTTTGCAACAATGTGAACGTGCCTACAGCCAGGAGCTGGCACTGCTCTTAATGTGCACTGAGAATTCCATAGTGAGTTAGTGTGCTGTCATGGGCGGATGCTTGACCCTGCAAGTCGGCTCCTTCACCAGCGTGCTGTGTAACATGCATGCAGGAATGCCCTGAAAGTACATACTTACAAGTGAATGGTGAGGACCGCGTCAGAGCTTCATGCACATACAGTGCCGCAACAAGCCTTGGCAGGCCGTGACGGGCCAGCCGCAGCGGCGCCGCCGCTCGGCGCTGGGCGGCCAGCACGCGGAATGGCCTGAGCGCGCGGCTGCGCGTCAGGTCACGACCGCCACGGCGCCAGCGGTATAGGGTAGGGACCACAACAGGGGGCAGAGGAGCAAAAAGCGCGTGGGGGTTTATGTGTGGGCGCGCACCGTCCGCGGCCCCGGCGTGAGCCGCTTTATCCAGTGCCCGCCACCACGTTTGCCAGCGCTTGTGGCAGGCGAGCGTCCTCCCGCTCCTCCGCGGCCGCGCCAGCCGCCGACATGTTGTGTATTTCTACGGCTGCAAACATGCTGGCACCATCCGCCTCGGCGTCGTCGTCCGGCACGTCGTCGATGTCCAGCTCCTCGGGGTTGGCCGCCGCCGGCTCGCCCGCATCATCCAACGCAATCTCCTCCGGATTTGCCTCTGCGCGCCAGGTCCTGGTCAGGCCCTGGGTGATGGTCAGGCCCTTGGCGAGGCCCTGGCACACAGACGGACTGCCACAGTGGCACCAGGGCTGCCCGAGCATGGCTCCTTGCTGGTTCTGACAGCTCAGACTTGCCTGTCCCGGGGCACCAGGAGCCCGCAAAGCTCAGCGCGGGCAGCCACGAACGCTGCACAGCCGTGATGCGGTCGCGCGCCTGCCGGTGCCGTGCGCGCCGCCGCAGGCGGACCCCGGCCCGGGTCAGGCCCGTCCAGGTTGTAGGGCAGGCCCAGCAGCTGCAGAAGGGCCTCCGTCTGCGGGCTGCGCTGCGCGCGCTGCGGCATGCGCCCCGGCCGGCCGCTGGGCCCGGGCGCGGTCTGCTCGAAGTTGGGCGGCACGGCCGCGCTGCCGCGCGCCGCCAGCGCCGCGCGCACCGCCGCCAGGTCCGCCTCGGAGGCGCCGCTGCGGCCGCCGCCCATACCTGCATATACTGCCTGCTTTATATACCTGCAGAGATATCCATGGTCTGTCCTGTCACTAACAGCAGCTGGCCTTGAGCTGCTCGCATACATCACATGCACACACAGTCCTTGTCGTTCACAGCTGGAGCGAGTACGCAGCCATGCTTCATGTTGCCAGGCAGGGGCAGACAGTGTTCTCATTTCGCGCACACAGTGTTCTCATGGAATACAGGTACAGCACCCGCGCTTTGATGATCATGAGGGAGCGCGCCGGGCAGCGGCGCGGGCGCGGGGCGCAGGCTCAGCAGCGCATGCGTGCCGCGCAGCACGGCCAGCCACTCCTCATCGTAGCCAAACTCCAGCGGCCCGTCCGCGTCGGGGAAGTCGACGACCTGCGAGGGTTTGGCGCCCGTCCGGTCAGCAGCTGCGACGCGCGCGCCTGCCTGGCTGTTCCATGTGCGCGCGCCTGGCTGGACCGCGCAAGCCTCTGCCCAAACGCGGCATATGCATCCGAAGCTGTGCCAAAGCAGCGCGCCCAACGCCCGGCCCGAACCGGCGCCGGCGCGCCGCGCGGGCGGGCGCCGCGCCTGCAGGAAGCCGCGCCCGGGCAGGCACTTGTCGAGCGCCAGGAAGCGCGTCGCGCCGCCGCCGCCGCCGCCGTGCGGCACCAGCGCCGCGAACTTGGTGTGCAGGTGCGCGCTGAACCAGTGGCCGGGCCGCAGCGCATGCAGCAGCTCCTCCCCCGGCGGGCTGCCCAGCGAATTGGCGGCGATTTCGGCGGCCAGAAAGCGCTTGGCGCGGCACAGCGCGGCGGCGTCGCCGAAGGCCGCGATCCCGCGCGGCCAGTCATGCGAGAGGAAAATATCCAGCGGGCGGCGCAGCTGGCGTAGGCGGAACACCTCCAGCTCGCGCAGGTGATATGCGCTGCGGATGCTGGAGCTCGTGTACGGCGGCCGCTCGAAGTGGCCCTGCGGCCGGCGCCCGCGCAGCTGGCATAATTTTCAGCGCTCTTCTTGCACATACGAGCGCCCCAGACTGTCGGGAGCGCCCTGAGCAAACTTTCTGCAGACAGCGCCTCGACTGCTGCCGCGCAGGAGACCCGCAGGAGACGCATCCGTCACGGAGGAGCGGCGCGCCTTGCGGTAGTGGCCGGCGTTGAAGATGCCGGACAGGCCGCCGATGCGGATGCCGCCGAACGTCACCACGCCCGCGTGGCCCAGGTAGTATATGCGCGGCGCCGCCCAGCCGCCATAGTACAGCTCCCACAGATGGTTGGAGGCCTCATGGTTGCCGCCGACTGCGGGGCGCAGCGAGCACTCGGGCGGCCGGCTCGCGGCAGCGCCGGCGGGGCTGCACAGCGCGGCAGGGCGCACTGAAGAGCGTGGGGTAGGGCGCGACAGCCGCGCCGGTGTAGTACCTGTGGAACGTCTTGAGCTCGCGGTACTTGGGGGGGCAGGCGAGGCACTCCAGGTCGTCCTCGTTGCGCACCGCCTGCAAGGCAGCAGCCCGCTCCGACACCAGCGCACGCTGTGAGCAGCCTTGGCTCACAACGTGAGCAGCCATAGGCAGATGCACTGAGCGCGCCTGGAAGTCGCCGCAGCATATCAGCAGGTCGATGGTCTGGCCGCTCATCTGCTCCAGGCGCTGCATTGTGCCGTATATCTTGTCCAGGTCGCCATGACAGCAGCCCTCCACAGCCACCTGCGGACGTGATGCTCGGCATGGCCTGCACCTTACAATGAACATCTTGGAGTATACGCGCATGCAGCCACCGCACCCGCAGCCCCCTCCGACCAGCTGTCATCTTCTTTCAGGCGCCCCGTCTGCAGGTTACCACACAGCTGTTGTCTGCAGCAGCCGGTCCGCAGACTGTGCGGACACAGGCCAAGCTCGCAGAGGGGCTCAGCACAAGCCACTGGCTTGAACGAGGGCGAAGCACGCACGCGAGGTACCCAAGCTGTCTCTCACTCTCAGTGTGCATGGTGATCACCGGCCTGGGGAGCAACCTCTACCAGGGTTTTTTCCAAATGGCAGGATGCATGCCTACCTATGCGCTGTGCGCCGGCGCGCTGCTCCTTGCTGCCGTCCAGACGACAGGCCCTATGTGCTGAGGCTGGCATGTTTGCATCTTGTTAGAGCTCGCATGCAGTAGAACTTGCTGAGGCTTGCATACTCCGCTTGGGTGAAGTCCGGGCGCCTTTATCATCAGGAACGCCTTGCTCTCATGCCATGAGACTCGTGGCGTTCAACATTCGAGCACACCAGGTGATAGCAACGTGGAGAACCAGACCGTGTTGGCCAAACTCACATGTGCTCAAAGAGAAGCGTCCAGCGGCGCCTGCCACACAGCTCGCACAACAATCTCACAAAACTTATGCTATTACACACTCAGACTGGCAGCAGAGTACATGCGCGCAACTGCAGGCTCTAGAATGCATGAATACAGACAGCTTACCAACCTCGCTGTGCTGCCCATGTTAGGGCGGCAGACTAGGAATCTGAATTCTAGTTGCAACTCGTGCGTTGCCAAGGCCCTGAACAAGCAGTGAAACAGCACACTCCCTGCTGCAGGAAACCGATACATCAACAGGGCCGGAGGCGGACACCCATGTGGCCGACGCGACAAGCCTGTCTAGGTCGCGTCGGCCGGCGGAAGCGACGAGCCTGTTCAGGCGGCGCTGGCCGGCGGACGCGATGAGCCTGATCAGGCGGCGCTGCGGCCGGCGAGCGCGGCGAGCTCCGCCTCCGCCTCGGCGGCCGCCTCCATGATGGGCAGGCCGACGCCGCCGCCGCGCGCCAGGGCCGCCACCGCCGCCCGCAGCCGCGCCAGCTCGCCTGCGCGGCCCAGCCATCCTTCATTCGGGCCTGTCGAGGGGTGGCCTGAAGGGTGCATGCTGGCAGGCTTCTTGGGTTTGCGCGGCCAGACACATATCACCAATGCAACCCGCGGGGTGTCCTGCCGGCCTGCCGATGAGCCTGCGCTCCAAAGGCAGCACAACGGCAGCTGCCACACACATCATTTCACCCAGGCCATGCGTTCCACGGCCAGACAGCTTGCAAGCGCCTCAGGCCGCTTGCTTGCATGGCAGGCCCTCCTGATGCACTGAGCGCCGTTTGCAAAGAATGCCAGCAGCCCAGGCAGGGGAGAGTGCGCGCCTGGCGGCAGCGGCGGCGCGTCATGCGCGCGGCAGGCCAGGCAGAGCGCGTCCAGCACGCCCTGCTGCACGTCCGGGTCCGCCGGCGCGCCCTCCGCGCCCAGCGCGCTGCCTGGCCGCGGCCGGGGACCGCGTCGGTGCATGCGACGAGGAGACAGGCGCCCCATGACCCATGACCGCTTACCAAGAAACGCCTTGCCAGGGTAGGATGAACCAGGGCATCTTCATCTGTAACAAAATTGTGCTATTGTGACTACAGACGACGAGCCGTAACGGCCGTCTCCCGCAGAGCAGGCCCAGCTAGGGCGGCCGCGCGCAGGGTGACCGAGGGGCGCGCGCCGAGCAGGGCCAGGTTGTCGGCGGCCAGCAGCGCGGCGGCAGTGTCGGCGGGCCAGAGCGCCAGCAGCGCGGCCAGCGCGCCGGCGGCCGCGCCCGCCACGCGCGCCTCCGGATGCGCCACCAGCTCCACCAGCGCGGGCAGCGCGGGCGCCAGCGCGCGCGTCTCGCCCGCGCCTGCGCGTGTTGCCGTCAGGGTTTGATAGGGTTTGTATAGGTTGAAAGGTTGCACACTTTCAAAGCAGCACATGGGCAGGGGGGGGGGGAAAGGGGTTTGCGAGCCGATCTACCCTCGAGCGGCGAGCGTCACAGCCGCACCACGCGCACGCGGCGGGCGCGTCGAGCCCGGCGAGCGCCGCCCAGCAGCGCGGAGGCCGCCCCCGTGCCCGCAAACCCGCTGCGGGGCCGCGCGCGCACCGCGCGCGCCGGCGGCGAGCGCGTCGCGGTCGAACTCGATCAGCGCCGCCAGCAGCTCCAGCACGGGCTCCAGGAACGACTCGATCATGTTCTCGGCCGTGTACTCCAGCACCGCCGCCATCTGCCGCGGCGATTAGGGTAGAGTCACCGGCCGGCACAGGAGTCTCAGGTTTTGACAGGTGTATGGCTGTGTCTGGGTGCTGAGGCTGGCGGTGTTCCCCTCAGCGCCCAGGCACACCTGCGGAAGCGAGCCGCGGCCGGCGCGACTGCCCGGCGCATGCTGCTCGAGCGCCGTGCGCCCACTTGCGGCAGGCGCATGTGCCGCCGCGCTGTGCCGCAGTGCAGCCCCGTCCGGCGCCATGCGGAGGTGACAGCGGCCCGCACAGGTGGCAGCGTGAGGCGTCTGCAGGGTCGTCGCTGTGTGCGGCTATGACAGCCCAGCTACCCGCTCTCACTTGATTCAGGCCTACAAAGTCTGCCACTGCACGGCTCCGCGGCGCGAGAGCACCCGCGCGGCGGCCTGGCGGTCGGCGACCGCGGCCGGCGGCAGCGCGCGGTGCGCCAGCGCCAGCCGGCACAGGCGCATGTTGTGCACGTTGTTGTTGGCGTGGTCCAGGCTCATGAAGTTGAAGAACTGCTCGAACAGGCCCAGCCTGCGTTACGGCAGGGTCAGGGTTTTGCAGTAGCACAGCAGTCCGCCTGCGGTGCAGGTGCAGGGCGGGGCAAGACCCCTTCTCGGACGACAGAGGCATGGCAGCGCAGGCGCCCAGCCGCGCAGGCCGCGCCCGGGCGGGGCCCGGTGGCAGGGCGCGCGCCGCTGGAGCACGGGCACGGCGCAGGCGGGCGCCGCGTCCAGCACGGCGCAGGTGAGCTTGAGCGTGAACAGCGGCATCGGGTCGGGCTGGAGCAGCAGCCCCGGCACCAGCGGCAGCAGGCGCTGCGCGGCCAGCGCCTCGCCCTCCGCACGCCCTGCCGCGCGGTACTGTCTCAGAGGGTAAGCCCTGAGACAGTTACCATAGGGCAGGTTGAAGCGTCTGGCATGCAGCCGATGGGGCACGCCCACACGCAGCCGGCGCGCGCCCTGGCTTGCCGGCACCTCGCGGCCACCATGGTGGACCCAACTGCACCCACATGGCCGCCGGGCGGGGCCGTGCGCTGGGCGGCGCGCCCGCGGCGTCGGCCGCGCAGCACAGGCGCGCGAGCGTGGCGTCGCAGAGCAGCTTGAGGCAGGCGAAGCGCGCGTCGGGCGGCGCGGCCGGTGCGGCCACCGCGGCCGCCAGCGCGGCCGCCAGGCCGGCCAGCGCGGGCGCGGGTACGGCCAGCACGGCCTCCACCTGCTCGCCCAGCGCCTCCGCCAGCGCCACCAGGCCCGCCTGCGCGCGCGCCCGGCGCCCAGGGTAGGAGTGGGGCTGGGGACGAGGTCTCTCTGTTCCACCGTGACCAACTCGTATGTCCTGGTTGTGCTCGCCAGTGCGCGGCGTTGAGCAGCGCCGCTGCCAGCGCCACCAGTCCGGCTGCGCGCGCGCCCGGCGGCGCGAAGACTGTAGGGAGGGGGCGCGCATGCCAGCACCGGGGCCCTGTGGCCGCAGGAGCCGCACCATGGCGTCCTCGGGCACGACGACGGCCGCGGCGGCTGCCGCCGATAGCAGCGCTCCCGCATTGGCCAGCAGCGGCGCGCAGATGACGTCGCTGCGCAGCGCGGGCGCGCCCAGCAGCGGCGGCAGCAGCGGCAGCGCGGCCAGCGCGCTGTCATGCGGTGCGGCGGCGTCGCCGTCACGCGCGGCCCCGCTGCCGAGCCGCGCAGCCTCCTCGGCCATCTGCACATGCGCTGCAGGTTTAGGGAAGGGGGCGGCGCAGGTCGCCCGCCCAGTTTGGGCGGCAAGTGTTGTCAAGCAGGCAGATGGCCGTCGAGCATGCCCAAAACCTCCTATTTGTGATGTACGTGAGCCCCGGGCTTTGGTTTGATTGTCCTCTGCAGCGCCAGGCGCGGATGGGGGTGGCCTGAGGTCAGCAGGCACGACCCAGTGGCGGAGCGCATGGGCGCGCGCGCCTGTGCGGTGAGCGCGACCGCGGCCGCAGCCAGCTCGGCGCGCAGCGCAGCCAGCGCCGCCGCCACGTACCCGTCGCGCTCGCGCCCCAGCCGCTCGAGCTGCGCGCGTGCCGCACCCGCTGCCTTGATAAATGAACCACTGCAAGGAAATGAAGTGCAAGCGAGTAGGAGCATCGCATTAGCACAGCAGCGTCCGCATGTCAGCACTGGCAGCATCTCAACACGCGGCAGCTAACCTGCAGAGCAGGCCCGGCCCCATGCTCTCACTAGGCGTGGAGGGCTGCATGCGCTCCAGGCAACGCAGGGCCACCCCAGGCTCCCTGTCCCTGAAGCGCTGCCCCCTCCAGGCCATGCAGGGCGGCCGCCTGCGGCAGCAGCCGCGCGCAGTGCCATCCCCCAGGTTTCCGACCATGCGCGGAGCGTGACCCCCGCTCCAGGCCATGCGGGGCGGCCCACCTGCGGCAGCAGGCGCCCGCGCAGCGCCTGCGCCAGGAAGCGCGGCGACGCGCGCACGGCCAGCGCCAGTGCGATTAGGCCCTTGCCGGCCGCGGCCGGCGCCGGCGCGTCCAGCAGCGCCAGCGCGCCGCCCACGACGCCGCGCTCCCCCTGCGCGCGCGCGGCGCCCGGGCTCAGGAACGCGCGTCGAAGCCAGAGCGCCGTGCGTGCTTGTTGGTGGGGCGTGAGGCTTCCCGTGTGCATGGTGCTGGCGCAGCTTGCTTGACATGCGTCCGATGGGGTGTGCGTGCACAGGCGGGCTGTCTGAGCAGGCGCCCTCCGGCTCTGGCACAGCGCCGGGGTGCCTGGTACACAGCCCTCGCAGGGCTGCAGCCAGCACAGCGCTGAGGATGGACACCGCGCTGCGCCGGGCGGGAGCGCGGACCTGCAGGAGGGCGGCCGCGTGCGGCGCTTCGCGCGGGCGCGCCAGCAGCAGGCAGAGCAGGGTGACGGCGGGCGCGTGCGCGCGCTTGTCGCCGGCCGCCAGCGCGTCCACCACCGCGCGTACGCCCGCGGGGTCGCCCACCTGCATGCGCAAGCCTTAGGCTTTCATCAGGGTTAGGGCCTTGCCGCTTGCATGCGCAGACCCCGGCGCTGAGTGCTCCGGGGAGTGTTGAGATACAAGCTGATGCGGCCTGTCGCAGAACTCGCTGCATGCGCCCGTCTGCACAGCGCAGCGCGGCGTGCCTGTGCTCGCATGCCTGCTGGTTTGGTCACCAGTTTCGTCACCAGTCAGAAAAAAGTGGAAATTATATATACATCATGTGACAATATAATTGTAGCCGTAGCACTAGGATCTTCCCTAAAGCAGACACCAGCCGAAGCACGTGTGTGGACGGTCAGCGCTGTGCGAAGAGGCAATATGACACCCGGTACCTGCCCGCCTTACCAGAGGTTCAGAGTGATGCGTGTGACCGCCAGGCGCGTGGCGCGCCTGCGCCAGCACGGCCGGGTGGTGGCGCGCCAGGCGCGCCAGCGCCGCCAGCGCGTCTGCGCGCACAGCCTCGCCGGCGCCGCCCGCCGCGGGCGCCAGCAGCGCGCCCGCAAACGCCGGCGCCGCAAAGCGTCCCGCCCACGCGGGCGCCTGCGCGGCGATGTTGCCGACCGCGTGGCAGACGTACCGCTGCGCTCCCCCGCGCGCGCGCCTCAGGGCCCGCCCCGGGGCCGCTCCACGTCACGCCGGCAGCGCACGCAGCCGCGCGGAACGCCCGCGCTGCGGCGAGGCTGAGCCCCGCGCGCATGCGCATGCGCCCAGCCTCACAGTGCCAGGCGCGCAGGTCTCCTCGGGCAGCGCCGCAGCGCGCCGCCACTGGCTTTTCCACCATCGGCGCGCCAGGCAGCACATTCACGGGGTTAGCACCTGAACGGCCTCGTCCTCACCCGCCTGCAGCGCGTGCGCCATGGCCGCCAGCGTGTCGGGGCCGACCTCCCAGGCGGCGGCGGCCTCCTGCGCGGCAGCGCACGGCCGTCGGCTACCGGCCCTGCAGCCCTGAAAATATCGGCAGGGCCCTGGCGCGCATGCCAGTCCCGAGCCCGCCAACCCTCCGGGTAACCTGTTTTGGTGGGGGACTGGCATGCGTGGGGCTGGCGCGCATGCCAGAGCACACTCAGAGCTTGTGCAAAGACAAGGAGCGCATGCAGCGCGCCATCCTGCAATTGTGAGGCTCCAAGGAGCAGCCTGTATGACGGAGAGCATCCGGCGGGGCGCGCGCGGCGGCGCGGTGAGCGCGGGTGCGGGGCGGCGCGCCGGCGGCTGCATGGCGATGTAGAATAGCAGCTCGCCTAGCGTGGCCGCCGCGCGCCGCCGCACCTTGTCCGCCCCGTCACGCAGCGCGTCCGCCAGCACGGCTGCCGCGCCTGTTTTGGAACAACGCCAAATTGAGCACGGCCGACGGCGTGCGCAGGCCTCACCGAGGCGCACAGGTATCTCAAAAGGCCTCACATCGGAGGGCGGCACATGAGGGCGGCACCGCAGGCGGCGAGCTCGGGCCCGACGAAGGCGGTGTGCCGCACGAGCACGCCGAGCACGGCCGCCAGGCGCGCGCGCAGACCGGCAGCCGGAGCGGCGGCTAGCAGGCGCACGAGCAGCGGCCCCAGCGCGCTGTTCAGCAGCGCGGACGCGGCCTCGGCGTGCGCGCACGCGCCCTCCAGCCAGGCCAACACGTTTACCTGCGGCGCGCCCGCCACGCGTTGGCTAGGGTAGGGTTAGGTCTTCATTACCGAGGGCGCGGCGCGTTTCGACGGTGTCGGCCATCGTCGGCCTGGGCGGTGCCAGCGCCGGGCGCACAGGTGCGAGAAGGTAGCGTGCGCACATGCGTGCGTGCAGTCAAAAGCGCAAGCCGTTGCCTGCGCGGCCGCAGCGGCGCTGAGCGGGGCGTGCGCGCGCGCCTTCTCGCTGAGCGGCCCGGCGGACGCGAGCGCGTGGTGGACCTGCGCGAGGAAGCGCAACAGCTCGTCCTCGGGCGCCGCCGCGATCTGCGCCGCGTCCTGCCGCGCGCGCAGCCGCGCGTTGGTCAACGGCCGGCGCGCGGGCGGGCCGGCGCGCGTCTGAGCTGCGCCGCACGCTGCCGTGAGTCCCTTGCGCGGAGTCCTTGCGCGGAGTCCGCGGCGTCGGCCGGCACGCCCTGCATGATGGCAGGTGCGCGCACAGGTCTGCTGCTTGACTGGCTTCGGCTGTCACTGAGATGGCCCCCGGTCTGCCACTTCTGTTTTACACATGCTTTCTTGCATGCCTAGGCTGCGCCCGGCGCCTCAGCCGCAGCATGAGCCGCTCGCCGGGCCCTGCTATGATGCGGCGCGCATGCAGGCTCATGCCAGCACCCCAGGCAGGCAGCCCAGGAAAATAGTGCGCGTGTGCGGTGGCGAGCGGCGGCGGCAGGCGGCGCGCACCAGCGGCGCAAAGGGCAGCGCGGCGGGGTCGCAGGGCGGCCGCGTCAGGCGCTCGATGGCCTTGTTACCCACCAGCGGGCGCGCGACCGCATCCGACGGGTGCCACAGCAGGCTCAGCAGGTCTGGCGCGCCCTCGACGTCGCGGTCGCCGCTGTCGCCTGCGCACGCGCCCGGCAGCGGGCTTCCAAAGCCGGCCCTTGCATGTATTGCTTAATCACCTCGAAGCCAGTGTCGCCAGGCACTTAACAAAATCGAGAGACTCTCTCAGTCACCACAAGCCCCAGGCGAGCGCTGTCGCGAGGCACACTGCAGACCTGCACAGCTGTCTTGCTGCTAAGCCCCAGGCAAGCAGTGCTGCCAGGCGGCACTGCACGCATGCACGTCCAGTCCGTCTGCAGCCGCTTCGTCGAATCCGTGCTTCCGGCCAGCACCATCTGCATGAGGCCGGGCACGGCCGCGACGCACGCGCACCCGGCCATGCCGCGTCAGGCACGCTGCCAGCGCGCGCGTCCGCGGCCGCCCCGCCGTCCAGGCTGCTCGCATCGTCAGCGTGCCGCCTGTCGGCCGCCGTGGCTTCCGGCGGTGCGCTGTCGTCCGGCGCGCCCGACGCGGCGCGCGCCTCCTCCCGCGCCTCCGCCAGCTCTGCGGGCGGGCCGTCAGCGCGCAGCCTCCCCCGCCAGGGGCGTCGCCTGGCCTTGCCGCCACAGGCGCCGCCGCCGGAGTGGCCGCGGCCACGCGTGCAGAGTTCCAGAGCGAGTGCTTGGCCGGGACACACAGCACGCTCTGCGGTAGGAGCAGCGTGTGTGTGCATATGCCTGAGCGGAGCACCCCATCGCGGCATGCAGCTCACAGGAACAGCCTCAGAGCAGCTGCAGCTGCATGAGGTAGTAGGGGTGCCGGCATGTCGGCAGCCGCACGTCAGGGGGATGCGCGCCTGCCTCGGCCGCGCCTGCCGCAAAGTCGAGCTCAGCGTCGGCGGTGTGCAGGTGCACGTCGCCGCCGGCCGCGCTGCCGGCGGGCGATGCGCCCGCGGCGCCCCAGTCGCCGCCCGCGGCCCCGCCCTCGCTCTCCAGGTTGCCCGCCGCCAGGCCGCCCAGGCGCGCCACGTCTGCGGCCTCGGCCTCGGCCGCGCCCTCCACCTGCAGAGGAGAGTCTTTCAAAGGTTTCATCCGGGAGATCTTAAGACGAGGTGTAAGGGAAGCCCCTGGGCAAATGGACTACAGCAGGAAAAGCACCTCTTTGCTCTCACTGGCGTGCTGCTCCAGCACCTGGATGCCCTCATCCTTGCTGTGCGCGAGCACCTGCATGCTCTAACCCTTGCACTGCGCAAACCCCAGGATGCCCTAATAATCGCGCTGCGCGAGCACCTGGGCGCGCTGGGCCGCCGCGGGCGCGGGCGCCGCGGCCGCGGCCGCGCGCTGCGCGGCCAGGTACGCGGCCAGGTGCGGCTCGGGCGGCATCGCGCGCAGCGGCAGCGGCGCCTGCCAGAACGGGTGCTCCGGCAGCGCCGCCCAGCCGATGCGGCGGCCGGGGTCCTTGTCCAGCAGCCGGCCGATCAGGTCGCTGAACTCGGGCGACACGCCTGCGCGAGCGCTGATGGCTGGCGAGCGTGCATGCTGCACTTAGCCGGCGGCTCACTGCAGGCGTGGCACAGACGGGCGACACGTCGTGCGCGCTTCTTACATGGCAGCTCACATGCATGCACGCTGTGTTTGGGTAAGTGCTCATGCATGCACAACTCATGAAGCTGCAGCTATGGCATGCATGGCGAGGACAAACAGGGCTTCAGCTCAATGTATGCAAGCCCGTGCTGCGCAGGCAGGCCCGCTCGGGCGCCCAGCACAGGGCGTGGGCGCGCCCGCCGGCAGCGGCGACGGATCGGCATGCAGCACGAGGTGCGCGAGCCGCGCGAAGGAGGGCGACAGGAACGGCGGCCGCCCGGCCGCGCACTCGTGCAGCACGCAGCCGAGCGCCCAGAGGTCGCTCGCGCTGCTGTGCACGCCGCCCGGCCGAAAGAGCTCGGGCGCCATGTACGTCGGTGTGGCCTGCGCGCCGGCAAGGGTTTTCAAAACATGCAGTGGAAAGGGTTATCGATATACGCTGTCTACTCTGGTGCTTCGTGTTATACACATATGCACCGGTCCCCTCCCTGAGAACTTACTCGACCTACCTGAGACAAGAAAACAGGCTGTCGGCCGCGCCCCGGCTCAACCAGCTGGGCATGGTTTGTTTCCCGTCCGGAGCCCGGGGGCAGGCGGCGGGAGGGCACCGGCTGCGCGTCCGCGGGGTCGCCGCGCGCCAGGTCGCCCAGGCGGCGCGACAGGCCGAAGCCGCCCAGCTTGGCGCGCCCGTTCTCGTCCAGCAGCAGGTTGCTGGGCTTGAGGTCGGCGTGCACGACGCCGTGCG
>JAABUO010004915.1_pt1 | contig 15706 bp, 21 predicted proteins | sample 5559291 | NCBI WGS metagenome assembly JAABUO01 (sample SAMN10711878, study PRJNA513372) | rock metagenome | isolation source: Antarctica rocks | place: Antarctica: Victoria Land, Finger Mt sud
GACTCATCATGTGCAATCTGTGCAGTTGGACAAGTGGAACGAGCAGCGAGAGAGTGGCACGTGGCCTGGCAGATACTGAGCTTCAACCACTTCTTTTCCTGAAGAGGTTGACGTTTTGATGTCCTGATGCAGTCTGAGTGTGTCTGTCCCTAGCATTGTTCAGCTGGCAGTTTGATGCAATTATGATTGTCCCAGGATCAGACAGCATGTGCCATATGGCAAGAATTTGTGACCTATGGCCAGGTGATGCCATTCAGTTGAGTGTGACTGTACAGAGTGCAGTACAGCAGTTGCAAGAAATTCCACACTGCATCAAGGTGATGCAGGAACAGGCCATTGACAGTCAAAAAGTTTGGTTCTGTCCCAGCATAGGGAGCTGGACAGCTTTGAGTGCACGACTCGATCTTTGCAACCACTGACATTTGATTGTTCACTTGAAATGGCCTCAGTGTACACATAAAGCCCAGGCTTTGCGTCACAGAAGACATACCATGTACAGCTGTTGCCTAGCCTGCACATGAGCAGGAGCTGACAGACGTAGTCAACAGTCAGACCCGTCTGATGAGAGCGCTAGCGGGCAATTACATCCATGACATTAGTGTGGCAACATTAGCTTTTCAGGTCTATGTCACAACATGACTCATGTTTTCATCCTGTGTCAGGTACCTAAAACTCATCTCACTACATCAACCTAATTGTTTCTTAACATGCTGGCATTGGCAACTTGTTTTGGAAACTAATTTTCACAAAACCAGTCTTATAATGTGAGAGCTTGACAAGTTGCAACATAGAGCAGCAGAGTGACAGCCAATCATCTCATAATGTATGTACTCAACACACATTGAGTCAGGATTGACTAGACTTAGTCAGAGCAATTCAGAACAGAAAAACAGGCTTAAGCACTTGTTCATGCAACTTCACAGTATAGAGTGGTTGAATTCACACAGTCTCCTTGCGGGCAGCAGTGTTTGGGGAGTGCTTGAGGTTTCCTGTAGTTGGTTTGAAGTTGATGGGGTCAACAGCTGTGTCAGAAACCTCAGCTGCCTGAAGCAGCCTCTCTTTTGTGGAGTCCTCGCTGGCTACTTTCACCCTGGGCGCTCTACATCACAGCACTGCTGTTTGCAAGAGGCAAAACTATTGTGGAACATAGTATACCTAGGAGCAGACACTTGAGGCAGAACACCATGCGAACCAAATGCTGCAGACACCCAAGCAGCAATGCGTATAGCTAAGCACTGGGAGACAGCGTGAAGACAATGAGTAGACACACAGCAGCCTGTAGTGAGCATCCCATGCATCGCAGAGATGACAGTGTAGAAGCTGTGCGGGAGAATTCCCAATCGCAAATTATTGTTGGGGGATGACTGCCACAACAAGACCTCATACAGGGAGCTGCTCAGGACTGCATGTACCTGACCCTAGACAAAGACATATGTATGTATGAATGAACTTAAAACGTGTGCATTGAGCCCAAATCACAGGCATGATTGCTCACTTGGAGGACTCAATGCCATATGCTACCATGCCTGCGACAGCAAGACACATGCCAGCAAACTGGCGGCCGGAGATGTGATCCCCAAGGAACATCCAGCCACCAAGCAGCACCAAAATGGTCTTGGTGTGGCCAAGCACCTGCAGCAGCATGTCAGCCATGTTGAACAGACTACACTGTTACCATGCACAGGGCAAGAAGCAATTCTTTTGAGTGCAAATAGGCGGAATGTAACAAAAAGGTCTTCTTATGCCCAGATTCAGCACATTTGCCCCTGTCACTAACGTTGAGCCTTGCACGCATCTATCTGCACTTGCTAAGCAAAAGCTTGTTGAGCCGCATCACAGAGAAATGGGACAGCTACCTGAAAGGAGACTGCTGAAAATCGCCCAAGGCACATAAACTGTGATATATTCACAAACACTGCCATGCTGCAGGACAGCACTAGGAACACCAGGGCAGGAAAGGTGTAGCTGAAGTCAAAGACCCAGGAGCTGCTGACATAGCGATCCAGGAAGGGTCCAATCAGCAGCAAAGTCCATCCCTGCATACAGCAAGCGAGTCATACATCAACTGCTTGGCCAAAACTGCTTGTCCCGGGACTGAAGACAAGCCCAAGCAGCTGCAGTGTCGATTTTGACTTAGGTTTATGATTTGTGTGATCTGAACAGTGTGAGATGTACCTGAGCAGGTGCAGTATTGGCCAGAAGCTCATGAGATGACAGTTTGTGCTTCTGCTGCATGGTACGGCAGAAGATCTGTTGCATGCCGCTTGAAATGACAGACATGGCAGCAACAGCCATGCCTGCTGGATTGTCTCCAAGACCAACGTCTGTGACAGTCCTGCAAGATTGGTGAGCAGCCATTACAATGTGCAACAAGGCCAGTAAACATGCACATGATGCCAAAAGCAGGACGCAGCAAGAGTTGTCATCAATGCAAGGACAGCAGAGTCCGCAACATTGACTGCTTACACAATGGCAACTCCTGTCACAACTATCAAAACTGAAGTGATCACGCCTCTGGTGAACTCCTTGCCAAGCCAGAACTTCTCCACAAGACAGACAAATGGAATGATGAGCAGCTTAGCTATCTGCAAGACGCAATCCATAGCTTTGAGTGTTCAGTGCTTCAGAGGACGCAGCTTTGTGACACAAATCACAGCATGAGTTGTGAAAGCACGTGCTGCGCTAAGTGAAGCTTGCTACATCTTACCTGGTATAAACTTACAGGATTCAGCATGAGTGACAGATTCAGGCAGACAATGGATAGGTTGGCTGTGACCGTGAACAAAGCCAGATCTGCACACAAGTGACACAGGCCTCAACCATGTGTAATGATCAGCATCTCAAAGCATATCGCTGCCAGGCCTGGACTTGAGCTAGCAAAACCAAACTCATGTATCAACCAAAGGTATGCATCACGCAGAAGTACTATGTAGCAAAAGGAGATTTGCTCACCATTCACTGGAAGCTTTACCGCCTTGATGCCTCCCATTGCTTGAGTCAGCCAAATGCTGAGTGTACAAACAATATAGTGGAAAGCGCACAGCGTTGTGGCTGCACAACAGGAGTCAAGTTGGCAGAGGACGACCAGCAGCTACATAGCACATTGGCACCAGGTGGAGGTGTGCAGCAACTGAGATATGCTGGTGAGTTTGTAGGTACTGGTCCACGAAAATATATGTACATATACATAGTTGATAGCAAATTTCAAGCACATCGATTGCACAGACTGACCATATCGAAAGCCGTAGCCTGTCCTGCTCATAAGAATCTTATTGATGAAAATGATCAGAACAGATGTGGACACATTGCCGAACCAGGCTGCAGTGTCCATGACCAGCTTTTTGTCCTGAGTACCCATGGCTCAGCCACTTCGCCTTATGCTGCTGAACGTCAAAAGCCGTCACAGTGTGAATGTAGTTTGAGCAGCAGGTTTGCAACCAAAAGATATGCCAGCAGCTCCACACTGCAAGGGAGGTAGCCGGGATAGTGAGCCCGGACGGTTGTTACTAGCCGCTGTCGGATCGTACAGCTGTGCGTCCGCGTTCGCGTTCAATGCTGTTCGTGCCAGTAGTTGATTGTGCACCGTGTCAACGGTAACGTGCCGCAAGCGCAGGTCAAGATGCTGTCGAAACGCTCGAGGTCAGCGCCGAGGTAGTTGGGATCAGCACTGCAACCCCGCGGGAAGACCCCTGAACACTAAATACTAACCTCCTGTCTTCTACTTCCCATGGCTCAGCTTTGCGTCCTGCACATCACAGGCAACTGTTGAACATTCTCAGCGCTCGCGGTCACGGTATTGCCAATCAAAGCTTGCAAGTTGTCTTGCAAATCGATTTCAAGCAGAGCAATTACAGGATAAAGCTCTTGGGTGAGCTTTGAGGATAATCAGATTTGTATTGATCAGCTCAACTAGCACAGAGCTTGACCCTCGGTCGGCCAGCCTGACTGTTTGTTTTTCTGATAGTCGCTTTTCAACATGGCAGAGGTCGGAGAGTTCACAGTGGTAGGCAACCTACCGCGCACTAAAGGGTTTCGGCAGGGTGAAACTCGCTGCAAAGTTGAGGGACAGCAACATACCTGCATTCTCTGAGTGCAGGCCAACATAGCCATGGACGAGGATAAGAAAGAGGAGGAGAAAAAAGCCAACGTAGACCGTTCAAAGCTTCAAGCAGATATCAAGGCGCAAAAAGACCTTGCCAGCAAAGTAAGGAGTTTGCTTCAAGTTTCGCATTCATATTCAGCCTGGCCGCATCTTGCCGCAATTGTCACATGCAGCAATGCCACATGAAGTTGTACTCCATGCAGGGCAAATACAGTGAAGCAGTGGAGAGCTTGCTGGGTTTGGAGAAACAGTCTAGGCTAGCTGAGGACATTACCAGCACCAAGATGTGTTGCAAAGCTATCCTGGAGGTTCTCTTTGATGCCGGTGACTGGCAACAGCTCAATGAGCACATCCTGCTGCTGGCCAAGAGAAGGTCGCAGCTAAAACAGGTAAGTGGCCAAGGCAATGCTACATCTTGCTTACTGTGTTTGCTATGTTTTGTCGTCAGCAAGCCCGTATTGTTTTGTTGCAGGCTGTTCAAGCATTTGTTAGGCAAGCAATGGACTATGTTGAGAAAACTCCCGATGAAGAGACCAAGGTTGAGCTCATCAAGACTTTGCAGTCTGTGACCGAGGGCAAGGTAGATATCCTTGCTCATGATGTGGTTTGCTCTGACTGCATCGACTAATGCTCTCACCAACCACGTTCTACACAATTTGTGCACCTGATGCCAACATGACAAACTCCTCTGAATGTGACTGAGTCATTACGCTGGAGACTTACCCTGACCACAAGGGCCTGCTGCTTTGTACCAACACTTGTGTTTGGTGCAGATTTACGTAGAGATAGAGCGTGCAAGACTCACACGCAAGCTTGCACAGCTCAAGGAGCGAGAGGGCAACATTGCAGAAGCTGCTGATGTCCTGCAAGAAGTGGCTGTGGTAACACTATTCAGCCATGTCATCTTGTCTCATCCGGGTCTTAGAGATGCAGTGTCATATCACAAAGATGCATTGCCCAGCTTGCACTTTGACTGAATGTCAGACTCCATATGGAGGCTTGGTCTATACTACGAGCGCACAGAAGTAGCAATTTATTACATGAGATGTCTATGTCGTTTGTGAAACAGCTGCCAGGTCAGGCATGGCCGTGCAAGCTGCATACAGGCTGGTCTATAATTAGCGCGTGGCATTACTACTGCAGCTTTCCTACCGATTCTCTGCTCGTAGTTGCTGTTGTGGCTGTATAGGAAACCTTTGGTGCCATGGCTAAGACAGAGAAGATTGCATTCATTTTGGAGCAAGTTCGTCTTTGTCTGGACCGGAAAGATTATGTCAGGTGAGTCGCATGCTGAACAGGTCATCTAGATTTGGCCTGTGATGCCTTACATATGCTTACGTAGCTGAGAGGTCAGAAGTGGCTTCTGTCACTGAATGAGTGTCAGCTTTGCAGTCTCTATTGAGCATGTGATGTTCTTTTATACTGAGTCTACAGGAGGTGGGTGACATGTACGTGGGCTTGATAGCGGTGTTCAGGCATTCTTAATATTGAAATGTGTTTAAGAACCTGCTCCCTGGCTGCAGAGCTCAGATCCTAGCCAAGAAGGTGAGTGCACGTGCCTTCAAGGTCGTGCCAGGCAAGCAGGGTGAGGCAGCCGGGGAGATTGGCATTGAGGGCACCACCATAGAGGCTCCTACAGAGGTGCGGCTCTTGTTGTTCGCAAGCCTTGTACAAACTGTGCACCTTACCACACATGATGTCAGCTTGAGCATGCTGTCCATGGCAATGCTGAAGGCAGCTGATTGGATAGAACCTGTCAGCTGTCAGAGTGCTGTGCTTTGACTCACCACTAAGCAGTTGCAAATCTGTCAGCAGCTTGTTCATGGTGAGTCAACCTGTGATAGTCAATGCAAATCAGCCTGCAATAGCACAGCACCCCAGAGCTTGGCTAGGGGTTTCTGGTTGAGCCTCACTTTACCTTGCAGAAGCTGCACACCGCTGGTATTTTTTCAGAACATAGTCAGAATGCATTTATAGTCACTAAGACTATGACCAGCCATGGATGATCACAATCTTATGACTGACACGGCCTGCTGTGTCCCAACAGGACACCCCATCTCTGGAGGAGTTGAAGCTCAAGTACTATCAGCTGCTCATCCGGTATCACTCACACAACAACAGCTACATTGACATATGCCGCTGCTATAAGGCCATCTATGAGACAGATAGCATTGCAGATGATCCTGAGAAGTGGAAGCCGGTGAGTGCATACGTGTGGTGTTCAAATACTTGTTTGATCATGTCTCTTACTAAAACCGTTTTCACTCCCAGCTTCTGCCATCAGTGCAGCACAGCAACGGAAGCTCCAGCTTGAGCAGCAGCAAAGCATGCAAAGCAGATGTGTTGTACCATGTATTATTCATGTTGCACACAGACAAAATCTGGAATTTGCAGGACAAGCATGATGTGCATGCAGGTGCTGCAAAAAATCTGCTGGTTTGTGGTTTTGGCAGCAACAAGCAGTGACCAGGTCACCTTGCTCAATGGCACTGCCGCTGACAAGAAGCTGGATGGTCTTCCTGACTACAAGGAGCTGCTACAGACCTTCATCACTCAGGAGGTATGCCTGCCATATGCGTGACCATGTATCACGTCATTACTACGCAAGCTTTGCACATTGCGTTGCTGACTGTACAGCTGCATTAGCGCAATGTCAAGGACAGCTGCAAGGACTTGCAGAAGGCAGATTGCCTGCATAATGATCTGCCTGTCACCCCAAATCTACCTGCACTGCTGTCAAACTTGGCTGTCACCTTAACTGTACTTGCATTCTGATGATCTGTCTGCCTCAAAGGTACTTGCACTGCTGTTCCTGACTGTGGCGCCCAGGTGACTGCCTGTTGCTGACATGCGAACCACTGTGTCCAGCATATGCTTTACCTTCCCTCTCATGTACAGGTTGTGTACTGGGATGTGCTTGAGAAGAAGTATGCCTCAGAGATCAGCCAGCAGCAAGAAGTGTTCAATGCTGAGCAAGGGGACCAGAGGCAAAAGGACTTCAAGTAAGCTCCCAATATTGAGCAAGCTGTTGCCTCATCAGCATGCTGACCTACTTACGACATGTTATGATTCAATCAAGCTCCAGTCTACTCTTGCTGCTCAACTGCGTTGTGCATGCCTTCTGCTGCAAGTGCTCTGCACCCTCACCCAGTCATTAAATGCTCTCTGGTAGGCCTGCAATCCCTGCGTTTGTACATACCCCCCTGCCCAAAATGTATTGCCCTGCAGCGTCTTGAACATGTCGTAGTGCAACAGCCAGCAGACTGAATCTGGCAGGCTGTCACGTTTTACTCAGTAACCCAGCATGAGTAGTTTGTACAGCACTAGCATGGAGTGACATGCAGGTTACGGGTAGTGGAGCACAATGTCCTGGTCATCAGCAAGTACTACAGCCGCATCACCACCAAGCGCCTTGCCACCCTGCTGTGTTTGAAGGAGGAAGAGGTAAGAGTGCTGTTTCATCATGCATGCACCCTGGCATGCCAAATTGACTTTGCAAGCCAGTTCCTTGCACTAGCACACCTTTGACACTGTCTGTTGTGATTTGCTGGTGCATGCTGTGACACTGCTTGTGATCACCAGTGTAGGAGTCTGTGAGTCATCTATTGATCAGTGCTACTCTGGTAAGTCAGCTTGCATTCTGGAGGACCTGGAAGGGTCATGCATCTGTGATGGACTTGCGCCCTCTACAGCTGATTCATCAACACCTGCATGTATGCATCCATAGTGCTGTTCTAGTGCTTAGATCTGGCAAGACACAACATGGCCTTATCATCTGGAGAACAGACAGACCTCTTTGAGGAAGATGTGAAGATGTTTTTGAACCGGTCATTTGCAAACTGGTGCAACAATGATGCGATACATTGCCTTCATCTTTGTTTTGCGTTGTGCAGGCAGAAAAGCATGTGTCAGATATGGTTGTAGCAGCAGCATTGTATGCCAAAATTGATCGGCCAGCTGGCATTGTCAGATTTGCCAAGAGGCAAGACCCAGATGAGCTTCTGAACAAGTGGTCCAACAACCTTGCAAAGCTGCTGGAGGTTGTGGAACGGAGTTGTCAGCAAATACAGAAAGAGTCAATGGTTCACAAGGTCCCCATTGGTGCCAGCTAGCTCCAAGCTGTATGTTGCTGCTGATTGTGCCTTATGTACCTTTGCAGCAACTTGTGCAAGTTCAGCAATTAATGTATACGCTCAATACTATCGCCTGATGCAATACACAGCGGGGTGTCACATTGTCACCCAGGCTGCTCTGCTACCACTGATTACATCCTTGCACTTTGTTTGTGCTCATGCACAGTGAAATTCAATCAAGGTTGCCAAAAGGTGAGGGCACAGTGACTGCATCAGCTGCTTTTCATCCCAATATTCAGCTTCAATGCAGCTTCCACATACACTATGTTGTTGTTGAGCGGGCTGAACTAAAGCCTGTTGACACACAATGAGCCGATGCAGTATAAAGAAAAATAGGTGCACAACTCGTTTGCTGCAAGTCTGCAAAGAACCTCCAAAGCTGTACAGTGAAATTTGGCGAGTGGCACTGTTTTCACTGAGACAGCATTACAGACCTAATTGCCTTGTGCACTAGCTCTGGCACCCTCCCCTGCTGACGTCCGAAATTGCCTGAACACATCTGACAATTTAATATATCATAGAATACATGATCCAGCTAGCCCATCAGGTACCAAAGCTCAGCCGTAAAGGCAGCAATGGTAGCTGGGTACGGCAGCCATGCTGTCCAAGGCTTCGATGTCAGCTTCAGAGTTAGCAAGGCACTCAGACCAGCCCCTGCCAGCAGAGCTGAGTGCTGCAGAAAAGATGTGACTGCTGGGTGAGGTTCAAGTGCTGGCATCCATGTGCTGCTATCCCACCCAATCGTAGCAGTAGCAATCTGCAAGGGCAGGTCTTCATCATCAGCATCCTGACATGCTAGCACTGCACTTGCCTGAGCACAGTATGTACTGTGCAGAATGGCTGCAAGGCCATAGAGGAGGCTTCTCTTCATAGAAATGCCTGACGGCATTGCCATTTCCCCCTTTTCTTTTCTATGCACTGTGGCAGGCAGCAAAACGCAGCAACATGCTCAAGCCAGCAATTATTTCAGCAGAGGTAACACTGCATGCAACAGCTGTGACAGAGCAAGTGGGACCCTCACTGGCAAGATGTGACCTCCTTCCTGTAGGGCAGGGCCTAGCCAGAAAGCCAGCGTAGCCCCCCACACCAAGGGCATGTAGCTGTAACTAGTCTCCAGAAATGGCTTCAGCTTTGGCCTGTCAGATGCTCTGCCTGCATCAAATAAGGACAGCTGCATCACACTGAGCAAGCCCTGGCAGCATTCACGCCGGCTATGACACTAGGAGCAGACTGTATTGTGCAGGATACTACTGTGCCAAAAGACCAAATGCATATCACACCATTACCCTTTCTGCAATGCAACACAGTAATATAGGGCAGCTCACGCCACAAGATTGGGCTGCCAGCACAGCACAGCACAGCACAGCGCAGCACAGCACGGCACAGCATAGCATGGTGCAGCACAATACATTACAGCACAAGACAACTCCACCTGCGACCATAGGAAGCAGCTCACCGGCAACAAGCCTCATCAGGCCGTCAGTAGCAGCAGCTGCAGCTCCTGGCAGTGTCAGCACGGCCATAGTTGCCAGAATGTGGACAGGCGTGCTGGTGTCCAGCAGCACTGGATCAATGCCCAGCTGTGCCAGCAGCTGAGGCAGGTGGTGCACATATACCGCACCAAGCAGCAGAAACATGAGGCTGACTTCTGACTGCAGGGCTTTGTGGCCAGACCACAGGTCTGTGCCCGGAAACCTGAGTCTCAACTCCACACTACAGCAGCCACGTACACAGCGCTCAAGGGCACCGCCTTCAGGCTGCCACGGCATGCACCATTGCATACATGCAGCACAACACAGCAAATGATGAGGCGGAGTGGCATTCATGTGATCTTCTACCTCATGCAAGATGCTGTACCAAATGTCCAAACATCATCTTAGGCAAAAGAAAGGCAATTGATTGGGTCAGGCATCTTGCTCAGTCAAAGAAGAAAGCAGTGTGCTTCATGTGGTAGCACACAGCAAGTATACCTTTTGTGAGGGCATGCTTTGAGGCATGTCATGCACAGCACACAGTTGCGGTTGTCTGTGAGCTGGGCTGGGTGGGAGTAGAGGGGGCACCCCCCCGTTTCCATGCCCTCAGGGGGCTCAGCTGGCCCACCCTTGTAACATGTGTAAGTCGAGCAGTTCCCTGAAAGGACCACAACTCTGTCATGAGGAGCAGTGAACAGCAGAGAGTCGTGATGTCATGGGAGATGAAACAGTAACATCCTTGTACAGCAGCGAGATCAATGTCTAAGACACAGTAGCATGATGGTCTGACAATTGGGTAGAGCAAACACACATGAAAGCCTCTTCCAAAAGCCCTGATGTCAAAGAAACACATCTGTTGAATTACAACAGTGTTTGGGAGAGCTATGAAGCTTTTGTCAAGCAATGACAACTTGACTTCTTGAACAAGATTATGGAAAGCAGGATGCATACAAATGCTTGAGGGGGTGATGCAGTCCAAAGTTGCTGCTCAACCAGTGCTGTTGGCTAGCAGCGCTGCTCCAATTCCCACAGCCATTGTCAGCTGCCCTGATCCTAGTCCTGTACGTATAATCTGTGCATGCAACTTTGAAGCAGCAGGTGCAGAGAGAGAAAGAGAGAGAGCACCTGAGCAGACGCCTTGGCGCGAGCGCAGCTCAGTCATGGAGAGCTTTGCAAACATGCCGTTCATGCCGCCGATGGGGCACAGGTGACGGCACCACAACCGCCGCTCAAAGAACCTGCAACATTGTTGATATTTGCTACTATTACTATTGTGGGCAATATTTGTTGTTGTTATTGTTGCTGCTGCAACTGTTGTTGTCCCTGCTGCAACTGTTATTGTTGCTGTTAGTATCATTACAAAGGCTATCTCATCAGCCTGCACCATCAGTCACCCTGTATTCAAGCCAGCATCTGCACATTAGTCACCCTGCTTAGCTCATGCCTGCCTGTAAACAACTCTGACAGCTGTAGCTTCCAACTCCAGACAGGTGTTATCAGCTGAAAACAGCCTGCTCTCCACTAGCTCACCCAATCATTAGCCACAGAGGAGCCCAAAAGGCAGTCAAGGGTTCAAGATGTTGGATCAGGAACTGGTGCAATTGTTGATGAAAACTTATACCAGCAAAGGAATAATCAGGAAAAATAGGAGAAGTGAAGTGGTTCGAGGGTCGAGTACCAGGAGCAGATCATAGCGCCAGCAGTGATGAGAAGAAGAAGCCAGGCCGACAGGGCAGCGCTGTTTGGCAGGTCCCATACTTCTTCCCAGGTCAGAATGGCCCCAAACAGGGCCAGCAGGAACCAGCCCCCCCACTGCTCGACTGCGCATGTATCAGCAGCTTACCCATGTTCACAGATGATTACCTGATTAACATGCAGTATGGTAGCATCATGCTGCATCACAGCAGAATTTACAGCGCGACATGCAGGCAGATAGTTGGATACACAGGGCTGACAAGCCACAAGTTAGGTACAATGGACAGAGGCCATCGCAGACTCTCTCATCCTATAGAGCTTTTGACAATTGGGCAATGCTTCTGCTAATGTGAGAGAGGGCTATACCTGCAGCGTGGGGCCATTTGCGCAGGGTAGCCCCTTTAGCAAGGCGCCACTTCTGTATCACCTCCCCATAGATCATGAAGGGGCAGACTGCAGATAATACAAGCTACATTATGCACGTAACAAACGACTTTAGGGAAAAAGCAGCAGCAGCTAATCGCTTTCAGATACAGCGCATACTGTCATATTCGCAAAGTCAGAATGGCTGCACATTGAAAGCCTGAGCAAGTGAGGCAAGACATTGCAGGCTGCAAAGGCTACGTCGATGCCATGCTGTGCACTTTAGACATCACCCTTTTTGCATATGCTGGTTTGGTGGTGATTAGCAGGGTAGGGCAGCTCTGTGGGTCCGTATGGGTCTGGTTGGGTAGGGCTTGCCAGGGCAGGGCAGGGCAGGACAGAACAGGGCAGGGCAAAAACAGGACAAGCAATGGTCAGGCCCTACACTTCTCTTGCACTGGTGCTGTGACACTGCAATCAGTTTAGAGTTAGCTGCTCTTGTTGCCTCACACAAGCAACAGCGCAACCACGCTCCTCGCGTAACACAAAGCAGTGCCATATGCCCCTCGAATGACAATTTGCATGCATCAAAGACACCAGGCAGGCTCACACAGTCTGCACTGTCACTGCCACAGTCACAAGCATATGCTGTGAAGAGCCAAGAGGTGATAAGTACTGGATTGGGATGTGTGAGAAGTGCTAACATAAAAAAATACATCAAACGCTGCACTACTCTACTAGGAGACACGCTATCCACAGATCCATGAAAAAGTAGAAAATAAAAGAAAAGGGGACTTTGCAATCTACTGTCAGAGGCCAAGAGGTGATAAGCGGAGGGCTTACTTGAGCACCAGATGCGGCCAAGGAAGGGGTAGACCAAAAAGATGCCGGGCCACCAGTAGCCCCAGAAGGCGGTCAGGGCAAAGTTGTGGGGGCGGTCCTGAGGCCCCAGGAAGAGCACCGCCACTATGAAGGTATACACGTAGATGATGAAGTTGTGGTTCAGCTGATGCGGCCAGAAGTCACTGCATACATGCAGCAAGGTTCAGCAGGTTTAGCACACATCGGAAGTACTCAACAGCTGATATCAATGCATGGTATAAATGTGGTGCATGTCAGGAATACTTGGCTTGCATGACTGACAGGTGCAACCATTGGGAAACGAGTGTCAAATGTGCTGGGATGATACACGTGGACAGATGTACGATATCTGCAACAAACAGGACTGACTCCCAGCGGTGTATGCGTGCCTGTACAACAAACAGCAACTGATACAGGAGGAGAGCAACAAAAGGGCGGCTGCACTCAGCAACTCAGATCTGTACTGCCAGTAAGGGACCCTCTTCAAGCACATGGCCGCCTCTGCAACTCCACAATCAAAGTCATCTTTGCCCACGTTTGCAATTGCGGTGTGGGCAGAGCAGCTTGATTGTAGGAAGAAAAGAAGAGAAAGAAGAGAAATCCTAAGCTGTTAGGCGTTATAACGCTTGTTTGTAGTTCAAAAACTGTAGCAAGCAGTCGTGAGCGGGTGCTGATGTGTTTAGCCCAGAAGGGTATGGTGGTGTCAGAAGAAATGGAACAGAACCTTCGCAGGAATGGCTTGAGCCAGGGGAAGGCGCCAGGTGACAGCAGGTTCCACTTGAGCCTGTCTTTAGGCTGCGTGGCAAACCAGAAGACCTCCTCAGGCAGCTGCTGGGCCGACTCGGGGCTCTGCAGTGCAGCCCTGCTCACAATGGCCTGCAGCTCCTGCACCCAATTGACGGTTTCTTTGGAGTCCAGAGCAATTTCTGATGTTCTATCATACAGTGTAATGAGCCAAATTGTGGCAATTTGCATCACCATTCTCTTGGCTATTAGCGTTATCAAAGCGGAAAAGCAAATAGGATAACAAGTGAGAGCAAGTTCATACTCTGCTTCATTTGCAATGCCCAAGAGTATGAGCATTTTTGTGCTGGCTGCTGTCAGTATTCCAGCATTGATGGATATTCCCTCATCTGCTACTACAATGTAGGGCCTCATATGCAATAGGTCCTTGTGCATTGACCACGTGCCGGGCCATAGAAGCATATGCTAGGCCTGGTATGCAAATTCATTGGCAGGTGTTTATGTGACTCACACCTTGATGTTCCCTGGGAAGCTGTAGCTCTCCAGCTGCAGCACAGCTTCTGGGGTCAGTGCCAAGGAGCCCTGCCCTCGTGACTTAGCAATGCCCCTGACAAACAGCTTCTGGAGATCAGCCACATCAGCTGGCCTCACCCTCAGTGGCGCAACCTGCAATGCACATGCTTGAGTCACATGGATGAGCCAGCAATTTGGTCACAACATGCTGCATGCACCAATGTGTATGAACCTAGCATTGGATCAGGTCTGAGAAACCAGCGGCTTTTGCGATGACTACACCATCAAATGATGAGCTGCCAAGTTGATGACAGCTCTTGCTTTGTTACAAATAGCATGCTCCCTCTGCTTCTACTGTTTGCGGTGACACTGCTTGCCTGCTGACTATGGCCTGAGCTATGTCCTGGCTGCCACTGCAGCTGAATCTTCAGCTGACTGTCAGAGGCTCCTGTCATGATTGTAAAGCAGCAAAAACTTTTCATGTTTTCCTAAATCTAACTTTTTCTTTTTCATTGCTTGCCTTGATTTGGGTTGCCAGCTTCTCCAGCCAAGGCAGTGGCTTCTCGGAAGTGAATACCAGCCTAGCCGCACACTCCTCCACACCCCCTGCCTCACCTTGTTCAGAACCAGCAGGAGTGGAGGAGGCAGCACCAGAATCCAGTGAAGATGCCTGGAAGGTGCCTTCAGTCAGCAGGCCTCGAAGAAGAGGAACCACACTAGGTTTCACCTGGAAGACACATGACAGCTTGTGCACATGCAGCCATTCTCAATCAGCTTGAGAATGTTCAGAAAGCTCCAGACACACACACAAACAGCAACCTATCCAACAACTCATGCTTGGCCAAAACAAGAAGAGGAGGACAACTCCTTAACAGCAGGACGGCCGTCTCATGCCTTCTTGCTTGTGCAACCATTCTGTCTTATGCTTCTCACATCAGGTAGGAACACATGCATGGATCTGATACTGCAAGAGCTGAGTTCTGTAGTGCTAAGCAGCAAGTGCATGCATCTGCTACTGCCAGAGCTGAGGTCTGTAGTGCTAAGCAGCAAAAGAGGGTTACCTTGTGAACGTTGGTGAGCAGCAGGGTACCTTGACCCAGCCAATGCAGCAGGCCCTGCTTGCTGCCCCTGCCAAACAGCTGACTGCCATAGCTGTCCAGCTTGCCGCAGTCAAAGCGTGCTATGGGCCATTCCTGATGCTTGCTGGAGCGGTAATGGATCTGGGCTGCTATGTTGTCCTTCTCCAGACCAGGCTCTCCGAATATCAAAGTAGGCCGCCTGCACAGAAACAAAGATGTTGTAAACAAACGTGTTAACCACAAGAAAGGGGCTGCTGCTACATGCATTGCATGGCATGTAGTCGTTAACAGGTGGTTTTGAGATACGGCCGAGTCTGCAGAATATAAGTGTAATATACTGTGCACAAAGTGATGCTTGGCATATGCTGGACTTTCATTCTTTCTTTCAGCTTATGTCTGTCTTCCACGACCGGCTTGATAAGGTGTGCCACTATGATGGCTCCTTGTGATGCCAACCAAACGGCCAAGTCTACTCAGGTCATGATGAGTGAGGCAATCGCATCAACTGCAAAGTGAAGCTGCAGGCCATGCAAAAGAAAGAATTCAACATTCTGGTCACCGCTTGATGAAGTAGATATGTGCCAAAGAAAGACCGTTCACGCAGTATTCAACAACTTGATGTGTTCATCCATTTTTTGTTTGGGGTAACAAATAGCAAACTGCAACAGAGGAAATTACAGCACAGCTCAGGCTGCCCTTCTTGGGTTTGAACCTGCAGATGTCGTGCCATGAACCCTCCAAACA
>JAABUO010004918.1_pt1 | contig 15699 bp, 12 predicted proteins | sample 5559291 | NCBI WGS metagenome assembly JAABUO01 (sample SAMN10711878, study PRJNA513372) | rock metagenome | isolation source: Antarctica rocks | place: Antarctica: Victoria Land, Finger Mt sud
CACCGCCTCTCAGCGGATGGGTCGACGGGTCCCGACGGATGATCCATCCGTTTGGGGCGGACCACTAGGCACATACCCTCCGGTAGAGTTGCGTGAGTGTGAAGTAGGCCGAGCGTATCGCACCCTCTTGCCAACCGGTCATGTTGCTCACATGCTCGCCTGCAAAATAGATCCGGTCGTCGGGTTTCAGAAATGCCGGATACACCTCAGCTCGCGTATCCGGTTCCCAGTGGGCCCACCCGCACAACGAATGTGGGACTTTCTTCCATGATATCGCGACTCCGCAGTCGACCTCTTCCTGGAAGCCTGGATGTATCCGCTCACAGCCCTGCTGTGCCATCGCGATCCGTTCTTCGATGGTGAGAGCAGCGAACCAATCGCTCGATGGGCCATACTGCGTGAACGCTCCCAGCACGATTCCCTTCTCCTTATGGATCCCGTGGGACGGGTACCAGAGCTGGGTGTTCTTGTCTGCGGTCCAAGAAATCCCACCATAGACGCCGAGGTCGCGTTCCCAGAACCGTCTCGATTGGAAGGCGACTTTGCCGCCGTCGATGTACTCCACCCTCGTCATGAGTCGTTTCAGCTCGGGATCGATGTCCGACTCTATCTTGCTCAGTATCGGGAAGGGCAGCGTACAGACGACGAAATCGGAGGTGTCCTCGTGCGTCTCTCCCTCATCGAGGTCCAACCATTGCAAATGGACGTGATCTGCCGCCTTGGAAATGGCCGTGACCTGGGACCTCAGCCTTGTGAGCGGGCGGACCTCCTCCCCGAGCTTCCTGACAAGGGCATCCATGCCGCCGACCGGCTGAAGAATGGTCGCCGCGCTGTCGAGCAGTTCTCCGAAGTAGCTCTTCCATCGCCAGAAATCCGAGCGAACGATGTCGGCAAAGTCCAGAGGACTATTGAAGCTATACTCATCTTGATGTCCCGCGCCTAGCGGTTCGGTGAAACCGATGCGGGACGATCCCCGGTAGCGTCCGTCCGGTGACAGTGCTCCGAACTCCCGCAGGAGATCACGCACCCTTGCGAGATCGTCGTTCGTCAGTTCTCGATCGAAGAGACTCGCGTCGACCGACTTGTAAGCGAGCTCTGAAACGAACCCCCTGATGTCGTTTATGACGGATCTCGACCTCTTCGATGCTCCGCCAAAGACGGAGGAGTCCTGGAAGAACGCACCCCGGTTATCGTTGATGACCACTTCGAGGGGAGTGTTCGTCTCACGGCACAGATCGACAACCGCGCTGTGATGCTGGGGAATTCGAGCCGCTCCGGCATTGAAATAAAGGTGATCCTCCTGATCCCAATTCACCTCCTGCCGAGAGTCGACCTCCTCGACGACGTCTCCACCTCTCAGAGTGAGAACACGTCCCCCCACTTTGCCCCGGCTCTCGAGGATCCGTACGGAGAAGCCCGCCCTTCGAAGTTCTCGGGCCAGGACCAATCCTGCTATGCCGGCCCCGAGGATCGTCACCGATTTCCCGATGCCGAGACCGCTGGTATCGGTGGGGCGTTCATCTTCGCGAGACACGGCGACGAGATCGAGCGCCATGGCGGCGGTGTAAGCGGCCGTACTGCCTCCTGCCCCGTAAGCACGCTCAATGAGGTCGCGGATGGAAGGTCTCTTCATCATGTTCTCTCAAGGGAACGGGTAGACTCCGGCGACTGGATCGTCGGAAACATCAGGTCTGCATGGGTGGAAAAGTCATCGTGTCCGGGCGGGCCGAGGTCCTGAGCCTAAGCCATGGGCATCTGCCGCGATACGATCGACAACCGTTGCTGAGAGGCCGGTCGAGGGTTTGTCGCTGCAGCGCAGGGATCCAGGGTCGTCCTCCTCAGCGATGCAGGGAAGGCCATCCGAGCCTGGGGATGGCCGTCTGCGGTAAGATCGCGACATTCCGGCCGCAGGTTCCTCGCGCCGCGTCCCGGCCCGCAGCGGCAGGTGCTGCCGTCGCCTTCCGATCACGCGGACATGAAGTTCTGGAACCGCCCCCCGCGCGGCAGGACGCCGGCAGGGGGATGCCGCTTCGAAACGCCTTGCTCGAACCCTCCGCCGTCGTTCGGAGCGGCGTGGGGCGGCATGGCGGCTGCTTTGCGGCGTTTCCCCCCGATGTCGCACCGAGCGGGCGAGGTCGGCCGAGACCGCGCCCGAGGAAGATCGGAACCGACGAGGCCCACGATCATCCATCTCTTCGAGTCCGGGGCCGAACTCGCCTGATCGAGCGGCGGATCACAGGCCACGACACCCGATCGAGGCCGAGGATCGGTCGCCACGGACAGCTCGTCGACCGCACCCTGTCCTGACCCGGTCGCTTCCGCCGCCTCGACGTCCGCTGCCGACGTCGCAGCCATCATGGTGTCGCTTCCGCGGAGCGTCATCGCGCTGTGGTCTGCCTCGACCGGATCGAACGCCCTCGCCGGTCGCCCGACGCAGACGGGCGATCCATCTGCCTGCACCCGTCGGCGGACCAGCATGGAGGCTGTGCACCGCGTCGTCGCGGGCGAAGGGTGCGCATCCCGCCCTCGTCGTCCTGCCGCGTGGCTCGCAGTCGCACCACGCCTCCGGCCTTCGCCACAGTCGATAGGTCGGCGGATGCGGTCTGGTGGGGGTGGAAGCCTCGTCGCCGGCGCTCCAGGACGTGACGGAACGACATCGATGCTCGTCCGACAGCAGGACGCGTCCGGGACGCGGCGGTGTCTCGCATCGTTCGATCCATCGATGGCGACCGAAGAGGTGGGGCCTCGGCGATGATCGCGCCGATCGTGCTCGGTGAGCATCACGACACCCCGGCCTAGTTGGGCTCTGCCGAGCTATGCCGGGCTCTATGACCGGGACTGAAGACCCGCCATTTCGGAGGGACCGGCCTGTGCGCGGGCCAGATCGAGATCTGGCGGCTTTCCGCGTGTATGATCAGACACGTCTGCGCCGATGGTGACGCGGTGTTTCCGCGATGACAGGGAGGGTTGTCCGTCGTCATTGTCCATCCTCCAGATGTCTGTCGAGCGCATCTTTGAGCAGCGAACGGTCTTGCGACAAAATCGAGAAATGATCGCCGGGAATGACGACGATCTTCCGCTGGGCTGCTGGGAGCAGATGGTAGATCTCAGGATTGGCCGCCCTGCGATCGGCCGTTTGCTGACTGAGGACGTCGATGATCTCACCTGGATAGTGACGCGAGACGTGAGCGGAAAGAATGTCGATGGAATGCTCAAAGACGCGTCGTGGATCTACGATGGTGTCGTCGCCAAACACCGCATGCCGCCTCCATGCTTCGTCGGCCTCCGTTTCATCTATACCGGCGACAGCAGCCGATTTGTACCGAAAGGAGTCGATCAGGATCAATCGCGGTGCTTTCAACCCTTGTTCGACCATCTGACAGGCGACCTCTTGTGCGAGCACTCCACCAAAGGACCACCCCACGACTGCGTTGATCTGCCCCTCGGTGATGTTCCGCATCTGCGACAGGCAGTGTTCAGCAGCCTCATTCACAGACGGGTGCATCGCTTCTCCCTGCCTGACGCCTTTCAACCTCAGCGACATGATCTTGGATCGTGTATCCAGTCTCCGAGCCATGTCCGAGAAGAGGGTTCCGGATCCGTAGGCTGTCGGCATGAACGTGACGAGGTTGTCATCGCCATCCCGGAGCAGGATCGTATGATCCTCCGAGGGATCCGCATTCCTCGACGTGCCGACATTCGCTATGCCGCGAGGAGTCGGATTCGACAGGACGTCGAAGACACTCAGCGTCATTCCGTGGTCCGATCTGAGGACTTCGCACAACCTTATCAAAAGCAGGGAGTGTCCCCCCAGTTCGAAGAAGTTGTCGTCGGCATCGACCTCGCCGAGTTCGAGGACCTTGCGGAATGACCCCGCTACGAGGGCGACGACCGAGTCCTCCTGGAAGCTCGCCTCCGGTTTTGCGACCACGGCCGACCGGTGTCTCATCGTGTCGAGATCTGCCTTCCCGTTCGACGTCAATGAAATCGACGGGACCGGGATCAGGCGAGATGGGATCATGTATTTCGGGAGGGTACGTTGCAAGGTAGAGTGGATGTACCTGTTGGAGACATCTTCGCTCCGAACGATGAACGCCTCGAGGATCGGCGTATCGCCCAGGCACGACAGGCTGACGTGGACCTGCGAGATCTCCGGAATGGAGAGTAGCGCTCTTTCGACCTCCGAAAGCTCGATGCGGAACCCGCTGAGCTTGACCTGCCGGTCAGCGCGGCCGAGAAACTCCAGCTCTCCGTCCGCACGCCAGCGAGCCAGATCCCCCGACCTATACATCCTCTGGTGGCCAGCTTGGCCGACCACTGGAAACCTCTGGCTCGTGAGATCCGGGAGATTCTTGTATTCCATCGCCAGCCCTTCACCAGACACGAAGATCTCACCAACGGTGCCGGGAGGGACCAGGCTCAGGGACGAATCCAAGAGGACGAGGCCCAAGTGGGGCAAGGGTAGACCGATGAGATTCCGTTCCTCGAACCGGACGTCAGACGTGGTGATGCGCCGAAACGATACATGCACGGTCGTTTCCGTGATACCGTACATGTTGACCAGCTTCGGCCGATCGTCTTCATACGCGTCGACCCATGGCTTGAGAGCGCTGAAGCTGAGTGTCTCTCCGCCGAAGATGATGTAGCGAAGGCTCGACAGGGGGGAGGGCAGGCCGAGCATAGCCCTGCTGTTGACGGAAAACGCGCTCGGTGTCTGGTTGAGCACGGAAATCCGCTCCTTCTCCACGAGGAGCGCAAGATCGTCGGGCGAGCGGCTCACCTCGAAGGGCACTATCACGAGGCGTCCGCCACAGTGCATGCAACCCCACATCTCCCAGACGGAGAAATCGAATGTCGGGGTGTGATAAAGGCACCAGACATCCCTTTGGCTGAAGTCGAACAGGGTCTCCGCTGAAAGGAGAAGGCTCAGGACGCTTCCGTGGGAGACGACGACGCCCTTAGGTCGACCGGTCGAGCCCGACGTATAGATGATGTAAGCCGGTGAAGCGGGCGAAAGGTGTTCCGGCGTGGTCGTCGCCTGCCCTTGCGGCGGGGTCGGTGCGAGAATATCCAGGACATCGAATCCATCGAGAGAAGAATCGGATAGAACCGGCGGAACACTGAGAACGGCTCTGGCTGACGAGTCCTGAAGCATATACGTGATGCGAGAGGCCGGGAGCGTGGGGTCGAGAGGTAGGTAAGTCGCATCGATCGCGACGATCGCAAGCACCGCTGTTATGAAATGTGCTGATCGGCCGACATAGATCCCGACGACGTCTCGCGGCTTAACTTCGTGCTGGACGAGTCTGTTCGACAACGCACGCACCATCGCATCCAATTGCCTGTATGTGTAGGACTCTCCACCATCGGTCAGGGCAACTCCGTCCGGCGATCGCGAATTCCAGAACCCCAGGATTTCGGAGAGATGCTGGAAGCGGTGACTGGACGGTTTCACGCTCCCGGCATACCTCGTGACTGATCCGAGTTCCTCGTCGAGGACGACCGACATCGCCATGGGATTCGCATCGCGATGCTCTTCGACGTTCTTGATCACCAGCAACCAGCGCTCGACGATCAGTCTGATCTGGTCCCTATCGAACAAGTCGTCGACATATTCGACATCGATGACCATTCGATCCTGTTCGTCTGAAACGAAGAGCGAAAGATCCAACTTGGCGTCTTTGCGGCTCTCTTCGATTTGCTCGATCTCGATATCCAAGAACTCCGCCGTCGAGCGAGGCGCATTCTGCACGGAAAAGAGGACTTGATAGAGCGGCTGCCTGAAAAGATGACGTACGGGCTTCAGTTCTCCGATGATCGAATCGAGGGTAACATCGAGATTCTCTTCGGCCTCGAATGCCTGCTGGGACGTGGCGCTCAGGACATCCGCGAACGTCATCGTGGCATAGAGATCGACCACATAGGGGACCATCTTGACGAAAAACCCGACGATCCGATCCAGTTCGGCAGCGCCGCCGCGGCCAGCGTTGAGCGTGCCCACGACGAACTTTCCTTGTCCGGAAATCTTCGCCAGACAGATCTCGAGCGTGGACAGCAGAACCCGGAAGGTGGTCGCATCATAGTCAGTCACGAGCCGCTTGATCGCGCCATGGACGTCCCTCGGTACTGCGAAGCGCATGCCGCTCGCCTTCATCGACGGGCTTTGAGGGAGCGCCGGCTTTCCCGGCAGGTCAAGATAGTGCGGGATCCCCTCCAGAGCGGTCTTCCAGTATGACAGTTGACGAGCCATCCCATCGTGGGACAGCCGACTCTGTAGGGAGGCTGCGTAGTCGATGAACTGCGGTGGACGGTCGGAGAGGCCGGATGGGGATCCGGACAAGCACGAGTTATAGATGCGAACCAAGTCGTTGTGTATTATCGAGAGGGACCATCCATCGCTGACGATGTGGTGCATCGACAACGCGAGGATGTGATCACCATCCTTCACTTTGAAGAGTCGCGTGCGGAAGAGGTTTCCGCTCGACGCCAGAACTGGCTCATTGATGAATTCGTCGATGCTTGTCCGGATCCCCTCGGAGTGGACCGCGATCGGGTCCATCAAAGTGGGCCGGAACGGTTTGACCCTCTGGGCCCAGTCGGTGCCGAGCTCGACGATCTCCATGCGCAGTGCCGAGTGGCGCCTCGTCAGTTCCGAGAATGCGAGATTCAGTGCGATCAGGTTCAGGTCGCCACGGAGCCTGACGATGTATGACATATTATATGCGGAACTATCTCCCTGCATCTTCGCTGCGAGAAGAAGCTGTTTCTGGGCCGGGGACAGCAGGACCGGGGTTGGAGCGTCGACGGCGCTGCCCCTGGTCGAAACGGATCCGTTCGTCGTGTTGATCGCCCTCGCGGCCAACACAGAGGAGATCTGCCTCACCGTGGGGGTGGCGAAGACGTCACGCAGGCGGAGCCTGACGGAGAACTCCTCCTCAAACCTTGTGATCATCCGTACCGCCAGCAGGGAGTGGCCCCCCTGCGAGAAGAAGTCGGAGTCCCGCGAGATTTCCTGGGGGCCGAGAAGTTCGATCCAGATGTTCGCTACCCTCGACTCCACCGGGGACATCGAAAGTCTGTCAGTGGCGGGCTGGGCGTTCTCGATGCTCGGAAGTGGCAGAAGATCGACGTTCAGCTTACCACCCCCGACGAGGGGAAGTCGTTCGAGATGGATGAGCGAAGTCGGAACCATCATCGATGGCAGGCTCTTGAGCAGGCCAGCGCGCATGGTCGCTATCGTATAACTCTCATCTCGGCAGCCGACAATATAGGCTACGAGCACCTCGCGGCCGTTTTCGAGGCGCCTCGGCAGCACCAAAGCGCCATCTGACTCGACCTGCTTGCGGATGAGAGCCTCGATGGACGAAAGCTCGATCCGAACGCCATTGAACTTGATCTGTTTGTCCACCCGCCCCAGGAAGATGATCTCGCCGTTGGGGCTCCGCTTTGCCATGTCGCCCGTTCTGTACATACGACCAGCGCCGGCGATCGGATCATCGATGAACACCCTGCGCGTCAGGTCCGGCCGATTGAGATAGCCGGTCGCCACTCCAACACCAGCGAGGCAGAGCTCTCCGGGAACGTCACACGGGAGAAGGTCGAGGTCGCCCGACAGGATGTAGGCGGACATGTTGTCGATGGGACGGCCGATCGGAACATTGCCTTCTTCCTTCTCGCGCATCTCATGGAAGATGCAACTTATGCTCGCCTCGGTCGGTCCGTAAAGGTTGAACACACGACAGGGAGATCGACGGAGGAACCAATCCACTCCGGCTCGACCGATCTCCTCGCCGCCGAATATGACGACGGCCAGATCGGGGAAGCAGGACCGACTCTCGGGAAACAGCCCATCACCGTCCCGACCGGCGAGATCGAGTGAAAACTGGGCAAAGAGCGATGGCACGAAGTCTGCGATGGTTATGCCATAATGACGGATGAGCCTGAAGAACTCCACCGGCGCGGTCTTGCGGACGTCGAGAACGATGACAGCGCCGCCGTGCAGGAGTGGCCAGAACACCTGCCAGACCGAGCTGTCGAAGGTCTGTCGAATGTTCTTGAGAGACCGTCTGGCAGCAGCGGCGCCGACCTCTCTCGTCATCCAGTCCAAGCGGTTCAACACTCCCTTCTGCGTGTTGATCACTCCCTTCGGAACCCCTGTCGTTCCGGAGGTGTAGATCACATACAAGGGATCGCTGGCGTCGGTCTCCGGTTGATCGAAACGATCGGACTCGCTCGAGGCGCTTTCGATCAGAACGCAACGATCTTCCAGGTAGGGGTGATCGGCCAGCGTCTGCGCGTCGGTGATCACTGGACCGGTTATCTCGTCCATGATGGATCTGATGCGATCCGACGGCCAGTCCGGATCCAGAGGGACGAAGGCCGCGCCGCATCTTACGACGGACACCTGGGATATGACGGAATTTGCATTTTCCGGCATCATGATCGCGATCGTCGATCGGCGCCCACCTCCTGCCTTTCGCAACGAGTTGGCGAGCCTCCTGCTGATGCCGTCTAGATCGGAGTAGGTGATCTCCACGCCGTCATGGATCAGGGCGACCGATTGAGCATGTCGCTCGAAAGACTGTGCTAGGAATGAAGCGAACGACGTTTCTCTCGGAAGGTGCTCCTCCCCTCGTGAGACGGCGATCACGTCTCTCCTCTCATCGGAGGACATATACGATATCCTCCGGAACAGATCAGAGCTCCTCGAGGTACAGATGGTTTCGACGCACCTCTCCCAGTGGCGAAGGATGCGTCCTGCCTGGTCCCCGCTCATCCGATCGGCTAGGTAAGACAGGTAGACCCGTATGTTGGATCCCGCTTCCTCGATGCCGAGGGAAAGGTCATACTGCGTCGGCGTCCGATGGACTTGTTCGAAGTCGCACTCGAAGCCGAGCGCATCCCACGCCCGCGTGTCTACCTTCAGGAAATTGCAGGTGGCTTGAATCAACGTGGACCGGTGCGGATCCCGTTCCGGTTGTATGATCGATATGATCTCGTCAAAGGGCATCGCCGCGATGTCGATCGCGCCGCGCAGTTGAGACCCAATGGCCGACAGCGCTCGATCGATGTCGCTCGTGAGATCGACTTGGCACCGGACCGGCAGCGTGTTGACGAAGCAGCCGATCGAATCGGGATGGTCGGCAGCACCTCTCCCGTGATGGGGTACTCCGATCAAGACGGTCTCTTCCTGGCAAAGGTCGGAGACGATCTTGTAGAACGCAGCGAGCAGGATAGTGTATCGCGACCAATCGGTCTCCTCGGACTTGAGGCGCAATGCCCGTACCAGAGCAGGCGACAACGTCGCTCGCAAAGCTCGTGACGGACTCGCCAGACTGCCGATACTGCCTCGGTCGAGGGGAAGATTGCAAAAGTGCGGCGCGTCGGACAACGTCTTCCGCCATCGGTCAGCTAGGCCGCCGTCTCCCGAACCCCGACGATCCGACGGAGCATCGCGGTGCTCTCGGTGGCTCCTATCGTTCACCGGTGCATCGCTCACCAGGTCCGACGACTGATCGCGATATAGTTCAGCGAACGTGTTCAGCAGGATGGTGAAGGACCGACCGTCGCATACGATGTGATGTGTCCGAAAGTAGAGATCGAACCGGTCCCCACCTCGCCGCACGACGAGCAACGAGAGGAGGGGATCGCGGAAGATGTCCAAATCGACCTCGTATAACTCGTTCCGGGCGATGTCGGTGGAATGTTCGTCGTCGTCGACCTCCTGCGCGAATTCGGAGTAGGCTGGTGCCACGCCCTCCCCAGGTGATTGCGTGATGGGGTGTCCAGCGGAAGAAAATCGCGTCTGAAGGGTGGGATGAAGCGTCGCGATCCGGCCGTATGCCGCCCTCAAGCGGTCGAGGCGCAGCGGACCATCGACTCTCAGGCGGAAGCCCAGAACTCCCGAGTTGGTAGCCGAGCCGATTTCGTCGAGGAGCCAAAAGGTGTTCTGACTAGCAGATAGGGCGAGAGGTGCGCGCCGTTTGCCGTCCATTTTATCTCGCTTCCTATTCCGAATACCACCCACACGAGGCGGTTATCGGGACGAACCGGCCACCTCAAGCAAGCTGGTAAATTCACTATATCGACGGAGGGGGTATCTTCTTTTACACACTTCGCGGACGAGGCCGTGGCCGGCGTCCTGGACGGTTATGAGGCAGGCGTGACATGGTTACCAGAATTGGTGTACATAAACTATTGAGCAGTGTCGTGGTGCATGGCGACACGGTCTACCTTGCGGGCCAGATCGGGGAAGGTGTGACGATGGCGGAGCAGTTCCGCTCCGCTTTGTCCAAGGTGCAGGCTCATCTGGGCGCCGTACAATCCAGCAAGGCCTCCATCCTGCAAGCTCAAATCTTCCTGAAGGACATCGCGGATTTCGGTGAGATGAACGAGATCTGGTCGTCCTGGATCGATCCTGAGAATCCGCCGGCGCGAGCCACCATCGAGGCCAGGTTGGCGAAGGAGGAATACAAGGTCGAGATCCTCGTCATCGCGGCGAGGTCGTCGATGTTTCCAATCGGGATCTAGCCCATCCTGGTCGCCGGCGTGGCGTTCCGGCCTTCCGATGGTCGAGGCCGATGCCTCAGGCGTGCGGGCCTGGCCGGTGGATGACGCCGGCGGCCGGTTCAGCGGCGTGGGGGCGGCACGAGGGGACTGGGCGGGCCCGGGCGAGAAGCGCACACGGCCCGGCCGGTCGGGGCGCCACCATCGGGGATTCGGCCAGCCCGGGGGTGATACGGGAGCCGGCCGAACGAGCCGGTTGCCGCATCACCAGCCCGCGCGACGCCTGAGTGAAGCCCGTCTCCGCATCGCGAACCGATCGATCAAAGAGGGTAGGCTAAAAGCGAGATTGCCGATGTTAAACACAGAAGTTAGTGAGATTCTGACAATATTATATCAGTCGTCTTAATTCTGTTGGGCGCATGTCCCGAGAGGGTTCATTGACCTCGCCATCAAAGGGGGATCGCCGATCGCCGCTGAAGTGCTGACGCGCATCTCGGCACTGTACAGGGTCGAGGGCGAGATAGCTGGGCTCTCGGCCGAGGCACGCCGCCTGGTGCGGGAGGAGCCCAGCCGGCCGCTCGAGCGCTTCCTGCGCGACAAGCTGGCCCTGATCAGCCCAAGAGCACGCTCGCCGTGGCGATCCGCTACGCGACCTCACGCTGGGACGGGCTGGCACTCTACGTCGAGGATGGCCGGGTAGAGATGGACTCCAACGCGGTGGAGCGCTCGATCCGGCCGCTCGCCTTGATCCGCAAGAACGCGCTCTTCGCCGGCTCCGATCGGGGCGCCAGCACTGGGTGGTGATCGCGTCGCTCGTGGAAACCTGTAAGCTGAACGACTTTGACCCGCAGGGCTACCTCGCCGACGTAATGGCCCGCATCGTAGGCGGCCATCCCCAGAGCCAGCTCGATGAGCTCCTGCTCTGGGCCTCCCCGACCATTCCGGGGTACAAGGCCGGCGCCTGAGCCATCCGGCTCGCACCGGCCACCTTCTCACGCGCTGCCTCAAACGGCAGCAGCACGCAACGTGGGCTCGGCGCTCCGCTTACGTCGCAGTCAGGATCGGGGGTGCTTCGACCGCTTCAAGCACTGTGCTTTGGAAATAACGCTCCGACTAGCAGCGCGCCACCGATTAAAGCCGCGATGCACACTACGGCCATTGGACCTACAAAACCAAAATCGGCGTTAGCAAGTTGAACAACAGAAAAGTGGCGATATAATAGCAGAGAATATTATATATGACGGCGATCACATCGTCAATAAGTCGAAGCCCCTGCGCGAAAAACCGGGCATTATTGGTAGTAAGGGGCGTTAGCGCTAACACGCCAACTAGCAGGGCACCCAGCACGAGTACGCCGGCAGGGAGGTAGATCTCCCAGAGGTCGCCAAGATGGAGGAGAGCGCCACCGAGAGTACCGTGCTCCAGCCTGGTTTGGTCGATCGCGCCATTGACGATAATACCTTGAGCTTTAACGTAGGCCGTCAGGAAAAGCGTCAGCACCATCCAGGAAGCCAAGTAGGTACCGGCCCCTACTATTTCGGCCTTCATGTCGTCCTGTTTGCTCATTACATTCATTAAAGCTATCTCACATCGCCTCTTTGGGGGAGTATTTGAGGAGGTCATAGACTCCGGAGGTGAAGTTGAGCTGTTCGAGGAGGTCCGACTCCAGGGCAGACTCGACGTATTGTGAACCTGATGGCGTTCGTAGCGGTACGCGGCTTCGCATGGAGCCATAGACGGCTCCAATTTTCCTCTGCTCGAAGTGATCCTTAAGCCTCACGACGCCCCACCCTGGTGGCCACGGGACGCCGCGTGCGTATGAAAAACGTGTCACTAACTTGTTCCTTTTCGGTAAACGGTCGCACTAGGGTCTGTTGACATTCATCGGAGTGCGATAGCGGCCCCGGCGAGGTATATCATGGCACTGAAGCTCACATCAGTCTTGTCGTAACGCGTCGCGATCCGGCGGAATGCTTTGAGAGTACAGAAGAAGTTTTCGACGAGATGACGCCAGCGATACGCGTGGAAATCGCAGGCGATCGTTTCCTTGCGACTGGACTTGGGTGGGATCACCGCGATGACACCTCGATGGTCCAGTTCAGCCCGGAGCCAGTCGGCATCGAAAGCCTTGTCGGCCAAGAACATGTCGAAATCGACATGTTCGATCAGCGACTGGACGCCGACCATGTCGTGCCGCTGCCCGGGGAGCAGGACGAATCGGACCAAGTTGCCTAAAGCATCGACCAAAGCGACGATCTTTGTCGTCAGTCCGCCACGTGAGCGGCCGATAGTCTGATTCTGAGTCCCCCTTTTGCGCCGGTGCCATGCTGATGCACCCGCACGATCGTGCCATCGATTATGGCGTACTCAAAATCTGGATCGCCGGACAATTGTTGAAAAATCCGATCGAAGACGTTCTTCTTCGCCCAACGGCGGAACCGCTGGAACACGGAGTTCCAGTTGCCGTATGACTCCGGCAAATCTCTCCACGGCGAACCCGTCCTGGCGATCCAAAGAATGGCTTCCAGAAACCTTCGATTGTCCGCTCCTGAGCGCCCAGGGTCACCGATCTTGCCAGACAGCAGCGGCGAGACCCGCTCCCACTGCTCGTCGCTCAAACATGTCCGATCCAAGCTGGCCTCCGTTTTCCAGCCTTGAATCCGATCGCGAGAGGCAAGGGAATCCCCAAAGCCAGAAAATCGCCGTCCTAAACCACCTCAGGTTTTATCTACCCAGTGCGAATCGTCGAAAGTGAAAATACGCCAGGAATATCAACGCGCCCTAGTCTTACTGCGTCACAAGAGTGGAATATTGGTCGTGGTATTTGGTCGCGCTTGGCAGCACGGACATCGCTCGAGTGTCTTGGCGAGAGCGACGGTGAGCCTGCGGCGCATGGTTGCGATGGAGTTGGGGATGTGGCGTTCGGGCCGGATCGGCGGTGCCGTCGGGTCGTCCACGCGGGGGAACGGCAAGGTCCGCGCGGTGCAGGGCTTTGCGAGGTCCTGAGGGGGGAATCGCTTCCCGTTCGGCGATCAGGAAGCCGTAGGCCGCGATGCAGAGCGTGGCGTGGTGATGGAATCCACGCCATCCTCGCCCTTCGTAGTGCCCGAGACCGACCTCCTGTTTGAGGTCCTGATAATCTCGTTCGATGCGCCATCGCAGTTTCGTCGTGTCGACAAGGTCCACGAAGCTGATGGTTTCCGGCAATGTGCTGAGCCAATATTTGGTCGGCTGGTCCTCATCATCCGGCCATTCGATCAGTAGCCATTCCTCCGGTCGGGTTTCCTTGAGCTTTTCGTCGCGATGCGCAGGCCGCACGCGCAATCGCGCATAGCGCGACGTGAGCCGGTCGGCCGAGCCCTCGCGCCATGTGATCGTTTCCCAGGCCGGTTCTGGTAGGGCCAGGGCTGCATCCTTGACCGTGACGGGCGGAGCGAGCCAGAGGCTCCCTCGGCGAAAGCCGAGAGGAGTGGAGAGTGGAGGGCGATGCTCGTCATCGCGTCGCATCCGGCTCGTCGGTCGACCCCGCCCCGTCCAGGGCTTGGGCGGAAGCGGTCCTTGGCCGGGGAGCCACACCTTCGTGTGCGGCTGGATGCCTGCCACATAGGCGAGGCCCAGGGCCGTGATCTCGGTCCGTAAGCCGGTGTCGGCGCCGTAGCCGGCGTCCATCAGCACGACGCCGCGCGGGATGCCGGCCGCAAGCGCCTTCCGGATCTGATCGAGCGCGATCTGCGGCTTCGTCTGGAAGACCACGTCGTCCGGAACGCCAGCCTTGGCGCGGCGAACCGGATCGGCGGCCCAGTCCTCCGGCAGATAGAGCCCGTAGGCGATCGGCAGGCTGGCGGCATGATTGCTGACCGACAAAGATACCGCCACCTGGCAATTGTCCTGCTTGCCCAGTTGCCCGCAATATTGGCGCGTGACACCGACCGAGTGCTTCCCCTTCTTGGGAAATCCGGTGTCGTCGATGATCCAGGCCTCGATCGCGCCGTTGCGCTCGATCGCCGGCAGGACGATATCGCGCACCTTGGCCAACACGCGATCGTCCGACCACCCGCCCTGGCCGACGAAGTGCAGAAGGGACTGATGCTGCGCCGCCACGCGGGCCGGTGCCGTGACGGCGGCGAGCGGCTCGACGCTCTTGCGCTCGACCGGCATCAGCAGGCCGAGGCAGTAATCCCGGAACGGACCCGTGCGATCGGCATGGCCAAGCGCCGCCGACAGGTCCTCGACATAAGCCGCAAAACGCGCCTCGGTCCCCAACCCCATCTTACCCTCCATCCTCGCGATCAACGTGAGATGGAGATCCGACGATCGCCGCCAACGCGACCTTGTGACTCAGTAAGACTAGCAGGCTGCTGAAAAAAGCTTCGCGGTTTTGCCCTGTCCGTGATTCACTTTGCTGCGGGTAAAGGGGAGAGCATCGGTGCGCGGACAGGATAGCCGGAGTGGCTCGCTGTTTTCCTATGTCGATCTGGAGCAGCGCGTGCGCTCCGATCATCCCCTACGTACGATCCGGACTTTGGTGAACGAGGCGCTGACGTCGCTCGACGGGTGTTTTGGGGAGATCTACTCGGAGATCGGGCGCCCCTCGGTCCCGCCTGAACAGCTTCTACGGGCGATGCTGCTGCAGGCCTTCTATTCCGTCCGCTCCGAGCGTCAGCTGATGGAGCGCATGAACTTCGATCTGCTGTTCCGCTGGTTCGTCGGGCTCGGTATCGACGATGCGGTGTGGGATCCCTCGACCTTCTCGAAGAATCGCGATCGCCTGCTCGAAGGCAGCGTGGCGGCAGCCTTCTTGAGTGCCGTGCTGGCCATCCCGCGCGTGAAGCGCCTCCTGTCGCAGGACCATTTCAGCGTCGACGGAACCCTGATCCAGGCCTGGGCCTCGATGAAGAGCTTCAAGCCCAAGGACGGCACTCCGCCCGACCCTCCCGAGCCCCCGGCGGGTGGCCGCAATGCCGAAGTGGGTTTCCACGGCCAGCGCCTCTCCAACGACACGCATCGGAGCACCACGGATCCCGAGGCGCGGCTCTACCGCAAGGGGCGGGGCCGGGAGGCCAAGCTCAGCTTCATGGGCCACGCCCTCATGGAGAACCGCAACGGGCTGATCGTCGACGGTTGCGTGACGCAAGCGAATGGCCAGGCCGAGCGCACCGCCGCCCTAAAAGCGAATGGGAACCGGTTTCCGTC
>JAABUO010004920.1_pt1 | contig 15698 bp, 15 predicted proteins | sample 5559291 | NCBI WGS metagenome assembly JAABUO01 (sample SAMN10711878, study PRJNA513372) | rock metagenome | isolation source: Antarctica rocks | place: Antarctica: Victoria Land, Finger Mt sud
AACGCTCCGTGCCAGCGACGGGGGACTCAACAGACCTGTAACGACTTTAGAGTCGCCCGCGAAGCGTGATGGCTGAACCGACTGCGTCTTGGACGTAGTTTCACTCGAGCCTAACGAAGCCAGATGGAGGGCAACTTGAGAGGCATCGGGAGCCTGGGATGCGGCCTTGGTAGGTGGAGGGCGGAAAAAGCGATCAAGCATGACGCGTGGCCATTGCGTGAACACAATCGCCTCGACGACACCGACAATCTCGTCGCCTTGAAGGATGTATACGTCGCCAACGAAGTTATGGTTCTCAGCAGGGACCATTCGGACGTAGGCTAGGTATCGGCCGCCAGGCGCGAGCGGCTTTGCAAACCGCATGGATTTCCAGGATGGTGTGATGTAAAAGTATTTGGTGTTATCGAAATGGGTGCCTCCATTCAGGATGAAACCAGACAAGGACACACATCCGTCGATAAAATGGGGAGGCACCGTCCACGTGCCGGCGGTATCGGCAGGGAATTCCACTTCAGCCACGGCTTCATCTTTGTTGAGAATCACAGACTTCATTGTTCGATACATGTCCGAGTAGCCGACTAATTTCCCAAAGAGGCTGTATGCAAGATTGGTCGTCAATTTATCGGCATTATCGCTGGCGGCCAGATCGTTCAGGACAGCGATACGACTTGTCACAAGGCCTGCTGAACGGGACCATGTCGACAGCCAAGATGAGGGATCTTCGTAGAAGATAGACGCATGGCAATATCACAAGTCTTTGGCGGGATTATACCATTTGATATGAGCTTGCCCTATTTCTAAATCGGCCTCGGCACTCACCACGATCGGCTGAGCTTCAACTGGGTTGTGGTGCTTGACTACAGGTTCGTGATACTCGAAGTCGGCAACGTTAATGTCAATGTTAGCTGAGTTTGGAAGCCCTTTCTCAAGAATACGTTTCGCGACTGTGAAAGCCATGTCTGCGTGGAGGAACTACTGATGTTAGAAAAGGAGTGTTGTAGTCAATAATTACGCATTCACAAACTTACAGAAGAAGCAACTCCGTAGTTGTTCATGGCATGTCCTTCGATAATATCCTTGAGCGCTGGGTCGGTCATGTCCGACTCAGCCACGAGCTGGGCTAAGGATTCAGTGTAGTTCTCCGAACGAAGTTCGTGGATGCTTGTAGTGCGGAAGCCCTTGACAGTCTGAGTCCTGGCCTTGGTGAAGTTGGGATCAGACAGCGCCTGTCCCTTCGTCAGATTCCAGTCTCCGCTATACTGAATCCAATAGTTTTTATTGCTCCACGTGTATGTCGGGGTATCGACCAGTCGGAGAGCCTGTTCAAAAGGTAAATGGTACTCCGTCCAATCTATGGTTAGGCCAGCATTGTACAAAGCAGTAAGTGCCTTGCCGAGCGTGGTCCAGTTGTCCTGGTCTCGGTGCAATGTTGGACATGCCAATCGAGTGTCCGACAATGTCTTTGCGATAAAGCTGACACAGCAAGGATGATGGCCGATCTCTATCCAGATGGTGGATTTCGACAGAACGCCAGATGTCTAAGCGGCATTGAGTCTACTAATATAGTCGACTGTTTCTCGAGTTGCCTTGGCTAAGTATCTAATATCAATGTCGGAAGTAAGGACTTTGGAGTAGAGGGGTGAAATGACGGGAATTCTGAGCGGCTTGCACACAACAGCATGCGTCAATTCGACAAAGTCATCCCCCAAAACTTCCATCTGGCTTGTGTGGTATGCATGGGGCACATTAAGCCTTATGGTCCTATAGCCTGCTTTCCCGAGAACGGTCGCAAGAGCCTCCAGGTCTGCCACTGCGCCACCGACTACTGTTTCCTCGGGACCATTGATGCAAGCCACGTCAAAGGAAATGCCGTCGGCAGCTTTTAGGACATTTTCGTGAGACGCTCGAACGGACAGCATGCCGTGCGTAGCAGGCGTACATTTTGTCTCCAGCAGCGTCGCACGCGTTCCGACGAGGAAAATAGTGTCACTATCGGAGAAGACACCTGCTGCATTCAATGCAGCATACTCACCCAGGCTGTGGCCTATCACGACGCTTGGCTTGACGCCAAACAAGGCCCAGAGTCGTGTTAGAGCGATCTCTACGCACACGATAGCTAGATGTATAGAACCTGTGGGTACATCTTTAACATTGCAGGTGCTGTTGATGATAGGCAAGAAGGAAGGGAACTTCTGGCGTTGTGCAATACCGTCGAGTCGGTCCAGTTGCTGCCGGAACGACCTGGAGTCGCGGTACAGTTGTGCGCCAATGGGGATGTAGAATGTCCCTTGGCCAGTGAAAGCGAAGGCCACGGGTGCTTGTTTTGAAGAAGTAGGCAACTGGTCGAGGGCGGTTTCAATATGCGGACGAAGAAGTGTAGCAGCCTCCTTGAGGGAAGACGCAAGTACCGAAACCCGGTAATTGTAGTGCATCTTCCGTGCAGACAAAGTGTAGGACAAGTCAGCGATAGAGACATCTGGCCGCGTTTCAACAAATGCCACGAGACGTCTGAGGTTCTCTTGAAGAGAGAATGGTGTCTTGGCCAAGATTGTGATGGGGTGCGTAGGTCGCGTGTCGTCGCCAACTCTTGGACGCGGCGTCGCTTCTTCCACTATCATTGCTGTATTTCCTCCAGCTGCTCCAAAATTGTTCACCATTGCCAACCTTTTCCGATCGCTGCTCTGTTCCCATGGTGTGGCCGTGAACGGAATGACAACGCCCTTCTTATCCAAATCCTTGGGCAAAGCCGGATTCAGCCCCGTCTGGATACCAACATGTGGAGGGATAACGCTTTTTTGGAAAACCAGCATGGTCTTGATGAATGCCATGATACCAGCGGCAGCTTCCCCGTGCCCGACATTGGGTTTTACAGTTCCAATATGGCGGCTTGTGTTTCTTGGCTGCCCGTTAGCAAAGACACTGGTGACTGACCTCATCTCCGTTGGGTCCCCCGCGATAGTGCCCGTTCCGTGGAACTCGACATAGCCTACAGACAATGGATCAATGCCTGCACGTTTGACCATCTGATTATAAAGATGGGCCTGTGCCAAGTCGTGGGGGTGTGTGATGGATACAGCCTCAGCCGAATGGTCGGTGCCTGCAGCAAGAACGACAGCGAGAATGTTGTCGTTGTCAGCTTCGGCGTCTTCGAGTCGCTTGAGAACGACACTGCCGACGCCATCGGCGCGACAGTAGCCGTCTGCTCCCTCGTCCCACGTTTTGCAGCCTCCAGTAGGGGATAAAAAATGACCCTTACTCATGCCAGCGTAGACGTCCGAGTTGGTGATAATGTTCATACCACCTGTGATCGCCATATCAATGTCACCGCTCCAGAGCGAAGTACGGGCAGCTTGAATAGCTGCCAAACTGCACGAACAAGCTGTATCGATGCTGTAGCTTGGTCCCCAGAACTTCAGGAAATAATTGATGCGGCCAGGACCAAAAGCTCTACATCCGCCAGGAATGAAATAAGTTCCAATATCCTGACCAGTGTTGACCTCACGGTAATCGTCGCTAGCACATCCGTAGAATGTGCCGACGCGACGCTGATGAATACCTCTGCCATGAACGTATCCCGAACTCTCCAAAGCCTCGTAGGCTGTGACTAGAGCCAATCGCTGCATGGGATCGATCTGCTCAGCTTCACGCGGAGACATACCGAAGAAAAAAGCATCAAAGAGTCCTGGACTGTCTATAAAATAGCCGTAGGGTGTTTTAGATGTGTTGGACTTCTCTCCCGTCGGGTCCACATGACTTGCGATATCGAACCGATCAGCTGGTACAGGTGCATGGACGTCGCGACCCTGCACCAACAGCTCCCAGAACTTCTCAGTGTCGTCGGCACCACCAGGAAATCGGCATGCCATGCCAACGACGGCGATTTTGGCCGACTTTGCATCTCGTGGTGGGCTTTGCTCCAGATTTAGACTTATTACGGCGGGCATCATCGTCTGGTGCGACAGAGTGGTGGCAGAAAGCTCGGTGCTTCATCGTTCGAGGACGCTCGCCATATAATGCGAAGGTTGTAAACTCCACAGCTGCGCTTCGTCTGGTGAAAGTCGTTTCAAATGTGCAGAGACGCCATCAATGGTCTGATCCCACCGAATGCTTTGCGTTAGAATTTCCGTCATTATCTCTGTGAGCAGTGATGTACCATCTGTCCCCTCGAAGGGTCGGCCGGTTCCAGGAGAGAATATGGGGAAGCACAATTGACTGTTTGGTGTGATGCCTTCGACAATCTGCTTGACATGCTCTGGGCCATAAGCCTTATTAGTATGCCACATACCCTGAACCTTCCTCATTGGAACGTTTTTCGTGTGTTTGAAGAATTCCGACTCTGAGAAAAGAGATCTGAGAGTTGACGGCGGGCAGCCAATACTCACTGATTTATCGTCGGTGTTGAAAACCGTCGCCATGCTGGCCTCAGGGTATGCCTGGGATGATTTGTTCAGCGGTCGTTGAGTCGGCAGGTGTTATGAGCTCACCTTTTCCGCATTGAAATCTGCTACTACTTGTTGGGCCTCTTTTAGATCAGCCCCATGGGCACAGTACACCCAAGCCTGCGACAACAAGGTCAGCAAATATTTCCTATTTGGGATGTCTTTGGATTTGAAACATGTATAAGATACTGTCTTTAGAGTTGTTTCTAGGGTAATAGGCTCCAGAAAATTCTATATTTCCTCATAAGACAATGTGTTAATTTATGAATCACCCCCGGTTAGGAAATTTTACTCCTGAAAAATCGCTTACTCCTTCAGCATTGATCTCGTTGGGCGACACCTCGAGTGACCGACAAACTTGGTCTATGATAAGTCCAAATCGGAATGTGACTTTGGTGATTTCAGCGGCCATGACTGGAAGCAACAGCGGACTGGGGGAGAGTGCAATGGCTGCCCCAGAGAGCAAACCTGGGCCCCGTCCGATAAGCACGGCATTTTCTGCTCGAAAATCGTATTCAAGAGGATGAGCTTCGTGGTAGCTTTGGTTGACGGGTCAGCGCCTGGGTTTGAAGCCTTTGCTTTACATCTTGACTTACGCAATGAAGATACCCAACTGGAAGACGAGAACAAGAACTCGCTCAATAGCTCCACCCAACGGCGTCTTCCTAAGCTCAATAACACTATCGGTCAGGTCTAATACGCTTTCAAACGCAGGGACCAACTCCCTCTGAGACTTCTCCAGTCGCCGGCATTCTTGCTTCACAGCAATAGTGATCTCCTCGAGAGTCGACGCAAGGATAGGGTGATTTCTCTCTTTGCTCAGCAGATGCAATTTTCTAAACAAAGTACGCTAGTCTCCTTCGGGGTCCCCTTGAGGGATTTCGCCAGACAAATAGATGATCTTCGCATGCGTCATGGTACTTAGGCTTCGCATAGGACCTTTACCACGCGAAGTAGCGGCGGCGATTTGGTATAAATAAGGGGCTTTTACCACGTGGCAGAGGGGGGAATAAGTCAGTCAGTCAAAGATCAGTGAGCACGTTGAAGTGATTGACCGATCAAGAAATTGAGGCTCTATTGACTGACTCAACTTATCAACTTATAAGTTTATCTAAGTGACTATAGTCGAATTGAAGGGATTCGGAATCCGAATCCAGGCAAAGACTACCTTAGTCGTCAATCAACGGCAGCCGAATCCCGAAGCTTACGAGGTCCCCCACTTAAACACTTGTCATACGGAAAGACTTGCAGAAAATCCGCGGCATCACTTCAGGGAACGTCCCTAGAAAGTCAGCGATGTTATAGGCTAGAAAGCGAGCGGGACCACTCAAAGAACATTGGAGGTACAGGGGCATGTGCCTGAAGGAGCTTTGCTAAGTCGCAGGGTGTCCAGTAAGTCAGCCAGTCAGTCATCAGTTGAATTTCCAATTGACTGACTTAACTGCCGAGTCCTGACAACCTACTGTAGTTTCAACTTTCCGGCAATAGGTGTATGGTCTGTGGGTGATCATGTGATCTCAGCCCTACTTGATAAGGTCCAAATTCGCTAGCCCATAATTCAACCAATCAGAGGCTTCTGGAGCAAATTAGGTCTGATTATCTAGTGGCAATACCCTCCAAAAAAAATTGAGGGTATTCCCGCCTTATCATGAGCAAAAACGAGGGTCAAACGCACCCTATTACAAGCAAAATTCAGGGCTACCCTCGACTTAGGAGCGGATTGTTGCTCGACTTAGCAATACTCGCCTGAAGCGATTCCGAAGACTTTTAGCAAGCTCCTTGATTTTTATGAAAACTGAAATTTGGTTTTCAATTGTTATGTTCTTCCTATGCTACTGTCGCAGAGATGATGCCATGGAAGAGTTCATGGTCGTATACAATGGCCTCCTTGATCTCCAAGCCAACCTCCCCGAGCAGATCCTTCCACTGCTCCCCGGTCCGCTCTAGGCTACCACATGCACCCAGCATGACCAAGTCCAGCGCAGTGGCAAATGACGGAATCTCTGTTTCTGGAAGGATCATGTCATTTATGAGCAGCACAGACTGTGGCGTCATGGCCGATTTGATTTGGCGCAAGATGGTCTTTGCTTTCTCATCGCTCCAATTGTGCAGAACCCAGCCTAAATGATAGAATTTGGCACCTAAGAATCACTACAATCAGTATGCAGATCCAACGGTATCAATTTGGAATCAAGATTCCGAGGTGAGCCCCCTTGTTTAAGTGTGTTTTGGGGTCGTAATTCACACTCACCTTTAATCTGCTGCGGCTGGAAAAAGTCGTGTTCCAGTTTCTCGACTCCCGGCGTCGGCAGAGCATGAGTCAAAGTGTCAGGCAAATCTTCCAACAAGATGCGGCCGGGATGTTAGGGAATCTGCTTTTAAACAACGCACAATAATGTCCCACATTGCCACCGATATCCACGAAAAGCGCTTCCTCGGGGTTTGGATTCCAGCCCTGCGTCTGCTTTTCAAACGGATACTCCTTCAGCCAACGACCTCGCACACCTTGCTCCAGACCCATGTACTTTATAAGAGCCTTCAGATTCTCGGGGTGCTAAGAAAAGTATGTGTAGGTATCGAGCTCGGTGTTGTATGCAGGCTGGAAGACGGTGGCCTTGCCATCTGTAACATCTTGGTAGTTATTCTTCCGCAAGAACGCTGGCATTTCCTGGAAGAGAGGACCGCAGTTCTCGAAGCTGTACATGCTCGGTTACAACGCGCTTAGCATAATTTGTTCAAGTGCGGTACGTACAAATGCGTCACAATCGTGATAGCCTCGGGAGCCGCAAGGTGGTGACATTTGCTGTTTGCTTCGAATCTATCGGCCGCGTTCTGGCGGATCAACCCAACAGAAGCCATGTATCTCAGCAGACGGCCTGACAGCGAGATCAGCCAAGTTCTTGGCGAAACTGGAGTCCGGGGGATACAACGCACTAAGGGTCAGAGGATGAGCGCCTGTCAGAGCCTGCAGTTCTTTTAGAGTCTGAGGGCCCTGGGCATCCAATGTCTGGAAAATCTTCAAGTCATGACCGATTCGAGCTGCTGCGGTCTGCAAAGGCTACAGAGCAGAACTAGTGAAAGCGTGCAGGTGATTGCAAGAATGACTGGGCCTACATAGAGAGATCTTCGCAAAGTCAGCGGCATGTTTCTTCTTTGATATTAAGTGCAAATTCTAAGCTTACAAGCGGATTGCCGTCTCTTTTGGCGTCTCAGTAGAGGCAATAGTTTCGTATAAATCGCGTTGGAAGAATTTTCGCGAAACCTCATCTTCGGAGGTCAAACGTTTCTTAACTTCTGCCAAAAGATCTGCCATCGTGTTAAACTTTTGTGGTTGAGATGACTGGTGCAAATAGGACGGCTAGAGGTGGTATTTCAAGCGGTTATATACGAGCTACAGCTGCTCGCCCTGTAAGCTCGGCTGGAAGAATGTTTCGAATATGTTACTAATTAGTGTCCTTACAGAAGTATGCCTCTCGGAAAAGCAGTATGTCTCTGGAAAAAGCAGGCTGCCGACCTCGACACCTTGCATTCCTTCCAACCTGATCCTGGACGGTTTAGGGAACAGCTTGATGCTGACTATCAGCCGAAAGTCCGATACAAGTAAACAAAACCTATAAAATTCCGATTGGTCCATTAATCAGTTCTCCGCTGTCGTGTCGCTTGCGCTATCGGTCTGAAAAACAAAACCCTCCGGACCTCGGGGGCCGATTTTTGAAAAGATCGATTTTAGGTCTAAATCAGAATATATAATATCTGAGGTAATATAGATTACTGGATCCTCGGCACATACATACTAATATCGACGCAAGCGCAGACTCGCAAAAGTACTGTGAAAACTCTGGTCAGTTCGACTTTTCATTCACATATAACAACGCCCAAAATGTCGTCCCCTCACGTGCTTATCATCGGCGCTGGCATGAGCGGTCTCACGCTCGCGCAACAATTGAAGAAAAACAACATTTCCTTCACCGTTTTCGAGCGAGATCTGAACAACGCCTCCCGCGGCCAAGGTTGGGCGCTCTCGTTGTTCGGAGAGGCCTTCGACTTGATGAAGACTTTGATGCCGTCGGAATTGGGGCCCGTGGAGCAGACGAGCCATCTGCTTCCCCTCGAGCTCCAACCACAATTCTCTTTCTATGACATTACCCGCCCAGACTTTCGGGTCGGTGTCGTCGCCGATGACACTCTCAAGGTCGTCCGAGCGAACCGCCGAAGGCTGCGCGACTGGCTGATGCAGAATATCAACGTAAAGTTCAACAAGCGTCTGCTTCGCATGGAGGAGCACGGTGATAAAGTCACGGTGTATTTCGAGGACGGCACTTCGGCGACGGGTGACTTCCTGGTCGGTGCCGAGGGTACACGCAGTGTGGTGCGCAAGCACCTCCTCCGAGGCCAGGACGTGATGAAACCATTACCGATCTGCTCAATTTTCGGCGAGATTTCGCTCAGTGGTGACGACTTTTCACAGCAGCTCACGCTCTCACATTCCAACTACATCGTCATGGACCCTAGGCTCGGTAGTGACCAGCAGACGGCCATTTTCTGCGCCCTCAACCGAGTGAGCCCTGATGGTAAGACTGGATACTACTACTATATCCTTCTTTGGGTAGACAAGCAGGCTCCTAAGCACGCAGGCGAGAAGAATTGGACTGAGTCGGCGTCAAAGGAACAGTTAGCAGCCTTTGCGCGCAAGAAAACCAGGGGTTACCGGGACAACCTCCGCGCCCTGGTGGATAAGATCCCTACAGAGGGATACAACACCCCTGGCTTCCAGCTTCAGAGTGTGGAGTTAGAGCCTGAACAAATGCCAGCTGGAAGGGTGCTGTTGATTGGCGATGCAGCGCACTCGATGGCTCCATGTAAGTCTCTCGATCGTCGTGTTTTTTCCCCTCGTTTTGGCATTGGATGTATTAAACAACACATACTGACGATAAGGGTCAAAGTCCGTGCTCTAGCCGCAAACACGGCCTTCGTCGACGCGTTCAAGCTCAGCGAAGTCCTCACACGCGCGCGGGACATGCAGGCGTCAGGCGAAGCGCTGAAGGATCTCGTGTCAGCGTTCAACGTAGACATGATTGCACGCGGCAAGTCGGCGTCCAAGCTGTCCAACTCGGTGCTCGAGGCCCACGGCGAAGAGGCTAAGTTTATTACATTCGGCAGGGAGGCCGGACCGATGCCGCCGAAGGCTGTAGTGTTGTCAGATGTAAATGTTGTAGGGTAAGATGAGTTCATACTGCTTTCGGCATCAAATTTAGTTTCGCAGCTATTCTGAAATATATGAGTCCATACTGCTTTCGGCATCGGATTTAGTTTCGCAGCTATTCTGAAATATATGAGTTCATCCTGCTTTCGGCATCGGATTTAGTTTACCAGCTATTGTGAAATAAACTTGAATATGTAAAATATTTCGTCGTAAGAAACAAGAAGAATGTTGTTGTGGAGTGGTGGCGTCCCTGCCCGTTTCGGCTATTTCCACTAATGCCGTCGTGTTTCGGCTCTGTCCACTAGTGCAGTCGTTGCATGTTGGACCCACAACCCGCGCGCGTCAGACCGAGAGACACATGGGCCCGACCTTCGCGAACTTAAATTCCTCCTCCCCCGAAGCTCGGACCCTCGGCTTTACTACGTATACTGATTTAAAATCACACTTCTGTCTCAGCTTCCTGACAGATGACATGATATTGGCGCGCGGGCACCTTGATCCGCCACGTCAGGGTATAATGCGCTATGCCCAATACCGTTGTGCAGGGTTAGGACTCTATACGCTTATACGGGAACGGAGTTTGCGGTGGTCAGTTAGCTTATCTTCTCTCATTGTTCCTCTACCTCGTTATCCTCCCCTAAGTTTCTTGTGTGGGGAGTCTTTTGCTTTTACCTTTTGAGTGTAAATCGAAAATGTCAACAGTCAACCACCAGACAAGCACGCAGTTTGACGACCATTCTGGTCCCGAGCTATCTGGAACACGAACACCATCGACGGGAACCTCCCATTCCCACAAGCTGCCAGTTGAAGATTTTGAAAAGGGACCACCAGTTGAAAATGAAAATGCGCAAACGGTATGTTCAGAAGATGAAAAATACAGACGCCAGCAGCTGATTCTTTGGGTCCCATCTAGATCGTGACCTGGGATGGTGCGGACGACCCCGAGAACCCTAAGAACTGGTCTTTCAAACGTAAATGGGGCATCACTGTTCTAGTGTCGCTTATCACATTCATGACGGGCATTTCCTCTGCTATCATCGCGCCCGCTAGCAATGTAATCGGTGATGAGTTGAACGTCCACACTTCTTTTCGGGAGCAGCTCAACTTCTCCATCATCCAACTTGCTTATGTTATCGGACCCCTGGTGTTAGCTCCGCTCTCCGAGGTATACGGACGTTCGTTTATTCTTCAGCTCGCCAATATATTCTTTTTGATCTTCAATTTTGTGAACGGTTTCGCGAATACCGAAGGCGAGTTCCTGGCCTTCCGCTTTCTCAGTGGTCTGGGCGCTTGTGCTCCATTGACAATTGGTGGCGGTGTCCTCTCTGATCTATGGCGTCCAGAGGAGCTTGGTATGGCCGTTGGACTTTACACTTTAGCGCCTTTGCTTGCTCCTGCCCTCGGACCCTTGCTTGGAGCTTGGATTGTCGAGAAATCTACGTGGAAGTGGTGCTTCTTTTCCATCACCATTTTCGGAGTGATTGTGCAAGTCCTCGTTTTCTTTACGCTGAAAGAGACCTACGGCCCACGAATCTTGCAAAAGAAAGCCCAGAAGCTGCGTAAGGAGACCGGGAATGACCAAGTGCGGACGAAATTCGAGCTTAAAGATTTGCGCCTCACCTCTATCATGCGAACATCGCTTGTTCGCGTCGTTCTTCTGCTTACCACTCAACCCATCGTTATTTTCCTCTCCGTTTACTTTGCGATGGTCTATGGTATCATTTACCTTATGCTGGTGAGTACTTATCGAATTTTCCATCTTCAATATTCGATGAGGAGCTGATTTGGAATTCTCTTCCATCAGTCTAGCTTCCCATCGTTGTGGACGAATCACTATCACGAATCCGTTGGGATTGGCGGTCTCAATTACATTGCTATCATGATCGGTTTAACCATCGGTGCACAGGGGGGTGGTCGTATTGTAGACTATTTATACAAAACCCTCAAAGCTCGATCGCCTGATAATACCGGCGCGCCCGAGTTTCGTGTGCCGCTTCTTTTCCTCTCCACCTTTTTAGTGGCAGCGGGGCTTTTCATGTATGGATGGTCTGCCCAGGCGAGGACTTTTTGGCTTTCCGCAGACATCGGTGCTGCTATCTTCTCTATAGGGGCAGCTATGACGTTCGCTTCAATCCAGACATATATTATCGATTCTTATCCGCTGTTTGCAGCGTCTGCCATAGGTGCGACAGCGGTGCTGAGAAGTTTGACTGGGTTTGGGTTCCCGCTCTTCGCCCCCGCTATGTATGACAAACTTGGTTATGGCTGGGGTAATAGTGTGCTTGGGTTCGCCGTTCTGGCCGTTGGCTATGCCGGGGCTCTTGTCCTCTGGTTTTTCGGTAACTGGCTGAGGAAGGCGAGTCCATATGCAAGGGGAGGCGATTAAAAAGTGTAAAATAATCAATTCGCACCTATCTACACAGGTGAGAGGGCCAAATTATGTGTATACATCATTAGAAAGCGAAACAGGAATCGGTTTACTACTTTTAATTGAATCTTTCGATAGAATATTTAGAGCCAATCTGAAATAAGATTATAGGAAAGCATGGAAAAAGGGCCCAACGATTAGTGAATACAATTCTCACATTGATAATAAAATATCTATAGCCATTGTAAGAAGTCGGCTGAATGTGCCGCCGGCACCGACGTCGTAAAGGTTTGAGTACCGGCGTACAGACGTCTATGCGCATTGCGTATTCGTACATGGTAACATGGTGGCTGGCTACCAATGGGACGGAACACATGTATAATACACTTTCGATCAATATGAACAGAAGTTCCAACGGCTGCTGGACCTGTCGACTTCGGCGCAAAAAGTGCGATGAACAGCGTCCTGTTTGCAATGAATGCCTGACGCTCCACATCTCTACCTGCAACCACGGCGACAAGCCGGCATGGATGGACGGTGGTGTAAAGCAGGAGGCCATGGCCGAGCAGATCAAGAACGAGGTCAAGCAGCAGGCTCCTTATCGCCGTCGCTATAAGCCGGAGTCGGCAGCTGACTCTAATTCCAATGTCTCTATTCCCGAATCCGGAGATCAGAGCGAAGCCAGTTCTTATATGCATGAGTCCAGCGCGACTCCTTCAGATCCCTCAGATGCTGCTTCTCCCGTTAACACTAAAGAAGTATGTAAGCAAATACTACAGATGAGACCGTTCCCACAGTCGGACTCGGTGCTACTGGTGTTCTACCTCGAACGCGTCCTCCCTTTTCTGTTCCCTTTCTACCGGCCTGCGCCGCTCCATGGCGGCCGAGCATGGATCCTGGATCTGGCCATCAGCAGCCCCGTCGTCCGTCAAGCTATCCTTTGCCAGAGCTCATATTTCTTTACATTAACGCACGGAACCTCTATCATTACAGACGATCGTATGTGGGAAGCCTTACTAAAACAAACGAGGGATGCGTTTAACATGTTACGCAATTCCATTCAGATTATCGAGAGCTACGACGAGAATGAGCATATACTTGGCAGCGTTCGCGCCATGGCCGCTATCATGCAGCTGCAACGCTTCGAGATTGCCATTACTTGTTTTGACAACTGTCAGGCGCATCTTAATGCGGCCCTAACGATTTTCAGGAAAGTCGTTGATGTCGTTGGAGCTGCCAACCTCGCTAGCTCTTCCACCACGTTCCAAACTATCCTCAGCCTCCTTGGCCCCCCAACATGGATCCTACCAGCCCAACAAGCTGAAGTATCTAGCTCTGAGCAAGCCGCCTTTCGCTTTTCAACAGCCCTGTTGCTTTTCGATGATATCATTGCGAGCACTGCCTTGCAGGAGCGTCCGCAACTGTACGACTATCACCACAATCTCTTATGCAAAAGCGATGGCATCGATAGCGTCCCGCCCATTAACCTTGAAACTACTATGGGGTGTCAAAACTGGGTACTCAAGCAAATCGGCGAGATTGCTATTTTGGACGCATGGAAGAAACACTGTAAGGCAGCCGGCAACCTGGATGTTGGTGAGCTGGTACATCGCGCAACAGCTATCAAGAAAACGCTGGAGGCTCATGTCTCGCGTTTCGAACCCGATTTGGTGTCCGTGCCTCAGGAGAGCAGTTTACTAGACGACATGTTCGCAGCGGAAGACTACTCGGGACAGGCTCGGACTATTGCCCGACAAAGCTCGTTGGTGACACAGATCTGGGCGCATAGTACCTTCCTCTATCTATCTGTCATCGTATCCGGGTGGCAGCCTGCCAACGCCGATGTACGGCATCATGTAGCTCAAGTCCTCGAGCTGTTGACGCGTCACGTGTCGCCTCCGGCCTTGTTGCGTACCATGGCCTGGCCGTTCTGCGTTGCAGGTTGCTTGACAGAATGTGCGCAAAAAACCTGTATACGCGACATGGTAGATTCGCTGCGACCAGCCAGCCGCTTTAGCACTGTGCGCCGCGGCTTCTACATTATAGAAAAAGTGTGGAACGATATGGCCATGGGCAATGCTGGCGAATTCGCCACGTATTTTCGAAGTGATAGTACTCTCGTATTACTCGTGTAATATAGTAAGGCCTTATTGTAAGGTGTGAGAACCTCTTTGATTTTTCACTGTTCGGTAGCAAGCTTTTTGAAAGTGAATTCAAATAACAGTATGAATAGTAAGAAGTTTCCTTATTGTTTCCGGATTGTTACCTCAAGGTTCCGACCTTAGCACGTCTCATCCCCGGGTATCCTGGGTACGGGCTGATATATACAGTTGATTTCATTGCCATAGGCGCTGACGTTAAACGGATGGCCCGCACACCTTATTTGGGCGGGGTAACTACCAAGGTCAAGTGAAATGAGATGTAGACGTAATTATAGGTAACCACTTCACACACACCATCCTACTTTAGCCATACATCACCGAAAACTTTGCACATACATCATCCCCCGCATTAAACTTAATCGAATAATTCGACAGCTTCGTAAACAAACAGTAAAGAAAGCGCATGAGAAGATACTTGATTTTGTGTCTGCTTATCATTAAATTTCATGTATTTTCTCATGAATATCTCGATGCAAATTTAAATCTGAAACATATCTTTCGCATGCTCAGAATTAATCTTTATTTACATCTTTATTTTACATCTGAAATGTGCTCATGTAAAAGATAAAAATATTATTTATTTTTTCTTAATTCTTTTCTTAATTCTTTTTCGAGTAACTTTTTAATAATCTTCTCGTTAATTATTACGAAGCGTGTTAACATAAAATAAAACCTTTTATTCATTTAAGCGCTTTCGGCACTAGCCTGCTTAGTCTTTTTGTTTTACTTTATTATAAATACAGCTTAAAATCTCGTTCTTTCTTCTGTATTCTTAATATTCTAGTTATAATTATCTTTATTAATTAAACATTTTACTTAGCTACGTACTACATTATTATAATGTAATTAAATTCTAAGCACGATCTTAATATTAATTTCGTTAACGAGAATTAAATAATGATAATTAATTATTAAATATTTACGTATTTTCGTATTTAAATTTAAAAAACTTTCGTCGTGTAAAGTTTTTAAAGATTTATTATCGTTATTACGAGATAATAAAACGCTACGAGACTTTTATTTACACGCGATTAAAAGCTTTTAATAATTTTTTTTTAATTTTAATTATCGTTAATTTTTAAACGCGTAATATATTAACAGCGAAAATGATTAACGAAAATAAAAAATTAACATTTATAAGCTTATCGTCATCGTTCTTTAAATATGTATAGTTTTTTTCTTACTTTTTCGCTTATCGCATTATTTATCATAATGATTTTATAAATTATTAATAAAAATTATATAATGAAAGCGACGATCGCGACGAAGTAAATAATTTAAACTTTAAATTATTTTATTAAACTTAATGTATACTTAATTAAGTTTAATGCGAAGAATAATATATATATAAAGTTTTTATAATATATAATTAAAGTAAAATAATGTATATAAAGTAATTATTTAATTTTATTATAAAACTATTTTAATTAATTAAATTTAAAGCTATACTAGTAGTTTAGCTTAGTAAAGTATTATTTTATTATCATTTTCTTATCGTTATTATAATCGTCGTTATTTTAAAGTTT
>JAABUO010004921.1_pt1 | contig 15697 bp, 18 predicted proteins | sample 5559291 | NCBI WGS metagenome assembly JAABUO01 (sample SAMN10711878, study PRJNA513372) | rock metagenome | isolation source: Antarctica rocks | place: Antarctica: Victoria Land, Finger Mt sud
GGGCCCTGTTAGCCAAGTGGTGGTGGCAGCAATATGCCACACATTCAACAAGCATGTCATCAAGGACACTGAGCAGGCAGCTGTTGCTATAGCAAGGAGAATGTATCAGGATGTTTGTGTACTCAGCACATGATTGAACTGCCCTGCCAGTCTGTTGTGTGCAAGTCTCTGGTGTTGATGCTCGTGATCATTCACTTCCAGCAAGATTTGCAGCATTTGCTTGGTACCTGTATCTATATAGGAATAATATATTGGACAGCATTGGTGATGTACACACACTGAGTGACTCGAATGCATGTATGCTCAACAATTAAATGGTCAACAACCTGTATGGAAGCTGTGCATACATAGCACCACAGGTAGACAATCTGACTGTGTGTCATTGATGTCAATGTTGAAAATTGTTGGGTAAGAAAATCATGTTACACTTGAGACCGTGCATATGCAAAGTCACAGCAGCTGAAAACATGGTGTCAGAATGTGACTAGAAACATGATGGCATCACAGCCAGAATTCAGCGATCTGCACAGGCATTCAACTGCATGTGTTGTGCACACTCTTGCCAAAGGGCATTGTATTTGACAAAACTTGTTGACAAAACTGTGCACGCACTGCATCATCGTCCAAGACAACAGCTGAACTACACCGATGGCGCATGTATGTGTGTGGACCACTAGGAATAAAATGTCTACACTATAGAAGGCCCCAGGTCAAGCAAATGTCAATTGGACATGGCAACAAATGTCCATACACTACTTCAGCCTGACTTGCACACTACTTCAGCCTGACTTGCACGAGTGACCAGTCATGACTTGCTATTTTGTTCATCCTCGGCAGAGACTTTCCTGAGATGGGCTACGACACCTCATTCAGGTGAAAGTCGTCATTGTCGGCACCAGTGAAGGGGAAAATGACAAGCAGAGGCAGCTCATCCTCTGCATGTGACGGGCCTGTGAATGGGATGACAGAAGGCGCTGACTTCTCGCCCACAACCTCTCCAATAGCAAGTTGTACAGGCAATTCAGTGCCTGTGGTGTCCTCCAGACTCAGGCTGCTGGTTGGCACCATTTCAGCAGTGGAGGATTTGATGTCTGAGGCAAATGAGATCTGCATGGGGCAGGGTGACAGGGCCTGGGGCACCTCCTCTGCATGCCCTGGGGCAGTTGATGGACCCCAGGACAAGTCTGCTGCAGTCCATGAGGCAAAGGATGGCGCAGAAGGCAAGTCACCTGCTGCTGGACCTGTGGCAGGGGACAGGGCCAAGGGCACTTCCGCTGCTGGCCCTGGGGCATGTGAAGGTAGACACTGAGCAGGGTCCGGGTGAGGTGATTGGGCCGTATCTGACAATGGCCCTTCTGCAATCTCATCGACTTCACAAGAAGCCAGTTCCTCTTGCCTCACCACATCAAAGAGCATTTCAACATCGATGCCCTCTCTCTGGGCCAAGCCAGACAAGACGGCCACCTGCAGGACGACTTCAGTGGTGAGAGAAAAACAATGGCAGAGAAAACAGGATGTGGCTCCTGCTGTGGACATTGGATGGTCCCATGTGATGTTGAGTCCTGGCCCCTGCACCTGGGGGTCCTTCAGGCAACAAGCAACAAGGCAGTGATCTACACACAGTGTACTTTTACTAATTCTGACATCTCATGACCTTGTCTGTATATTTCCCTGACGAAACATTATGCAATTGTCAACTGGTCCTAGCTGGCCCCTATGACCACATAGAGTCTTTGATTGATTGATTGATTGATTGACAACAGACAATGCAGGACAGCAGCAACATGGCATGGACCTTTGACTCAATGACTTGTCCTTGTCACAAGTGGTCGTATTGCATTGCTTACCTTCCATTCAGACAGGCCAAGCAGCGTGTGGGCCAGCTCCAACTCTGATTCTTCCTCTTCCTCTGATTGACTCTGCATCAGGCACGCCATCAGTGACAACCTCTGCACACATTATGTTAACCCACCAGAAAGAAATCAAAAGAAAAGACTACGCCTTCCAGCATTAATCGAAGAAAAGTTAATCCAACACATTAATATGATACTCAGCATAACATGTTTGAAACGCAAATCAATTTATCAGTTTGTCTCATAAAAGGCATAAAACCTAAAGCAACACTCACAGTCGACATCATCACAGCGCCTACATCAGCAATGGCGCCGGCGGCACCGGTGTTCATATGCACGATGTTCGCTGTAAAGGCTGTCCACCTCTGAATTTCCTCTCTTCAGGCATGCACAAAACACAAGCATGCTGTGGCGGGCCATCATCACATGCATGCGAGCTACACCTCAACTCTGCGCATACGGGCGTCAAAGTAATGTCTGTGACATACGTGATCATCAGTCATGAAGCCAACCTGCTGCTGACTGCTTGCGTTGGAAGGACGCAGTAGTTGCAGTTCCTGTCTGAGGGCTGCCACCTCTGCCTTGTCCTGTGCGGCAGCTTCCTGAGCAGCTGCCAGATGTCCCATCAAGGCTGCATGCTCCTGCACTGGTCCCAAAACGTTCAGCAGCCATACTGAGACAAGCAAGCTTCAACACATCAGTTATCTTCACTTTCCTGATGCAGTCAACATCTGCTGTTCACAGCAAACAGCTTGAGGTTGGTAGTAATGCAGCAGCACCTTTCATGCTTGTTGTACGTCTAGACTCTGCCATGTTGTTGCATGCAAATTCTAAGCTTCATTAGGACGCAGTGTAGCTAAATGGCAGTATAGCAGAATGACAGCAACGGCAACAGCAACAGCAACATCAGCAGCACTTCTACCACTGAGCACAGTAGAGCCTACTCACCTCTGACTTAGCAGCAAGCAGCTCAGGATGCTGCTGAGCCTGCTGCTGGATCCTTGCCTCTTCTGCTGCAAGTTCAGTCTGTGCTTGTTGCTCATGCTGTGACTCTGCTTCTGCCCTTTCACCTCTGAGCAGCTGCTCCTGCAGCTGCAGCCTCAGCTCACTCTGCTCATTGCTCATGGACTCAACTTGCTGAGCCAGCTTGGCATTCTCCCTGCTCAGCTGCTTGTGGTGGTGAGCTTGCTCAGGGTGAGCACCAGACAGAGCTGCATTCTGCTGAGTCAAATAGGCGTTTTGAGCAGTGAGAGCCTCATGCTGCTGAGCGAGTACTGAGTTCTCAGTTATCAAGCACTGAATGTTCTCTTGCCATTCTTCAGCTGCATGCTGCTGATGCTTGACAGACTGCACTCGCCGCCATAAGGCATCATTTGCACTGCTCAGCTCAGCCTTCTCAGCGCTCAACTGCTCAGCACGCTGACTCAGCTCAGCCACCTTGCCCCTAAGCTCCTGAGTCTGTAGCTGTGCAAATGAAGATGCAGTCCTCTCGGCATGCAACTCATGTCTCAGCTCGTTGACAGCATCTGTGAGGTGCTCAGCTTGCTGCTGTGCCTCTTGCTCTCCTGAATGCAGGCACTGCATTTGCTGAGTCATCTCCTGCTTCTCAGAGAGCAGCTGCTGCACCTGCTGAGTCAGCTGCTCATTTTCAAGATCCACAGGCTGCATCTGCTGCTGTGCGTGTCTTGTCACAATGCCACGCCTAGCCCTGATCTGCCATGTAGTGCCAGAGCACTCATCTTCAAGCCGTGCAGATGTGTCTACGGCAGTGACTGATGCAGCAGCTGCAGAAGAAGTTGCTGTCCGCCTGTGGAAGGTGGATTTTGCCAGTAGCCTCTCCACAAACGACAGCTGCTTCTCAGGCTGGTTCTGTGTTGGTGAGGGTGAGTCACCTTCCTGCTGACTGGACAATGACTGGAATGATGTGTCATTGCTGCTTGACTCAGCAGCGCCGCCACAGGAGGTAGGCGCCACGACGAGGGTCCGCACATGCTGCTGCAAAGCGGCCTTGTCCCTCTTCAAACTGGCAACAGCCGTTTCAAGCCCTTCAAGCCTGACCTCAAGGTCAAGCCTGGTGGCATCTGCCATTTGAGCCCAAAGGATGGCCTCCTCCCTCTCAGCCAAGGTACTCTCTATACCTGTCAGGAACAGCACAGCGCCACGTCACTACTCCAGTCTGTGTGTCACTTTGCTGCAATAGCACCAAACCAGCTTGTATATGGCAATGCATGAGTTCCCTGGGGAGAAGAAGGCATGCCAGCATGCAGCTGCAGGCAGCAGATGCGCTATTGCCTTATGCACAACCACATCTGTGTGCATTGATTGTGCTCAACAAAGAAGGCCAGAGCAGGAACCAGGCGCCATTGAAAGGCCTGAAAGCTGAAAGGGAGCGGATGACCTCTGCAGGTGAGAGAGAGGGGGGTGAGGGGGTAGCAGAAAGCCCAGGGGTCCCACAGAGGTCAGCACGGTGGCGGTGGGGGGGGATGAGGCGAGACGGGGTCAAGGATGACAGAGATAATTGGAGGCGCCAAGAGACTTGTAATTGTATGGACTTTACTGCTGTTAATTCAAAACCCCGGCTGGGTTTTATCATCAGCTCATCAGTCATGAATGGCAACATACAAATTGCAGTAAGCTGAGCTAACCTGGAGGGCCATAGCAGTCTTGCTTGCCACCTTGCAGCCTGGCAATCTGGTCCTGTCGAAAGCCGACTTCTCTTTCCACAGCCACCTTGCAGGCATCCTCCACTTCAGTCACATGCTGTCTCATCTGCTCCATCTCCCTTTCTCTGATAGCCTCCCTCTCATGCATGAACTGCAACTGGAGCTGAGGCCTTCTCAGACTCAGTGCAGTCTGAGGCTGCCCCACATCGCTGTGAAGACTGTTCTCTGCAGACTCAGCAGCTGAGTGAGTCACCTCAGGTGTCTGACTGAGCTCAATGGGGCCTGACTCAGTGGGCTGCAAGTCTGCAAGCTGCCTTGCTTGGGGCTGAGTCTCTGCAGTGTCAGAGGGAGCGGCATCTTCAGGCGCAGCTATTGTCACTGCCTGGACTGTGGCTGCAACACTATTGTCAGTGCTTGAGGCAACAGGCAGTGAAGCCGACAAGGCTGCTGTGATGTCAGCTGCCACAGCACTGTCGTCAGGCTCCAGCAGCTGTACAGCAGCAAATCTGACTTGAGCAGTGCAAGCTGCTGCCGTGTCAGTGTCTGCGCTGTATGCCTCTGCACTGTAAGCTTGTGCAGTTTCATCAGCCAAACTGTGAGCCTCTGCATCAGCAGCCTCTGCTTTGATGGCCTCTGCACTGGTGGCCTCTGCTGGCTGAGTCTGTGTGTTGTGTGCATCTGCACCTTGATCCTCTGCATCCTGAGCATCTGCAGTCTGAGCATCTGCCTTGTGAGCTGCTGCACTCTGAGCCTCTGTGCTGCGTGCATGTGCACGTTGATGTTGTGCAGTTTGAGCATGCGCACCCTGACCTCCTGCAGTGTACGCCTCAGCGCTGTGCGCATCTGCATCTTGTGCGTCTGCATTCTGAGCAGCATCTGTGCTGTGTGCGTCTGCACTGTGACCCTGTGCAGCCTGGCCCTTTGCATTCTGTGCCTCTGCACTGTGGGCTTCTGCACTGTATGCCGCTACGGTGTAGCATCCCTCAGCAGAAAGTGGGCTGACAGTCAGGTCAGAGGGTGGCAGGGGACGTATGCTGGTTGCACTGCTGCCATGAATGGCCCCATCAGGCCGGCACACAAAGCCTGTTCCAGCTGCCACAGCCACCAAAGGTGCAGGGCTGATGCCTGATGACTCAGCAGCGCCATGTGTTGGGTCAGTGAATGAGTCATGCACATTGGCAGGAGCCGCATCTAGTACAGCCAGAGCTGGATCAGCAGGCCGTGATGATGCACCATCATCGAGAGCACAGAGCTGTGCCACTGTTGCTGCAATGAGCTCATCCACTATCTGCGCCAGCTCGGGGTCTGCTGTCTCCTCAAGATCAGCGCCTGCTGCTTCCTCAAGAGCTGAGTCTGACAGCATAGGCTCAGACCTCTCCCATGTGACTGCAGGTACCGGTGATGCTGACTCACGGTCCTCCATGACTGAGTCTGCGCTCAGATCTGCGCCCTCTGTAGCGTCAGCAGCTGCCTCCTGAGTTGCATCAGCACTGGCTGAGTCGGCTGCTGCATTGGCCCTATCTGTTGCTGAGGCGCGAGCTGCTGCTGCCAGTGCACATTGAGAGGGGACCTTGGCTGAGTCACCAGCTGCTGCTTCTGTGGCTACCTGACAGTCATGACCAGCACGTGATGCCCCTGCGCCTGCTGGCTCACCGGCAGCTGACATGCTTGCTGCCTGCCGGATTCCAGGGGCCATTTCATGAGCTGCCCTCTCATGGTACCACTGCATGAAGTTGTCATGATACCGCGTCATGCTGTACTGGTAGACTGGGATACAGATGCCGCATCTCCACAACCAGGCTTCGATCTGCAAACAGCAGCAGCCCACATTCACTTTCCAGCAGTCATTTAGCGGGCACATGTCTTGCAGCAATACTGGTGTTTTACTTATGTGATCTGCTATGCTGTGCATGAATTCTTTGTCAAGTAATGAGTCATGGTTCAATCTGCTTCAGGCAGCAGAACAGTACTCCACAAGCCTTCCATGAATCATCATGTTGCTGCCAGTAGCTGTGATGTGGTAATATATGGGCAAAAAACACTGCATTGCTGCTGCAATGTGCATTCATTCAAGCATGCTTCATTCATTCATCCATCCATCCATCCATTCATTCATTCATTCATTCATTCATTCATTCATCCATCCATCCATCCATCCATCCATTCATTCATTCATTCATCCATTCATTCATCCATTCATTCACTCATTCATTCACTCATTCATTCATTCACTCATTCATTCATGCGCTCATTCATTCACTCGCTCATTCATTCACTCGCTCATACACTCACTCGCTCGCTCATTCATGCATTCACTCGCTCACCCACTCACTCACTCATTCACTCAGTCGCTCACTCACGCACCCACCCACTCACTCGCTCACTCATTCGCTCGCTCACTCACTCATTCATTTGTTCACTCACTCATTCAACATCTGTCTTCCCTGAGGGTCAGCTACATACAGTCCTAGGCCCGCTGCAATATGACATGTTTGTGATGGCAATGCTGCAGCCACGCTACTACAACATGTACTTTGCCATATGAAAGCACCATATAAGTATGTGTAATTATTGGAAGATAATGATGGTCACACTACCCAACCAGAGGCACAGACACACAGCAAGCCAGCTGCTGCCCAAGACCAAAATGTATTGAGACAATGATGCAACTTGGTCTCAAAAACCAAGAAACCAAGTTATGAAGAGGCTCACACCTGATGCTCAGAATGGCCGTGGTCTCTATGCTGCTGAGCCAGAAATGCATAGCATGCCAAGCTCAAACCATGGGCGTACACTTTCTTCAGGGCCTCACTCAGCTGCACCTCCATGACCTCATCTGTAACCCCTATACAGCATCAGCATGTCAATTTTACTTTATTCCATCAGCTCTCAAAAATTATGTGAGTAACTAATTGCGGGACTGTACCGAGCCCAAACCATTGTGGAACAAACTTGATCAGTTTGATGTCATGACGTGCTTCATTGATGATCGCATGATTCTGGATGAGCAGTACTACTGACAGGAACAGCTGCTTCTTTTTGCATATTCCTGTGTTCTGCACCCGAGCTCACTGCCATGGCTGTACACACCTCTATTTGCAAGCTACAACATGTCATCAGGACATGTTTCTCTAGCACAGCAGGTACCAGGCTGTCAACAAAGACAAGCTGCCTACAAGACGAGGAGTGCGTCACCTCTTGTGGCAGCCAACTTTGTGTGATGCAGCACATGCTCAACACCATTTGGCACTGCCCCATTGACACACTGCAGCTGACCATCTTGCTGCTGCTGGGCCTCTGGCACCTGAGTATTGCAAACCGCGTTAAGCACCATGCTGAATTCTGTTCAAGCAACGTTGACACAGACTCGAATTGCACAGCATCCCCGATGCGGAGAAAGGTAATGAGAAGTTCTAAAAACAGCGTCTGGAGGCTAGGCGCTGAAGAGTCAGGCATGACACAAGAAGGCTCAGATGTCAGCAAAGGAAAAGGCGGTCAAATGGTGCAGATGATGCGTTGCTGTTTTCAATGTGTCTAAAGTGATAAGGCAATTTGACAAGTGAGGTTGAGAGGTGTAAAAGCCATGAACTTGGTTACCTGGATGGTGAGTGCGCCGTCAAGTGTGCTGAGAGCTCTCTGCCCTTGGACGCCACTCACAGTTGCCAGTGAATGGATCGCCCCTGCTACCTGCTGTTCCTCCTCTGCTTCAGCATGTGCTGCTTGTGATGCCGCCCATGCCTCTGCTGCTTCAGCCGGTCCCTCCCTACTTGGTTTCTCTGTTGCGCTGAGCCCTCCCTCTTCCTCTGCAGCATTTCCTTCTTCTGCTGCAGCTTGCCCCACCCCAGCGTTTCCCTCTACTGCTTCAGGCGCTCCCCCTGCAGCCTGTCCCTCCATAACCTGTTCCTCTGCAAGAAGCTGCTCTTCTGCTTCAGTCTGCTGCTCCTCTTCATCAAGCTGCCCCTCTTCACTGTCAAGCTGCCCGGCTTCTACTTCCTGTCTATCTTGGTCGGCCTGCAGCTGGTTCAGGCGCATGGCAGCTGCTGCCTTTGTAGCACGAGGGGCAATGCAATCCAGCATTGACATCTGGGATGCATCCTGGGCTGGCGGGTTATCCCCAGCTGCATCAATCACCACCATGGGACAGACAGCCGCTGGACCCAGAGGCATCACCCCTGATGCACCACCTTTCCTTACTAACAGCCTGGATGATGCATCTCCTGGAGGCCTTCCTCCACGTGTGTTACGCTGCGGAGACAGTGTGGATGTTTGGTTGCGTCTGAAGGCCCTGCCAGAGTCGTTTTTGGTGGCGTTCACAGCAAATGCTTGACTAACTTGACCGGTCATGACACCAGTTGCCATGTAAGGTGTCCTCATGAGCGCACGGCTATCGTCAGATGCCAAAGGGCGGGGTGGGTCACTGTGGCTTGTTGACTCAGCAAGCACGTCAGAAACGGTTTTTGATGCTGAGGGCTGCAGGATGAAGCGCTGGGGGGTGGTGCTGCCCAGTCCTGTATACCTGCCTTGAGGGGCAAGCGGCACAAAGACTGCCCGATTTGTAGCCTGCATGTCAATGCAAGGCTTGTCAGTACTGCAAAATGGTGAGGGAAAGCGCAATCATTGCCTCAGAGCATGAGCAACAGCAACGCTCAGGTTGGTGTAGTCAACAGCACTGTCTCCTTTGCCTGCTAGATGACATATTGTGTGTTTGGCTAGGGGATGTAGGACAGGTGTCAAGGCAAGAGTTCCTTTGAATTTGCAAGTGGGTTTTTCCGGCTGGGACGCAGGATGCCGCATGGTGGCTCTGCAGCTTCTACAAGTTGTGCAGGCCTCAATGCAAAAAGACACAACTTGTACCTGTGCAGATGCTGACACAATTGGTGGGGCATGGCGAGCTGCCAAGCCTGCCCTGGAAAAATTGCCCCTTGTGCTGCTGCTGCCTGCTGAGGCGTTTGCTAGGCCTGTGGAAGACCTGTAACACAAAGAAGATGTGCTTCAATGTATTGTTGCATGCTGCCTGGGTGCAATGTTTACCTGTGCTGACAGTGTGCAAAGGGCCCAAGTTGTTGCTTAACTTTACAGGTCTACAGGCGGACAAGCATGCCAAAAATGACAATGATGGCTGCCTGTGAGTCAACTCCAATACTGCATTTGGTGTTGCACAGATACACCCAAAATCCAGATGGATTCAGCACCCAATGGACAAGCATGGGCATCTTCTTTGCATGAGCAGACATGTAACACCACAGTGACCAGCATAGGAGCAATGCATGCAACAGCACAAAAGACTGACAGCTTACCTAAGCAAAGGAGGTGGTGGCGGCGGCAACGCCTTTTTCACAAGCGCATCATATGCTCTATAACTATGACTTGGCTGGCCCACCTGAATGCACCACAGACCCTCTAAGCTTTGAGACATGCTAGTGTGTGCCATTTGTCAAGCTGCCCTGCATCTTGACACAAACCCCGGAATGCTACAAACATTTAGTGTAGGCTTCTTGAGCTAACAACTATAGCAGCAGGTGTTGACAGCAGTTGACAAAAAAAACATACTCAGGAGAGGTCGTCTTTTTGCACGCAAGACATGATGTCTTACTGAACAGGTCACATCATCATGATCAAGAAAACATTCGTTTGCTCATAAGCAGACGTTCTGGTTTGTAAAGCAAAGCTCACCGTCTCTATGTAGTCTGCATGGCTTTGCAGACTCCCTGCATGGCTGGAATGGCTCCAGACTGCTAATGTTGCATCGTGAGCCCTCTCTCTCACTCGCTGTAGCAACATACAGCAGGAATCGTCAGTAATCGTTTGAGAGCAGACCTCGTTGCAACCATTTTCATGTGCTATCACTCAGAATGGTTTACAACGTTGCAAAAACAGGCAGGCGTGCAGGTGATGAGTGCATGAAAGATCTTGTCATCACACAGTATCGCAACGTGCTGAAACCGAACAAAACTGTTGCAGATATATCTGCTTTGACACTAAGATTGCCGCTAAAGGCGTTGGCTCACCTTGATACCCCAACGAAGACTGCTAGAGATGCTGTTGGGCTCAGCGGGGAGACTCATGGCATACGAGTTCACATAGTCGCGCTGTGCGCCTCACAAACTCCTCAGCGATGCAAAAGTACATGCAGCCGTCTCCCCGAACGAGCTTGGCTTCACACGCATCAGGCCAACAAACTTATTGTATTGTCGCTGTTGACCTAATATCGCGGATCCTAAATCAGAGTCAACCGCAAACTTTGCACTGCGAAGCCCCTCAATGGCCAGAAGTAATGTACGCGTGCAGCCAGGCGTGTCGATGTTTCCAGGTGATGTACAGCGCTCCATTGCTGAGTACGGGGTATGGCTACACACTGGTGTTTGGCGTGCGGTACACGTGCCATCGGTCTGTTCAGCGACCTCTGTAAGTCACAGGGGTCAACGCTTGCTTTATAGCAGTAACACCTGCAGGTCTTGTGAATTCCAACAGCCATCTGCAAGTTGCCTGCAGCGGTGCACAATCATATGATGAGAGGGTGCCACATTGGAAAGATGTTGGCATGCATGCCTGATTGCAGCTAGCTGCTCAAGACTTGCTTTTCATGATCTGTGTTGCCCCTTCATTGTAACCATGCTGTGCAGCCTTACTGCTGAGGTTAGACCTTGGTTAACTGCCACGCCTGAATTGCATTACTGTATTGTCAGCAGCTCTTGTACAGCCAGGTCAAGTTGGAACATGTCTGCAGTGCTAGGTCACTGCTTGAGTGCTCTTTTGCAAACGCTTCAGAGGCATGTACAGCTGAACAGGCGCTGCTTCTTTCCTCTACACTTTCCTGACTTCCAAGCTTGTATACTGCAGCTGTAGCTTGGCACTGACTGTTAACAACCTGTCTGGGAAGCTGCAGAATTTTTATCAAGAAAATCATCAAGCAGCATGCTGTTGTTTGGGTGATCAGATTGACCCGTGTCTCAGCTCAACAGCACTACTGACACATGTATTGTGAGCTGCTACATTGCAGGCTGCTGGTTTGCATGCCATTGCACTGGTAACAGCTGTTAGAGATCTGACTCATACAGATCTGCAGCAATAGGTTGTTGCTTGATGTAAGCTGTCACTCTCTGCATAAGCATTTGCAACATCATGCTGAGCACTTTATGCCTCTGCAATCTGTGCCTTGTGCACCACCTCAGCTGTGCACCTGAAGAGTCAATATGCAGCTTGTGCCCCTGCCAAGTTCATGTTGAATGGGCGCTGGCAGTTGCTATTGTCAGCCGCAACCTTAAGTCAAGCTTGCAACTTATGGCATGGCCAAGCGTTGTACATCAGAACTATGCGAGTCCGGCTGTATATACATATCTGCAATTGGGTAGTCACATGCTGGCAACATTGGCGCTAATCAGAGATAGAGCATCAGAGTCACATTTTGCCACTGTATGATTGTACTGTATGCTGCAGCTGGGCAATCTCGATGCAATTGGTTATTGTATGCATGGAAAGGCCCGGCACATGCTTGTGGACTGTGCTTCATGGAGATTGTTCAGCTTAGCTCTACAATGCTGTCATTATGATCGATGCTGCATATCAGGCAACACAACAGTCAATGAAAAGCGGCAGTAACAAAACTCTAGAAACTGGTACGACAGTCCAAAGTGAGCTTTTACAAGCAGAACTGGCCAAATTTTTGCAGCACTAATATAGTACTACCCTTACCAGCAACAGACAGATACTGACATGGCCATAATTATGTTCAAACTTAGACAGCAACTCAGACCTGCAACTTTTGTGCACATGAGCAGCCCCAACAATGCTGCGAGTTGCTACAAGAACTCGTCAACAGTGTCAACACTTTAACTTTAATGCATCGCTCCAATCACTTACTCATGACTCCAAGGCAACTTTATCCAGTGCAGCAGAAACTTTTAGCGTGAATACTTGCTGCCACAGTTTAATGCCCTTTACTTGGCAGCTAAACAGCTGCATAAGAATGAGACCTGTATAACCCACTTCAGAATAGCAGTATGTGTTCTCAGTGCTCATCCCTTCACAATTGTGAAATGCCTGCTGTTGTTGAACCCCTTGCAGCAGGCCACCCACCATTTTCCTCTACTCACACCTGACTGGACAAGTCACTGACTGTGGTGCTGGACCTTTGCCGATGTGTCATGCTTGTACTGTCACCGCGCAATTTCAAGCGGCCGGTACAGCGGTCCAAGAAGCTGCTCAGCTTGTCATGCAAGCCAGCTGATTCAGGGTCCTTGATGGGCAGGGCCTGGGCCTCTTCTTCTGAGATGTCCTGCAGGGTTTTGGTGATGAGGGTGACCAGGTGGCCCCTCTCATGCGAGTTGCTCTCCTGCCAAGCCGCCATGAGAGAACCTTCAGGCACACAGAGGCATCAAGTGTGAAGCTGTGGGAACCAGCATAGCTGCAGGCTCTGAGGCAAGCCATTTTGAACTCTGGAGCTTGCAAGGAGTGTTGTGCAGTGCTGTGCAAAGCAGCTCTTGCATCTGCAAAGCACAAAGCTCCAAAGGACAATGCAGTGGAAAACACAGCACAGCACAGCACAGCTCAGCACAGCGTGATGCAGCATGGCTTAGCACAGCATGGCAGAATGCAGGACATGAAGCTGACCTGGGGGCTCTGGCGCACCAGGAACAGCACGCAGAACCTGCCTTTGCAACACTGTGTTCACATTGCGAAATGCCAGCAGCATGACAGCACAGCGCACGCTCTCGAACTTGTCCTTCCAGACTCCTTTCTTCCTGCCCAGGCTGTCAGTGCCGGCCCTCACAGCCAAGAAACCATCCCAACGCCTCAAGCAGCGTGCAGTGATGTCCTGGGCAATCTTCTTGACTTCCTTGGATGGGTAGTCAGCCTGAAACATACAAAGACGCATGGTTGTCTGATCATCTCATGTTGCAATCTGTGTTAAGCCTATCCTCTGCAAGAGACCTGTGGGGCATGCCATGCAACATCATTGCCACAGTCAAGCAGTTGTTTTGACATGACATAGCAACAACACTGCATCAAGTGTCAGCATGAACCGTCCTTTCTTTTCTTTCTTTCTTAGCATGAACCTGCCTGGAACGCTGATGCCACCAGGATCAAAGCATGCACAGTGCATACCTGTTCAGGGATGTTGTGAGGTTCTGGGTTGCGTGCAGCATCAAGTAGGCCTACACCTTGCGCTTCAGATGCTGACCGACCCAGCATTGACCCTGATGCCGCCCTGCCCAGGCTGGAGGCTGTGTCTGACACTGGCACAGAGTCTCTGCGTGACACCTCTGTCAGCTCAACTTGTCCACTTGCATCAGACTGAGGGAAGGATGCACTATCAAAGGGAAGCTTGACAGCTGGCGATGCAAAGGGTGTTGCCATCAATGAAGGACTTGGTTGACTGGTTGAGGTGATGAGTGTAGCGTTGTTGTCAGTCATGTCTGCAACTGTGACATGTCGCACCACTTCACAAAGAACCATATGTTTCTCTTCTCTGTGGGAGAATGTGATGGATGCCCACAGGATAATGGCAAGTGTCGGGCCCACAATGCTGCCCACAACAGCTGCAATCTTGCCTGCACACAAGGGGGAAGCTGACATCATTTTGCTACCCAGTCCTGATCTTGCCTAGTCTCATGTTCACTCAAGCACTGCCTCATTCACCCCATAAGCATGTCACCCAGGCATTTCAGTACTTACCCACGCACATCAATGTTGTCATGTATGCATGATGCACCATGCCATCTCTTTTGTACACACAAAAGCCTCAACGATGTTGTCTTGTACATATGATGCACCATGCCATCTCTCTATACGTGTAGAAACATGTTCAATATACATTCACATACAGGTGTGGCGCACCAGCATTACTGTTGGCAGCATTGTTGATGCCACTGGCAAGGTTAGGGGCCGGCGAAGCTGTTGGGGCAGCTGCTGGCGGAGCTGCTGCAGCAATTGCCTCAGCAGATGCTGTTGCCACTTCTGCTGCTGATGGTAACAGAGCATTGTTGGTTGTGCCAAAGTCGCTCAAGCTTTGAGTACCTGCAGAAAGACTGGAGCCTTCATGTGATGGCAGAACAGACCAGGACATTGCAGTTACAAATGGTGCAGTTACGAGCAGCAAGATGGTTGCACTGATATGCTGCATAGATGCTGTCATGAATGATGTGACGCACAGCAATGCATGAATTGCGGGATCTGGACTGGAGCTGTGTGGGGTTCTGATTTATATGACATTGCATGTTGCATTCAAACAATCAATATTGTGGGCTTACTTTCGTTCCAGCAGGTGCCAATGTTGCTCACGCCGCTGCCTTGAATCAGTGCTGTTCTACCATAGTTACTGGCTGTCGGGAGCCACTGCGGACTATCTGTGCTGCAGAAGTACGCACTTGGGTCGTAGCAGCCCAACAAATTATTGCGCTGAGCAGTCACGTTAACGTAGCTCAGAGTGGGGCAGGCACAAGGCTGGTCTGGGTTCTTAGGGCAAAGCACTGAGAAATCACCTGTGTCAGTGGTTGGTAGACACAGTATCAGCACGGGAATGGGGCAAGACGCAATTGATACTCAGTTGTTTCGTGACATCAGGAGTCGCCTTACCAACTTGTACACACCAAGGGTCGCTAGCAAGCCCCAAAGTTGTATAGTTGACCGTTGTGGTGGAAGTTATGCAAGATGCGCTCTGTTGCAAAGCTCGACCACCTCTTTGAGCAGAACTTTGACATTCCGTGCCTCCAGCACCTGAATGCGCAGGATCACAATGAAAGCAGCAAAGCAGTTGACGATGAGCTGTTGATCACTTGTAGTTCGGCATCAGCCCTGCTAAAGTCGAGATATCACAATGCTGGGTGTCTAGTCAGTGTCAGTTACTTACTCAGGATAAATTTTAGCACGCCCATGGCTATAATCAAGGCCATGGTCGTTGAAGGCCGGCAGCAGAGTCTGAAGTTGCTGACGATCTAGCTGGCACCTATTTGGACTACTGGTACGCGGAACGAACATGCGTTTTGCAATGCGGTACATGTTGCACACCGCCGTTCGTGACAGGTACCGAGATCTTCCGTGTTAGACTTCTTACAAAGTGACAGGGGTTGCTGCTCTTGGATCGATCAACTCTTGGATCTATCAACTCGTAACGCCAGCACTCCATCTCAAGGCCACACACACTGTTCCATTTTGCAATGCACTGCTCATACGAGGCGGTCC
>JAABUO010004927.1_pt1 | contig 15687 bp, 14 predicted proteins | sample 5559291 | NCBI WGS metagenome assembly JAABUO01 (sample SAMN10711878, study PRJNA513372) | rock metagenome | isolation source: Antarctica rocks | place: Antarctica: Victoria Land, Finger Mt sud
CTTCGCGTACGCCGAGTGAGACGAGGTCGCCATCGCGGGACTCGACAGCACCGGCTATGCCCTCCGCGAGGGGCAGGTGTCGGCGCCGGAGGCACCAGGCTTCGGGCTGGCGCTCGATGAGGCGGTATTCCAACAGGCCATTGAAGAGCATGGGTTCCTGCTACGCGCTCTAGCTCTAGGACTTGCACACCACAGTGCCGCTATGGGAGCGCCACTCAGGGATGGCCTTCGCCATTAATGACCGGCCCCATTATCTTTCAGAGGCACCTGCCAATGCAGGTGTCCTTGCGAGGGCGCACTCCACTATCAGACGACACCGTGCGGACGCCGCCGATAAACTCGGCATGTCTGATCGAGATCGGCGATACTTGGAGGAAGGCGTAGAATGCCCGAGAATCGGCAAACTCTGAAACAACAGGTACCGCCTACAATTGACACTCCTCCACTCAGCAGTGTAGGCGTAGATGTTGGAAGGTTAGAAGAAGGCTTTATGTCAGACAACATGCAGCCGAGTAGCGCAGCAGTAGCAGACACACTGCGGGCGCATATTGATGACCTCATGCAGGCGGCCACGTCCTGCCAGCAGCCCTCGTGGCTCGTCGTCGCGCGACTCCGCTCCGACGCCACATGGGTAGACGCCAACTGCTTCCCGCCCAACATTGAGATTCCGCTGACCAATCAAGCAGAAAACGATGTCGTCATACGTTTCCAGAATGCATCACACCTCTCTCTGAGTCATGACGAATGGCTAGCCGCGATTGATCAGTGGGCGGCGCTAAATAAGTCAGGGTTGGGCTCCATCACTCTGTATATGCCCGATCGGAACCGATAGCGCGATACGGCGACCGCCAAACTGCCGCTACGCTCACAGACAAGCGCGATACGAGAGCTGCGCAGGGGGTATGTAGTGAGGAACACCTCGGCATGTAATGACAACATGGCTTAACGAACAGACTCCAGATCGGCTATTTCCTATCGCTCATACGCTTCCATCGACTTGTCTAACTGATACAGGCCGGCCATTTCCGACATACGATCGATCAAGTCAAGGCACCGTGTCTTGATGCTGGAATCGACCGTTTGACTGTACAGGCGCACGACCAGTTGGCTCATTGCCTCTGCGTCGCCCGTGTACGGGCCCATCGAACCGCTGGATCCGCTCTCGATGTATCTCTCGGCCACCAGACAGGTCCCCTCGGGCAGTTGCGCCGTCGTCTCTTGCAAGGCACGGATGAGATCTTGTTGATGACCGGAGAATGCCGCACTATGGACGAAGGAGGCCACGAGGTCGGTATGCTTACCCAATTCGTCGTCCCGCATGATCCGGAAGCACTGTGAGGCAACGGTTCGTACGTCGTCGTCAGAGTTATCGAAGAGGAGCGTCAACGCTTGATCACAATCGAAGCGGGTGATTTGCCCGGCGAGCACCTGTGCCATGCCGAGGCGCATGTCCGCTGACCCGAAGAAGCAGTGGGTCGCGTGTTCATACGCTGCTTCGCCAAAAAAGGACGCCCAACAAGCGACTCGAGCACCTGCTCGCTGCACCGTCGGGATAGACGACCGTATCATTCGCTCGACAATCGGCTCAACGTCGGCAAAGGAGTCCTGAACTACGCGCCACAAGAATGCTTCGACGTAATGTGTCTTGAGGACCCTGTCATCAGTGGTGCTGCACAAGCGCACGCAGAGTCGGATGGCAAGCGCTGCATCCTGCGCCCAGAGCGGCCCGAGTGCTTCGGCGACGACTGCACGCACGGCAGGCGAGGGATCGTCCGCCATCCGCTCAAGTGTCGGCAAGAACCTGGGTAAACGCCTTGGATCGGCCGCGATCAAATGAGCGACAGCTTCAGCAGCGCTGCCACGCACGGTGTTGATCCCTGCATCGAGGAGGCGCAATGAGGAGTCGTCGTCCGCGAGGCGATTGGTCATGCCGACTCCTCCGCACTTGCATCGGTAGCTATCGAATCGTGGGCATTGACCGCATACCAGGCGGCCATGTCGAGAATGTCGTCAGGCCACGGACGCGTGGCGTGTCGCGCGACGAGACGCGAGAGCGCCGCGCCACACGGCCGATCTGGTAGGGCATGGCATCGCCGACAAATGGCGCACATGGTATCCACAGTGGCGTCCGTTTCAGCAATACCCTCCACGATGGCTTGAAAGTAGAAGACGTGGGCATCATCGGGCATGCGATCGGCTAAAGCGGCGAAGCGCTCCGGCTCTGCTTGTGTGCGCTGACGCAAGAGTTGAGCGACATCCATCGGGCCACCTAGCATGGCGAGGGGATCGCGATGGCGCTTGATGTCCCCGCCATAGCAGCGCATGGCCCGCAACCATTGTTCATCACTCATCCGCCCGGCGGCGTCCGCCGGTATGGGCGATCGGCTGTAGCTGGCCGTTAGTGGCGGCGGCTCTTCCTGTGACAAGAGCCCAAACTTGCGTTCGAGTTCCTGCCACCGGTGCGTTGCCGCTGGCGAGCGCCGCGCCGGATCAATGGCGGCGAGCAGCTTGTACTGCGTGTAGCCATGGTTGTTTCCTCTATGCCACGGCGCAGGACGTGCCCCGACTGGATAGAGAGATCGTGTTCTCTGTTCCCATGTGGGATACAGGCGGAGGACGTGCTCCTCCAGCAAGGCTAGCCGTGCGGACGAGCAGTGGGGCGTTGCCACCTTGAGTAATTGCACGGCCACCCCGCAGTACCAGTTGTAGTACCCCGTCAGCAAGCGATCTGGCGCGGCACAGAGGTAGTCGATGGCGTCGTCAGCATAACGCACGGGATTGGCCGCGTAGGCGCGCATCAGCAAGTAGTGCATCGTCTCGTACTTGGATTGCGCCAAGTGCGCGGCCCAGGCGGCGAATGCGCTTGGGTCATCATCGTTCGCGGCCAAGACGGCGAGGGCGGTTTCCATGGCGGCGAGGAGTTCGTCCTCGATCCGATACAGCCCTCCATATCGACGCGTCCCCCACACTGTGTCGCAAAACGGCCCTGACCCGACGCGGTTCGCCGTCGCGGCGGCCACCGATTCCATGAACGGCAGCATGAGTTCGACGAATCGCGCGGCTGCCCCAGCGGCGCTCTTGCGCAAGAGGGCGTCGTTGTGGTGGACGCTCTCGCCCACGGTCGCGGCGTCTTCAAATGGGTTTGCCGACCCGTCCGCACGGGCGATGGCCACGCGACGGTCGAAGTAATGGGCAATCACCTCGCAGGCCCAGCCGGGGCGTTTCTCGGGCAACCCATACAGGAAGCTCCAGAAATCGCTGTTGACGGCGATCGATCCCCGCGCATCGTTCAAGGTGCCTTGGTCGATCAGGCGCAGAAACAGGTCGAGGAAGGAACGGTCCGCCGCTAGATCACTGCCACGCATGATGAAGCGCAGGCGCTCATCCCATGTGTCCGATACACCAACGTAGGGGTCGAGCAATGCGGCGACTCGCACCGGTATGTGACTGCGCGCTGCCCACAGGAGATACATGGTTTCGTTGATCAACTGATCATTGCCGCTGGCCAGCCAGCGCGCCAGCACCCCATAGTCATCGAGTGCCGCACTCCATGCCGGAGCCCCGCGCAGCATCCGCCACAATTCGTCCGCGAGCGGCGTGTTCAGGTTCTCCACGAGCGGCGCGATGACATCCCACTCCTGCCGACGCGGGTCGAGGACAGATCCGAGCACAGCGCAAACAGCTTCTTTCAAATGGAAGCGCACGGAGGGGTCGGTGAGCACCCAGTCGAGATCACGCAGATAACGGTCGTTGTCATCGTCGCGCTCATGGCGCAGAATCTGACGGACTTGAGCGCGCCGGAAGAGGTGTTGCTCGTCGTTTGCCAGCAACGATGTTAGCGTGTGCCCCCGCGCGACGAAGCGTCGTGCATACGCGTAGTCGAAGAAGCTCTCGTGGAAGAAGGAGTAGTGGCGGCCATCATCGACGAGGACGTGCTCCGACGCCATGACCCGAACCACGGTTCGGTGCTCGTCGACGACGCTATGCGGGACAAAGAAGGTCTGCCGGGCGCTCACGTAATCGCAGAGCACATCAATCGCGCCGGTCCATTGCGGCGCGGCGCCCGTGCGCTCACGGATGAGGTCCTGCTTGCGCTCCCAGTAGAGATCGAACAGGTCTTTGGCGGTGCTAAACTCCGGGATCACACCGCTTTCCACAACCTCCGCGAGCAGCCCAAGGTGCAGCGGCACGGAGAGCAGGTCGACTTGCTTGGTCGTCAACGCTTCGGCGTCAAGGCCGAGCTCACGCACGACCGTGCGCACCGTTTCCACTGGCAAGCGCCCAATCGGCATCTCCTGCGCGACGCCCTTGTCGCCGACCAGTTTGCGCAGTCGATGATCGTTGTGAAGATCGAATGACCGACACGCTAAGAGCACACGCACATGCCCGTACTTGTCCATCAACGCTTCATCGAGGATCGCGCGCAGGGTATCGAAGAGCTCTGGGTGACGGCCCGAGGCAAGACTGACGGTATCAACCTGATCAAGCACCAAGAGGCAGGGGCGCTTCTGGGCCACCGCGTCGAGGACAGCGACCAGCGACGCTGGGAGATCCAGTTCTTTCGCCCGATCAAGGCGGCAGACCAGGACGGGCCATCCTTCGGACCTGAGTCGCTCGACCACCTGCCGTACCACGCCCGTTTTTCCTCCGCCCGCCTCGCCGGTGAGCATGATGCAGCGCCGCTCTTTTACGTCGGCGAGACGCGCCAGCATCGCGTCGGTCTCCACCCGGTCGATGACATGCCCCCCAACTGACGCATCGCGAAGGGAGGCCAGGTATTGGTCGGTCGCCGTATCGACCTTGGCCGCGAGACGCGAATCGTGAGCCCAGGTGCGTCGCGGGTGACCCCTCTTATCCAGGTGGTGCCAGAGATCGTGTGCTGTAAGCTCATCATGGACACTGTCGAGGGCATATTGGGCGAGCACATCCAGTGCAGTTGCGGGATCGCCATTGACGCGTGATCGGAGCAGGCTGATTACATTCTCGCGTAGGGTCTTCTCGTCCTGGACGCGCACCCCTACACGGCGCAAGGCGCCATAGGCAACCTCCTCGGAGCAATCACTCCATGCCCTGCGCACTTCGGTGAATGTCTCACGTAAGTCCTTCGACGTGCCGAGAAAATCGCGGGTAAACTCCTCAGCACTCGCAGCGTCATGTGCCCTATCGGACAACTCATCCAGGGCGGTGACGTTATTGGCCGACGCGAAGATGCAGGTAGCTGCTGGATCATCAAGCTTCTTAAAGAAAGCATCAAGCACCCTCTTGCGCTTGAGGTCAGCGAGGGACCATTGACCCTTTGCGATCTGGCGCTTGACCTGATAGTAGCGCGGGGCGCCGTGCCTGAGCATGCGGAACTCTATACCTTCACCTTCATCTCCAGGTGGCTCAAGTCGAATCGCGGCGGCACCATCACTATCACCGGGTGCTAGATCGAGGTGTGCGGCCTCAATGCACACCGAATCGGAGTCCTCATCCATGATGTCGATCATGCATCGGACGGTGATGAGCAACTCGTAGCGATTTCCAGCCTTATCGGCATCTCCACCAGCAAGAGGCATACATCACCTACCAGACACATCAGGATTGCCGGTCGCGGCACGTAGCACGCCATAGAAGCGCCTGAGCAAGGCGCGCACCTTCTCGGGGTCATGATCGCGCGGCGTCCATGCAACGGCCGCGCGGACGCTGTAGTACGTCGCGAACACCCCTTGCAGCGGCCTTAAGTTGAACTGGGACCGCAGCATCCGGTACACCAGCGCCAGCGCCAGCGGCCAGTCGCGGTCGTAATAGGCTTTCCACACGTTGGCCTCGTAAAGCCCCATGTTGCGCGGGTTAAAGTCGTACAGATATCCTTTGCGGCTCACGCCTCTACCCTCCTGTGCCTTATCGCGAGACGCTTCATCGTGCCCCTCTCTACATACAGAACCGGTGTCTTATCGCAGGCGCACGCGCGCAGCACCTCGACAATCAGGCCCGCGACGACCCGTCGCCAGCCGTCCAGCTCCTGGCGCAGTTCAAGCTCCGATAATCGCTGTCTCACAGGCGACGACGGCTGCCGTGCCTGGACGCGGGCGAGGCGCCACGCGGCGCCCACTGCGTGGACTCGATGCGGGTGCGCAGGAACCCTGCTGCGTTGGTTAGGCTGGCGGCCGCGTCGCCGCGCACATAGCGCAGCCAGCCCTGCACGCGCTCCCGGTCGCGCTGGTCGCCGCCGGCATAGCGCCGGACGAGGTCCTCCGTGAAGTATTGCCCGAGGGCCTCCTCAAGCGAGAAGGCCCCGACGTCTTTGTAGAGCGCGTCGAGTTCGGCGCGTAGCGCGCTGTGCCGCGCCGTCTTGCGCTCCTCCTCCGGCGTCCAGTCGTCGCCTCCCACACCGAGAAAATGCGCAGCAGAATAGTAAACATCCGTCCAGACCGGCGCATAGCTGTCCCGCGTCGCCAGGATGTCGTTGCACACCAGCGCACGCAATGTGGTGACTTGGGCGCGCTCCTCGCCGGCGTCGAGTAATACGTCATCGTCGCCTAGCCTATAGTCCCGGATCGTGTCCTCCGTCGCCAGGATCACCACGCTCGCGGCCGTATCCTCCATGCAGGAGCCGCTTTCCGTGGTGGGCATGGTGCCGCTGGCCGGAACGGCGGCGGCGTTACCATCGGCGCGCTCCCCTACGCTCCCAGGTGCCTTTTGGCCTACCGAGACAGCAGCCAGTGGGGATACATCGATGATATCAGCGTTCTCGTAGAGCACACCACCACCAACAGGTTGACTGGTTGTCGGTGCGTCCATGGGACGGGGCATGTGTTGTTGGTGGTGTGTCTTTTGAAAGCTTGTTTCTTGTAAAGTTGTGTCTTGTATATTCACTGTCTCTTGTGGGTCCAATTTCTGTGCGGACCATTGTCGCCGGGATTGATCCCCCTTAGCAGCGTTTCTGGACCCCGCATGGTCGTCTTGCCGCACCCCCTTTCCTCGATTCCTGGACGCCCTCTGACCACTTTCTGGACCCTCTTTCTTTATAAGGATGCAACGGATACTCGCACTCGCGTCGGCACTCGTCGGCGTAAGCTCATCGGCACGCGTTGGGTCGCTGGCAAACCTGAGGTCGCGTGCGCGCACAGCGGACGGCAACGGTCCGGCGAACACAAGTGCGAACCGCGAGGGCAGGTTGCCCTTCTTCGGATGGATGCGACGTTCGATCGTGATCAGGCCGCACTCCACCAGGCGTGTGAGGGCCGGATACAACTTGCCCTTCGACACGCCGCAGCCCTCGTCCAGGACGTCGCCGTCGCGCGTCATGATGCCGTGGAGGAACTGATCGGGGCTGATGATGTCCGCCGGTTTGCCAAACCCCATCGTGCGGCGCACGATGTACAGCAGGACGGCGAGCTCGCTATCCGAGAGGTGCGCTAGCCAGTAGTCGAAGATGGCGTCCGGGACCTGTGTCGTGTTGATTGGTGAGAGCGGGCCGGGATGCTCGTGGCCACTCCGGTCGCGGATATGGAGGCGGTACGTCGGTGGCTCGTCGGCGCCTATCGCGTCCTTATTCTCCGTCTTGTGGATGAGCCCCCTGGCGAGGAGCTTTTTCACGGCGCTGATGGCGGTTGAGCGGCCAACACCGCTGCCCTCCGTGATTCTGTTGCCATGCCCATCGGTGATGCCGTCGACGAATTGGGAAATGCTGACGTCATCCTGTTCGCGCTTCCAGCCGTAGGTGCGGCGGATGAGGAAGAGCAGCACCCGCAGTTCACCGCCCGTCAGGCGGGTGAGCCAGCAATCGAAGACGGCGTCCGGCGTCTGCGTCGAGTTGGGGCTGTCGAAGCCGCCGGACCCGCTAGCCATCGGCTCGCGCTCCCTGGCCGCAGCGCAGCGCGTGGCCTGTGCGCACTCCGATCGGGCGTGCTCCGCGACAGAGGTCGGGCTGGCGTTGCTCCTTCCTCATGGCTCTACGGTCGCGACGTCCATCGGCGGGACGCACGGCAGGATGTACCGGCCTGGACGCCATGTCTTCGCGCGCCGTCACCGTCGCTGGCCTACTGAAAGCACGCGCGGCATAGAGCGTCGCGCGCCTGCTAGTGTAAGGCGTAGGGACGTATGTCAGCGAGTACACGGAGACACCTCCTGACCGGAGTCATTTCATGGGCTGCGCCGCGCGGATCGACCTACAAGCCGCATCGCTATTATGGGGACTCTGCCTATCACCATGCGGGATACGCCCCATGTTTGCAAGGCTTCCCCACGCGGAGTTGATGTGGGTGGTCGGCGGTAGTCAGCGTCGACTGGGCCGTCGTTCTGTCCCTGGACCCCCGAATGACGCCTATTTACCCCGAAATCGGCTCTCGGACCGCTCTGATTTATGGCTGGTAGCACCGCAAGCATACGGCCAGCCACACAAATGTGGTGTGGCTGGTAGCACAAAAGGTGTACAACTGGTCACACAATTCGCAGTGTGTACATAGCACAGTGCTTTTACGGCCGGTAGCACTTTACGGGAGCACCGCGCTTGTATGACTGGTAGCACGGCCCCTGTACGGCTGGTAGCGCGTAGTCTTTATTGCTGGTAGCGCAGTTGGGGTGCGACGTGCCGGCAATGTGACCGCGAAGCCTGACGTGATGTCAACGGGCCGGCATCATTCGATAGTCCGATAACACGGCGGAACGGCAAGCCTGCATGGGAGTGCGACGGCTGCGTCACCCCTTGTATGGCTGGTAGCACACGGGCTTTACACGCGCAGCTCCACGGCCGACTCCTCATCAAAGAGGGGTAGCGCCTCAGCGAGGACCAGGGTGATTAAGCCTTTGGGCTCGAGGGGCAGGGGTTGGGGACCGTAGGAGACGAGGATACCCCGCCCGCACAACCGGTCGAGCGCGCGCACCAGCGTCTTCGTCGCATTGGCGCGGTTGCGATCGGTGATCGTGGCCTGCCTGAGCAGGGCGTCGCGTGTCACCGTGATCGTGCGATCGATCGCGTACGGCCGCGCCTCGGCGAGATAGGCGGCCAGAGCGTGCGCCGCCGTGCGACGGTGGCCGCGATAGCTCTGCACATCGGTCGGCGTCAGGAGCGCGCGCGGCGCCAGGAATGGATTCTTGACCATCCTCCCCTGCGCGTCCCGTAGCCGATACCACAGCGGGTTGATCTGGATCGTCACGCTCTCGGGCAAACCCTTGCCGAAAATCTCTTGCGGGGTCAGTTCCGTCACGCGCTCGGCCGTCTGGTACTCGATACCCGAGAGTAAAGGGGCGACAAAACCGCGTGTGCTGCCCTCACGGGCCGTCACGTTGACGCCTACCTGCGTGAGCAGGAGGGCAAAGAGCGCCTGTGAAACGAATAGCCGCGGCTTCGAGCGGTGAATGCCGCGGTCGTCACGCTTGTACTTGAGCGCGTCGAGCAGATCATTGATGGAAACGGTAAAGCGGCCGGTCCGCCCCGCGTCGTTGGCCAGCACGTAGAGATGCTTCATCAACTCGGCCGTCTTCGCGCCGCCAACGCGGCCCGCGATGGTGATGGCGAGATCCTCGAGCGCCGAGCGGTCGTCTTCCGCTAACTCCTCGATATCGCCGAAGTTGACGACGAGGCGCGTCTGGTTCGCGCGGTTGAGGACGAGCGCATCCTCGACGACGGTGCCCCGCTCATCGTGCAACGGTTCGTGGATAAAGTCGGCCGACGCGTAGTACACCGGATCGACGGCCACCAGGCCATGTGCGTTGTCCTCCTGGATGCGGCGACGGACCTCGATCTCCTCGGATGAGAACGGCAGACCGGTCTCGGGATCGATGAGTGGCGTGACCGGCGCGGTGATCGTTACCGATACCTCCGGCATGTCCCCCGCGAGGACCGCCGGCTTCTCGTCCGGTCCCGTCAATCCTGCCATGTTGCGCGCTCCTCCCCTTGCATCGCCTTCATGGCCCAGCATACCGTATTCAACGCCCGATCGTCAGGGCGTTATACGCCAACTCCGCCGCCATGGCTCGGCAGCATACTCGCCCACCCGAGCGAGGCTACAGACACCTTGGCAGCGCCTTATACTGCACGGCACGCATGTCTATCCGGTCGATGGCTGCAACCCGGACGATGTTCGTCCGGCCACGCGTGTGCCGAGCGGCCGGCACCCGCGGGCCGTGCTCCAACGCTATCCTGTCGTCGCGACCTTTTTCGCGCACCTCGCGACGCCGCCCATGACGAAGCGTGACCAGGAGACGTTCGGCGCGGCCGTTCGGCGAATCGTCGGGCGGCGCGCCTGAGTGGTAAGAGCGTGGGTACCTGGTTTGGTAGAAGGCGTTGCGACACACAGCGCAACGGTGCTACCCTGCTAGATGAGAGTTGGCGCGCGGTGCAAGAGCTGTAGGATAGGAAGCCCGGGCGCAGGCCGCTGGAAGGTGGACGATGGTGCAGACAGCTAGCGTATCCGGGCCCGCGGACGTATCGACGGAGCAGCACGAGACGCATCCCCCGATCGTGGCTATCGCTGGGAGGAAGGGCGGGGCTGGCAAGACCACCACGGCGCTGAACCTCGCCGGCGCGTTCGCCGAGAAGGGGTGGCGCGTCCTGTTGGTCGACCTGGACCCGCAGGCCTCGCTCACCCGGGTGTTGCTCGGACAGGAGCACGAGGTGTCGGGGGCGCTGTCCCTCGAATTCACGGGCATCGGCCGCCGCCTGGTGGAACTGGGGCTGGGTGTGGATGGGCTGGCCGTCCCCGTCACGGCCAATATCGACATCTATCCCGGCGACCGTCAGATGGAGACGGCCGCCCAGGTGCTCAGCGACACGGCGATGGGTTTCTTCCGCCTGCGCAAGCTGCTCGCCCAGGTGCGTGGCTACGACGTCATCATTGTCGACACGCCGCCCAATTTGGGCTTCGCCCTCAATCTCGCACTCCTCGCCGCCCAGGTCGCGGTCGTGCCGACGCGCCTGGCGCAGCCCGACTTCGACGCCCTCGCCGATACACTGGCCCTGTGGCACGAGTTGGCCGAATTGAACGCGGCGAAGCGGCTCGTCATCGTCGCGAACGAGCTGCGCGCCGACGATAACGACAGGACCAGCAATGAGGTCCTGTGCCAGACGTATGGGGAGCTGGTGGCGACACCCATCCCGCACGCGGTCGCGGTGAAGCGCGCCATCAACGTCGGCCAAGCGGTTGTGGCGCGTGAGCCGACGAGCAAGGCGGCGCGCGCGTACCGGGCGCTACGCAGCCGCGTCGAGGAGGAGATCGACCGTGCCTAAATCGACCAAGGCCGCCGTTGCGGCGGTCCCCGGCCGCTTGCAACCGGGGCGCCAGCCCGCGCCCTTGTCCGCGCGGGCGCAGGTGCGCGCCGAGCGACACTTCCAGAATGCGATGCTGGTACCGATCGAGCAGCTGATCCCCGACCCGGAGCAGCCGCGGACAAACCTGACCGATCCAGATCAACGCGTGGCGCTCGCGGAACTGGCGGAGTCCATCCGCGAGCACGGCGTGCTCCAACCGTTGCTGATTCGCGAGCACGGGTTGCTCGAGGATCACCGAACGCTGTTCATGATCGTCGCGGGCGAGCGGCGCTATCTGGCGGCGCAAGAGGCGGGTAAGCAGGAGTTGCCGTGTGTGCTCTACGAGGGCGATCCGCGCGACGTCAAGCTCATCCAGCTGCAGGAGAACACGCAACGCGAGAACCTCTCCGCGCTCAACGAGGCGCACGGGTATTGGCTGCTCATGCAGGCGGAGCACCTGAGCGGGCATGAGTTGGCCAGGCGCGTCAAGAAGAGCCACTCGTACGTCGTCCAGCGGTTGGGCCTGCTCAGGTATCCTGAGGTGCGGGAGGCGCTGCGCGCCGGCACGGTGAAAGCGACGGTCGGCCAGGAGATCGCGCAGATCAAGGACGAGGCGGCCCGGCGTGAGCTCCTCGAGCGCGCCGGCCGCGAACGACTGCGTGTCAAAGACGTCAAAGACGTACAGGGGACGCTGCGCGGGTCATCGCCGCGCCGCGGTAGCCACGGGGTGGAAGGCGTGAGCGATGTAGGCCCTACGCGCGACCTCGCCGTAGGCGGGGCCGCGCTGGTGGTAGCGCCGCCAGCGACGTCCTCCGCACTGGGCGCGCCGACGCGCGCTGAGACGGAGGAGGTGGCCGCGCATCCCGACGTGTTGGCGCCGGTCGATCGCACGGGCATGCGACCCGGAACCGATCCTGAGATTGGTACGCAGCTCGTTGATCTGGCGACGCTCAATACGGTACGCCTGACATCGCGTGGCCGAGGGACCGCGCCATGGGAGGTCGTGTGGGCAGCTCTTGAGGCCGATCGCGCGGCCCTGTGGGCCAAGCGGCCGCACGCCAGCGGGGATGGCGACTCCTAACGGCCCGCCGCCGGTCGGTGGGACAAGGTCGAACATCTCCTCACGGTCGAGGCTGTGTTGATGTTTGGCTGGGATCTCATTCCCTGGGTCGTGGCGGCGATCATCGTGACGGTGATCGCGCAGCGCGAAGGCGAGAGGGTGGCGGCCGGGGGGCGTGGCGAGCAACCGCGGGACGGCGCGGGACGGCGCGGGCCATGGCGCGCCGCACCTGTAGCGTCCGTGCGCATTGTCAACCACTCTCGGGGCACGACAATCGCCGATCACGTCGAGATCGCGACCTCGTTCTGGGCGCGCGCCAGGGGACTCATGGGCTGTCACGATCTCCCCGGCGGCTATGGTCTGATCATCCGGCCCGCCAATGCGATCCACATGTGTTTCGTCTTCACTGTCCTCGACGTGCTGTATCTCGACCGGGACGACCACGTCATCAGGGTCGAGTCTGGCCTCAAGCCGTGGAGGGTCGGCCCCGTCATTTTGCGCAGTAGATCGGTGGTTGAGCTGCCGGCGGGGACGGTGTCCCGGACGTCAACGCAGGTTGGCGACAGCATCGCGGTGGTCGACGCCGAGCCGCCGCGGACATAGGGACGATTGCCTCTGCAGGCCCATGCATCGCCTGTTGTACCTTCCGGTGGACGCCCGGCGCGTACACTACCTGCGCCATAGGTGGACCGCGTACCAGCCGCGCCGCATGAACACGTGATCCCGTCGTGCAGCGCGCACGGCACACGCATCGTGTCCCCGTACCATCGCACTTGACATCTCTCATCCCTCTCTCATCGACCGCGCGGACACTAAACCTATAGCGGGATCGCGCGTGGCGCGATCCGCGCGGTGACGCCGTATGGGGAGACGAGGAGGACGTGAAATGGTGAAACGGGACGCGGATGGGCTGGCGGTCCCCATGGCGGCGATCCGGCGAAACGACCGTGTCGTTACCGCTGACGGCATCGATATCGGGAGCGTGCGCGCGGTGTCTGGGACCGACGCCTGCGGCGGGCACATCCTCGTGGTGGGAAAGGACGACTGGGACGGGTCGGTGGTTGCCTATGTGATTCCGTGGTGAGCGCCGAGCCGCCGGGACGTCGGGGCCGCGCGTCTGCACCTCTCCGCACACCGGGCCTACGTCTGTACCCGCTGGACGCGGGCCTCCTCACGGATGGGCGCGGCCCTCATCCCAGGCGCGGAGGGGCCCGCTGCGGACCACGCCTATCGGGGTGAAGGGAGCACGGCCACAAGGGGCGAACTCCTCCGCGGCCCCCGATGAGTGTAGGTACCCCGGGACCCGTCCTCACGCGGATGGCGGCTAGTCCCGATCCCCGCGCTCACGGTCCTCGGCCAGATCGAGCGCGAGGACACTGGCCAGGATGAGCAGGTCGTCCTCGCCGGGGGCGATGTCCACGCCGTAGGTCTCGGTGAGGCTGATCCAGCGTTTGGAGACCGTCGCCACGACGCGATCGCCGCGCGCGATGGTGTACTCGTGCGCGAACAGGTTGCCGGTCATGCTGAGGTCGGCGGGTCCGGGGATGTCGATGGTGAAGCGATCCACGAAGGGGCTGAGGAGCCGTTTGCGCACCTCGGCCACCTCCTGGCCCTGGCGCGTGATGTGGTAGGTCGGGCGGAGCGCCACCAGCTGGCGCCGCACCGTTGCCACCTCGGCCCCCGTCCGGTCACGCACGACCAGCGTGTCGCGCATGGTCAGGACCTTGCCGTCGACCTGGTAGATGGGCTGGCCTCGCTCGTCGGTGATGTCGGAGTCCTCGCCCAGGCGAAAGAACCGCTCTCGGATGATATAGCGCATTGTCATGCCTCCCTACTGATCAATGATCCCGCGCCCGCGTCAAGCGCGTTTCACGCGGACAGCCACCACAGCGCGCCGCGCCGACGCGACCGCCCGATTGCTATCCCCAGGCGACGATGACGACGGCGGGCTGACGCCACAACCGGGACGCTAGCGGTTATGGCGCGAAGAGGGCGCCAAGCGTGCCCGCCAGAAGCGCGCACAGGAGCAGGATTGCTAGGACGACCTGCACCCCTGCGACGTCATCATACCCATTGTATCCTCCCTCCGGGTGTCTATCTCGCCGGTCCCGCCGGGGCGGACACCTCGCCGACGCTATGCGCTAGGGACAGCCCCGCGCGACTGCGGTCACCATCTCCACGGTACGGGATGTGGATGAGAGGGCGATGAGAAGAAAGGCTCACATCGACCAGCGCAAGGCTTCACCGCAACCCGCCCCTCCTTATACATTAAACTAAGATTGTCCCCCCTCAACGGAGGGACGCGGTGGACCGTACAGCCATCGGATGGTGGGCGAGGAAGGAAAGGATACCCTCTCCTAGCGGCGCGACCGTTTCAGACAGATTGACCTTCCTCCTCGTCAGTCCTGGGGCTAATCGACCATAGAAGGATGCGCCTCGAGCGCCGTGTATAAGGCCACGACTACCCAGGAACTCTCCCCTATCCCTCTCTCTATTCCTAGAAAGCGACTGTAGACGATGACTATGTGGTATGCCGGCATCGATTGGGCCGATCAGCATCATGACGCCGTGGTGATCGACGAGGCAGGCAAGCGGGTGGCGACGACCCGTGTGTCCCACACCGCCGCAGGGCTGGACACGCTGGTGACGTTCCTTAAAGAACAGGGGGATGTCGCTGACCACCCCGACCACCTGGCCTGCATTGTCGAGACGAACCGGGGCTTGCTCATCGCGGCCTTGCTGGACGCGGGCCTGCCCGTCTATCCGGTCAACCCCAAGACCGTCGAGCGGCATCGCAAGCCCGCCGGAGCCAAGACCGACGCCATCGACGCTTACTTGTTGGCGCGCACGGGACGGAGCGACCTGGCCGACCTGCGCCGCCTGACCCCGGATAGCCCCCTGATCGCCGAACTCAAGGCGCTCACGCGCGACCAGGACACCTTGATCCAGAGCCAGACTCGCCTGGTCAACCAACTCACGGCCTGCCTCAAAGCGTACTATCCGGTGGCGCTGGAGTTGATCGGCAAATTGCAGCAGCCGACCACGCTGGCTTTCTTGCAGGCGTTCCCGACCCCCGACCAGGCGCGAGCGGCGACGGTGGAGCAGATCGCCGCCGTGCTCAAAGCGGCGGGGCATCCCACCGTTGCGGCCAAAGCTGCGCGGATCCGGGGGCGCGTGGACCAGCCGCAATTGCGGGCCGACCCGGTGGTGACGCGGACCAAAACGCGCCTGATGCTGACGTTGGCCGCCCAGCTGCAGGTGCTCCTCCCCGAGATTGCGGCCTATGATGAGGAGATCACCCGCCTTTTTAGGCTGCATTCCGACAGCAGGGCCTTCGCGAGCCTCCCGCGGGCCGGGACGCGGTTGGCGCCGCGACTGCTGGCGGAATGGGGCG
>JAABUO010004928.1_pt1 | contig 15686 bp, 16 predicted proteins | sample 5559291 | NCBI WGS metagenome assembly JAABUO01 (sample SAMN10711878, study PRJNA513372) | rock metagenome | isolation source: Antarctica rocks | place: Antarctica: Victoria Land, Finger Mt sud
GATGGACCAGACGAGGGGCATCCTGACCTACGTAGAGCAGAACTGCCCGGGGCGGTTCCATTCCAACATTGAGTATGTGACAGTGGCTGGCAAGTACATTCAGGGGGCAGGGCTGAGGGACAAGGGAGCCACCATACCTCAGAAAATTGTTGGTGCAGGCTACCAGCAGGTGAACAGTGATCACAGAGGCATCATTTGGTGCTCATCTGGAAGTGCGTTGTCACTTGTGAATTTCTCCTGCATGGTCAGGGCTGACCAGTAGCATTGTTATCACTTCCTTGCTGTTGGACTGTTTGCTTGTCTGCTGTTGCTGGAAGCAGCTCTTCGACATGTGCTTTTGGTGGGACTCTGGATGTATTGTCACAGATGTGCCGTTTCCTGCCTCTTCCAGATGATGTGGTGACAACTTTGTCCACACAGAGACCAACGTATGCCTGATAGCAGTATTGGTCCATGAGAAGCTATTGCCACAGTCCTGCTTAGGGTCATGTCTATATGAGGGTTCTGGTCATCACTGCTGCAGGTGTGTGGCAATGCCAGGGTTTGGGGCGATGGAATCATCCCCATTGAGGCAGCACATCTGGAGGGTGAGCTTCCTCCCTTTTGAACCTACAGTCCGCACGTCACTTGCCACACAACCACCTCACATGGCATACAACCACATCACATACTCAACCTTGTTCCACTGTCAGAAATCAACATCCACAAGTCAAAATTACTCCTGCCAGACAACCACATCAAATGCTTGCTACCATATCACATGCCACATGACCACATTACATGCCACGCAACAACATCACGTGTAGCGCAACCACGTCAAATGCCACTCATCCTCATCACCAGCTTTGTTGCTGTGCCAGAATTGTTCAGTGCAGTTTGAGCAGCTACGTGCAAGCTGACAGGGTGGGTGCATGTCTACCAGACAGCCTTCAGCCTCATGATGACTGCCCATTGAGTCATCAAATTGGCCTGCTCTTCAACACTCTGGTACGCTGCTGTTGATGTTGCAGGTGCTGATCAAGTAACCCTTGATGGCGTGTACCACTCACCTCTGAGTGCAGTCATTGCTGTTGATGGCAAGGTTGGCCGACCCTGGTACGGCTCACCTGAGGTTCTTCCAAAGTGGATACAGCACATAAGCTGTGATGCATCAGACAGCATGGTAGAAGTTGGGGACACCTTGCCTCCAAATTTGTGATGCTGCTGTTCTGCTTTGCATGTGGGCATGCTTACCATGCTGACTCTTGGTCAGATGCACCAGAGTAAGCTGTGTGAGGCCTGTGAGGCTTCTTTGTGATGTTCAGCTTGAAGGCTTGCTCTTAGTTTGTTCAGTCATTTGGCTCTTAACATGTCCAGTCATTCAGTAGTAGCTATGCCAGCTACTTGCTATCCACCCGCTGGGCTTGCCAGGAAACAGTCCTGTGTGTGCGGCCCTGTGACTGGTAGCAGACAGTGACTTTGTTCAAGGGATGTCATCATCCCCTCTGATAGGACAATTGCCAAAAATGTTGCTTTTGCAAAGGCCAAAGACCTGTTCTCAGGCACCTGAGCAGATGTCTTGTCATCACAGCTACAGCAGAGTCAGCACATGCAATCTTATTTCCGCTTTGAACACTGTCCACATTGTATACAGAATGTTGCATGTTTAGAACAGAAACCCTTAACGCTGACCCCATAAGCCTGTTTGCAGTTGGGCTAGAGTGCATGTCTGTTAACCGTTGTGACTACGGTCAGCTCAAGATCATGTAGAGATCTGTGGTGTGATTTGTAAGATGCAGTCATGACCATGCATGCCAAAGTTGCGATATGTGATCGACATGACATCATGTTGGCTGGTCAATAATGTTCAGCGACAATACAACTGATGATTGCAAGCCTGGTGAGCGAGTGTTGTGTATTCTTTTGCCAAAAGAGACCACTTCTCAACATCATTTTGGCATTCAACCAAGGTGCAAAGCAAGTCTTGAGGCAGATCCAAGATTAAATGCTGTGTCCACCTGCTAGGCTGCAACACCTCACATTATGTTCACTGTCTCTTGCTCCCCTTAATAGCGTGAGAAGATGCCAAAGTTCATGACGAGCCATGCCTTACTGGAACAGAAAAAGAGTCTGCATTGTTATGCTATGGTAACAGGAGTCATCAGAGCTGGCGGCTTGGAAACATGACCGTACTTCCTAGCCCCCTACGCCTAGTTTGCTTCTGTACAATGCTGCAGTAGTCCACATAAGCTGGCTTGAAACTAAGTTCCACATCATTCAATCTTTGCAGCAATGGCCACGTATTCAGGATGGCATGGTTATTAGCCAGCTTGGCAAACCTGAGCTCCTTAGAATTGCGTGACAAATCTAAGTCTCGTATCAGAGGCCAATTGGCCATGAACAAGTCTGAAAGATCTTCCCTGTCCATACTACAGTCAGTCATTTCCAATGCCTCTAACAATGGCCATTGGCCTTGTGCTAAGATTGGCATACAACCCGGAAACATCATATTGTGACTCAAATTCAGCCTCTAAGTATCACCATCACCAAATTATGTGTGCATGTCTGTTCCACATTGTCTACTCAAATCAAGGTCCTGCAAAACCGGCCACGAAGCATGGACAAGATGGGCCAGACTCTCAAGCAACTCACAGTGAAGCAAGCTTCCACTCAATGACAATGTTGAAAGACCAGGCCAGTGTCCCCTAGTAAGGCATAGCACATCAGCGCTTTCCAGCTCATGATGCCGACCAGACAGGTCAAGGTGCTTCAGATGTAACCACTGAGCATTTGCCACTGCACACAAGACACTGTGAGCCCCAGGGCGCTCATCCTCCCATTCAGGACCACCGCTAAGATCAGCATACTCCAGCAGTGGCCAGCTGGGAAACCAACATGCAACATGTCGTTGATACCAAAAGCAATTACTATCCAGATGCAGCCATTTCAGCTCAGGCCAGGAAGCGCCAGCCAGAAATATTGTACATGCAGCATCTAGGCGGCACTTGCTCAGGACAAGCTGTTGAAGAATCGGCCAGTCAGCCTGAGCGAGCAGTGCAACACCAGCCCTGTCAAGCTTGTTCTGAGACAAATTTAGCCTTTTTAGAAGAGGCCACTTGTTCAATGTGGTCAGCTGCAGAAGAGTGCTGTGTGTGAGCTTGCTGTTGCTGAGATCAAGATCCTCAAGATGTGGCAGGTCGGCCTCAAGCAGCTGAGACATTGTGATGTTGCTCAGCCGTACCTTTGACAGGCTCAGGTGTTTGAGACAAGGCCAGTGGACCTGCTGCAGACCTGGAAAAGGAGAAGCACCAGACCGCAGCACTGAACGCCTGCTGCCAGAATCATCTGTCAGCGTCAAACTCTGCAAGCACGCCCAATCGCCCTTGACAATGAGTGGAACGTCTGTCCAGTCAGCCAGCACTAGATCTGCTGTCTCATGCATATGCTTGCGAAATGCCCGATTGACGGTCAAGAGTGTTCGTCTTGCATCTGATGACATTGTCTCAAACATGCTGGGCACTATGTGTAGCATGTCTGTTAGTGTGAGCGGCGCTGAAGCTGACTCTTCCTTATGGCTTTCCGTCTGTCTACCTGTTGCTCTGACCATGGCTGCTGCTGGCAGCTCAAACTCTTTCGTAGCTCCTGTGCAAGCACAACGCAATTTGTGACGATGGCACTCAAAGTATTGCAGTGAGCAGTAAGGCAGGACAGCATAGGGTCTGTGTGAGCCAAGTGCGCAGCCACTGAAAGTCGCTACCTTGGTTTGAGCTGTACGCTAAGGACACTTGCTGGCATTGGTTGCAACAGACGAGCAGCGCCTGCAAAGCGTGACTGAGTGCTCCTGCAAAGAAGTAAGTCATTTTTGCAAGGCGCCAGTCCGATCAGCCTCTCGCAGCACGAGTTGCACCTCAGCACAGATGACTGATGAGTGACTGCGGTGCAGTATACTTTGTACATCTTCTGCACACAAGAACTACCTGACAGGCGAGAATAGCGGTGAAAGCTTGCGTGAAGGTGATCTCCGTGCAAGGAGGGGGGAACAAGGGTTGTGACAGGCTCGAACGGACAACCTTCTTGATGAAGATCCAGGCAGACTAAATTTACGCAGCAGTCGGAATGATGATCACAATGGAGTTGAGCGACGCTTGTCACGGAAAACAAGCATTCTAGCCTGATCCATTTTCTTATGTAGAGTTTCAAACTCGCCAGATCTGGTTTCGGAGCGTCACCTATTATAATTATATAATGACAATCAACTAGGGCAACACATGATGTGCCAACATGGCATGCAATGCTCAGCTAGTCTGATTACACATTGCATTACAGTGTGCCACCTGCTGTGCACAGAAGCAGAACATTTCGCTGGACTAGCCAGCTGCAGCCTCTTTATACTTGTTACCCATGTCACATGTGTACACGCTAGAACACCATTGCCAGGTCATATGCATGCATGTGCGTCCAGTAGACAACAATGCAGCCTGCCTATCATGTCGCTGCAGGTAGATTGTGGTTCCATACAGTTCCAACTTTATGCTGAACAGACAGATTTCTACCTGGTTGCAACTCATAGTATAGTATTGGGGTTACCAATACTACGGTAGCAATTCCGAGACAAGCTGCTGATCACCAAACTGCACCTTGAGCATTACAATCTCCCAGCACGTGAATGTTGTTTTGGCAAAATAAGTTTGCAAACCGCTCAGCTGTTAGTTGAAGATGTAGTAGGTCAGGAAGCGACAGGTGGGTCTACAAGGTCGCAAGTGGCCACTGCAGGGGCCCAAGTCTGCCTCAGACTTCTGTACACAGCCAACAATTCTTGCAGCGCTTGCTGTAGCCAAGACAGTCCTGCATTGCAACCTGAAGCCTGCTGGATCACTATGTGCACAGAGAGTGTTCAAGTGTTGCCGCTGCTTTCATGACAGGACATCTGCGTGCTTCACCTGGATAAAGGACAAAAGGGGATTATCAAACACGGTGTCAATGTCTCAGCTGACAGCACTGTAACTGCGCAGTTGTTGCACAAGTACATGCGTCAACTGCATGTCAAAGCCACAATGATAAGTTGTTTCCCAGGGCAGAAGGTAAGAATGCATTGGCTGTGAAGATGCAATCATGTCTTTCCAAATGGTGCTGTGCAATTGTCTTGAACCTGTTTCAGGCAAGAAAGAGGCCGAAGGTTGTGTTATGATGCTCCCAAAAAGTCTGCACATTTGCGCAGGATCAAGTGCTGGCTCATAGCATGTACATATTCCTGTGCAGCGCATTGGCACCATGTGTCGAAAGCAGTTCTCATCGGATCACTCAATGAAAGCCTGACTAAAGCAATATAGTATGTGATAGAGATAGCGCCCATGATCCCCCTTTCTGTAGTAATCCCTAGTGGGGGAGGGGGGAAGGCAGCAATGAGCAAAACAGCCTTTCCATCAATGGGATGGAAAATGAGCTGAGCCGCAGGCAAACTCATCAGTCACAGACCTCCTCTTTCAGCAGACTGCTGATCTGAAATGTGACCACAACGAGCGCAGCAAGTGCAAGTTGAGCAGCTGCAGCAGCATATACTTCATCACATTGAGCTGTGCAGTCTGCCAACAGGAGCATCACTGCACTGTTACGGATGATCAGCAAACAAGCCCTTTTCATCTCTCATCAGAGCTCAGCAACTCGGCCCATTCCATCGTTGAGATGAGCGATGGTCTCAGCCGCAAACAAACATACAGCCTGTTGGGCCTCATCTTGCAGCAAATCACTGGGTACACCAGGGCTTTGCAACAACGACGAGCGCAGCAAGCGTGATGGGGCAGCAATACATGGCCCTCTACAATACAAAACATGCAAACGCTCCGGAACCATCACTTTCACCTCGGAAAGCGTTGCACGCCACTCTTGCGTGTCATTGCATCGGCCGCGACAGATTCACCTCGAGCAGCTATCTACATAAACATCTTCTGTTGGCTTTGCAGTGTTCGTAAGACAGGGCATGAGCGTTACCGTTCTGGCTGCAAATCGCGTCACCCTGCGTGGATTTCGTCTAGCTGTTTATAAGGGCATCAATCACGTCTGCCACAGTTCGTTGCAGTCAAAGTGCTCGCCTTGTCTGAGATCTCACCAGCGCGTTCACGAGCGGAAGGTGTGGATCACATCTGCAAGCGGCAGGCCCCACATGGCACAAGCCAGTGCTGCGGAGAACATGAGCAAAACGTATCAGCATGAGCTGCAAGCTGCTTGCGCAGCTGTCAGGCTAGCTGCACGGCTTTGCACGGTATGTTGAGAAAATTTGTTTGTCCTGAAACCCTGGAAAAAGGTATCCCATGCCTGGGCTCCAACACTTTGCTTGGGCTGTGCAGAAAGTCCAGCTGCAGCTCAAAGCAGGAGAGAAGCAGGACAAGAGTGATGACTCGCCAGTGACAATAGCAGACTATGGTAAGGACACTTTATGACTGCCTGGTAGCTGTGTGTTTTGGCTGCATGTATCTGCATTGTTCTTAGGCAAATTATTCTCTCCTACATGGCCTGATGCAGAAATGCCAGCACACAGGCTTAGGATATGTCATGACAATTAGCATGAAAAGGTTGTGCATTTGCAGGTAGTCAGGCACTGGTGGCATATAGCTTACAGAGCTCACTACCTAGCATGCAGTTTTCCATGGTGGCTGAAGAAGACTCTGCTGACCTCAGGTCATTGCACACTTACTGCTCTTTGGTAGTGAAAAAACGTTTGACACACCCCAGTGCAGTAGGCGTGGAGTATGCAGCTTGATCACGCAGCAGTAGCCTGTATTGCATCATGCTGGTCTGTCATTTGCTGGTCACAGTTGGTTTCACATTCACTGCAATCCAACTGGCATCTCCCCTGCTGTGTTATCATTGCTTGCTTTTCATTAACATGACATGGAGAGTACATCCAGCAGCTCTGCATGCGGCAATTTGTGGATCAGACTGGCCTCTGCAAATCCTTGATGCATTCATCAGCACAGATCTGCTAAGGTCAGCAGCGGTGTGGTTTTCCCTCTTGGCATCGTCTGCCATTGCTAGGATTCACAAAACAACCCGCAGCTGCTGCCCCACACACTCCTGATTGTTTGTGCCCTGATAGCAAAAGCTGTCAAATGTGGCAGGTCCCAGGACAGTCAAGCCATGGCAGATCGCATAACAGATGAGGTGAACAGCATCTTGTGTCAGGAAGATGGTGCACCGCAGCTGAGCAAGCAGGCGGTCTTGGACCTCATTGACCAAGGAGCTTCTCAAGGAGGACCTCAGGCAGGTTGCAACAAATGCTTCAACTTGAACTGCTTTGGCTTTTGTCCATTTCCTGCATTGTAAGACACAATACCTGTCATGCTTATCTGCCACGCTAATCTGCCAGCAGACCTGCAGGGAAAGCACCGGATGCTGGACCACATTGAAGGCGCATTGTGATGCTGCACCTTTGTGTGCCATTGCTCACGTTTCATGGCAGCAGCTGCAGAATCAGCATTTGCAGGCTAACCGATGATGTTATGGGGATTGCAGGGAAGGCACTGGGTGCTGGACCCCATTGATGGCACCAGGGGCTTTGTGGGGCTTCGCCAGTACGCCATCTGCCTTGGCTTGCTAGACCAGGGACAGGTAACCCACATCTTACACCACCCCTGCACCCACTTTGCATGCGTCAGAATGGTCCGAAACATGAGAACAAGACTATACATGCGTCACATTGATGCAAGACCTAAGAACAACACTGTACATGCGCCCCACTGGTGCTCGAACAGATGACAAAACCACTCTTTTCTGATCTGCAGCCATGAAAGGCGTCAGAGAGCAGAAGCAAAAAATTTGCTGAAACGTCAGCCTTGCTCAGGTTGTGTGTGTTGCAAGTGTCACTGAAAAGAACGCTGATCGCGATGTGGCACTTGAATGACAGGCATACCCGGGCTACTCAGCTTATGCAGCCTTCCTGGTATCAAGAAACTGGGCAGTCACACATTCCTAGCCTGCAGCCTGAGTCATGCTGGTGCATGCATACACTAGCAAGACTTGTTGTCTTGCACAAAAAGGGAGCGATGCCAATGCAGGTGGTGTTAGGAGTTCTCGGGTGTCCCAATCTGCCGCAGCAGCCCATTCAAGAGGAGGATGGGGCAGCCGGAGTGGCTGAGAGGGTGGGTACAGAAGGCATCGGCTGCCTTTTCACTGCCATCAAAGGGCAAGGAGCTTTTGTGGGACCGCTCAACGGTAAAAGCGCTAAGTACCAGGGCCACACTGATGTCAATAGGTCAATGGTAACAGCTGCCACTCTGTGTTGCGCATGCAGTAGCTCTGCCTCCTTGTGTCAAACGGTATGCAACACGTCAAAGCTCACAAAAGGCAACAGGGGGACTCTGTGTTGGGCATGCAGTATTGCTGCCTCATTCTTATGTAGCATGGTATGCAACACTTCAAAGCTCACGAAAGGCAAGGGGCGGGGGGTAGTATATTGGCACAGCAAAGGGCCTTTATGAAACCTGTCAAAGAGTAAATCCTGCTGGCTATTATGAAGTGAATACCATGAGCTTGCAGCCTCAAGTTTTCTTGATGCCCAGCACACTGCGTGTTCACAAACACTTTACAGCTAGTGCATGGAACAGCATTTGCATGTCCAGTCATACAGTTCAATGAGACCTTCAGGTTTTGACCTTCTGCAATGGTGCCCATCCACATGTCCTGTTGGCTAAGCTGGCATTACAGAACAGGTCAGACTAGCTTCTGTGCTAAGGGCCTCGTCAGATCAGGTAGCGTCTATCCATCAGAATCTGCAGCGTGTACGCACTTCAGCCCTGAGTTGCTAATTTTCATGCCTACTGACACAATGCGCTGCTCAGGGAGGTTTGCCACTCACTAGGCAAGGCAGAAGACTGTGCCGACCCATTACTATTAGGCAAGCCAGAACGCTGCTCACATGCCTCGCTACTAGGCAAGCCAGACCATTGCTGAGATGTCTCACTACTAGGCAAGCCAGAACACTGCTCACATGTCTCACCAATAAGCAAGCTAAAACACTACTCTGACGTCTCGCTACTAGGCAAGGTAGAACTTTGCTCACATGTCTCGCTACTCTGCAAAGATTTGAGTGTCCCTGTTGGTTTGCACAGGAGGACCACCATCCAGCAGGCTGCAGCTAAAAGACAGGTCAGACTTCTCACAAGCACGCTTCATGGAGTCCTATGAGAGCAAGCATTCTGACCAGAGCTTCACCTCCAAGCTTGCCAAGGAGCTAGGAGTCACTGCACCTCCTTTGCGGCTGGACAGCCAAGCCAAGTATGGTATGTCTCTTCGCAGCGTGCAACTGCCATGCTGTGCATGCTGTGCTGTGCGTGCTGTGCTGGGCGTGCTATGCTGTCTGCATTGCCTTTGCGCTTAGACAGCCGAAGGCAGTGCAAAAGCCATCCTGTCCTGTGCATGATGTGCTGTCTGCGTTACCTTTGTGTTCAGACAGGTGACAGCAGTTCAAGCGCCATGCTGTGCTGTGCATGCTGTGCCATCTGCGTCGCCTTTGCATCAAGATAGCCAGAGGTAATGCTGACCACATGCTATGCAGCAAAACAGCATGCATTGGTCAGCTGCATATGCTTGTCTGCACCTTGTGAGCACTTGCTTTTTCCACCTTGTTCTATGGCCCCTTTGCTTGGCATGGATAGGCAAGCCAAATATGACATCTCCTTTGCGTTAATCATCTGCAAATCATCTGCAAATGAATGCACCGAGCAAAAAACGCATTGTGTACATGAAGCTGTTAGCCCTTTGAAAGCCCAGCCCAGCACAGCACAGCATGCGCCATTGCAACATGCAGTAATGATGTGGCATGTCTACATATTGAGAATGGCTGCAATGCGTCCTAGGCCCTAAACCCTCAAGTTCATATTGCTTTTTTGGCGCATTGACATTGGCGTTATCACCCTGCTTCTCACTTGATTTCTTTAGGCTGTGACAGTTTGTGGTATGAAGCAAGACTCATCATGCACCCTGGCATTGCTGCAGGTGCGCTGGCAAGAGGTGATGCAGCAATCCTGTTGCGCTTCCCTCACAAGGGGTACCGCGAGAAGATCTGGGACCATGCTGCTGGTGTAGTCATTGTCCAGGAAGCTGGTGCTGTCATCACAGATGCTTCAGGTGATCTTACTCATGATGACTCACGCTGACCGTTGACATGTAGCTTGTTACCATGGGACTGGCACAGGGACTTAGCAATTACACTGCACTGTCAGAAGTAGTGGTAGTTGCTCTGGTAGTTGATCTGGTGGTTGCTCTGGTAGTGGCTCTGTGCAAGCGGCGGTCTGTGTGTATCTGGTGTGTGAATGCCGTGCCAATATGAAGCCTGCTAAGGTGCTGCAACATGCCTCAAATTGCGACTGTGGGGGCACACTGCCTGGTGTGCAGAATTGGAAGTCTGTGTCAAGGCCATCGCAGTCAAGCATTTGTTTGCATGCTTGCCAGCATGAAAGGCGTCCAGTGCCGCTGTCTATGTTGCCAGCAGAAGGCTTGCCCTCAAGTGCCTGGTGCTGCAATGATTGTACCTGTTGGTGTTGCGTGCAAGTGGTGTATGAACATACAGGATGTCAGGCAGCTTGCAATTCTTGTTGCAAGAAAGGGACTGGCTGTGTCATCACACATGTTTCTGCGCCAACTGAAGATGAGCTGCTCATGCAGCATGCCAATGTTGTCTGTGAATGGGCCTTGTTGTGTTGAATATATGTGATGATGTATTCTGTAGGCGCTCCGCTGGAGCTGGGGCGAAGTAGATGGCTCGACATAGACAGGGGTATTGTCACCGCAACACCCAAAGTTCATGCTGCCATCTTGAAGGCTATCAGCAAGTAACAGCCAGGAATAAAACTGGCGGTTCCAGTGGCCTTCCTCACTCGCTCCTAGAAGGGTTAGGCCTAGGCTGAAGCGTGCTGGTATAAATATACTGCTTGTGTCTCACAGAGTCTGACCCAGTCATCAATGTGAGGCTCAAAACATGACATTAATAACAGCTGCATGGAAAGGCTGACGTGATCACTTGCCGCCTATATATCCATTGTAGTCCCGCAGCCAGCGTTTGCTTTCCAGTGTCTGGCATTAAGCCTTAGACAAGCTGCATGGCAAGTTATCCTAGAACCCTTGCTGCAGGAGCAATGGCTCGCAACCAACAACCTGATCATTTTGGCGGAGAACTGTATCGAGATGAATAGGCAGTCTGACCAGTGTTTCAATACAAGGCTAGAAGCCTGAAAGCGCATCAAACTTCATGTAGCTTTTGCAGTGCTGAGTGGCTGAAGTATATGTATACAATCGTTTTGCGTTGTGGCCAACACATCTGTTGATTGTGTTGTTGACAAGAGCTGGGCATGCTGAATGCCATCACATCTTGCTGGCCTGAGACATAGCCTGATCGCCACTGACAAGGATGCAATAGTCATGCACTACCGTCATATTATGTTCCTTCCCAAAGCTCACTGCCTCTGCAGACTCACTTCCTGGTTGCATCCAGATGCGTGTAATTCCTGCTGAGTATGCTTCCTGGACAATGTTTGTGGTGACAGCAGGAGGAGTAATTATGCTGACAGCACAAGCATCTGCAGTTTCTGATGTGACCATATCCGACAGGCGTGTTGCTGCATCAACGCCTTCTATGCTGCCACCCTTGGGGTTGATCGGTGTTACAGTCATCTTACGATCTTGATACCATCTCTGCACAACAGCTTGTTGTGTGTACGCAACTGATTGCACTTGAGGGTAAATTGGTAACGAAGTTACGTGGATCGCGCACCAGAACTTTGTTGCCGTATTTTTTACGATCAGCACTTGCTCCCACTACAGCGAATCTCGTGGCACCAGTGAAAAAATGCTGCGCCGACAATGCAGCTGCTTGTGCTGAAGACATGTTGCTAAGTAGCAAAGCCGCTCAACGTGACGACTGATGCACTCAAAGTCGTGAGTTGTGCTGTTGACTGTAATACTCTGTTGGCATAAGCTGCTTGCTCACAGAAGCAGTTTGAAGCAAGAGGGCTTCTTGCTGTGTCAAGTTCGATTTTTTTGCACAATTGCTGTCTTTAGGTTGACCAGCGGGACTGCCTGCATTGCAGTGGCTAAAGGAATTGCAGTAAACGCAAGATTGCCTGACAGGTCTGGTCAGCCACTCAATCATTGGTTGCACATCCAGATTGAGATCAGTCAAGTGACCCAATGGCAGTTTGTGTGGACATCAGAAAAAGTCAAAACCGCCCTAGCATCATGTTGCCAGCATACCTCAAACACTTTTCATGCTTACTTTGTCACACAGCATACTGTGGCAAGATATGCCATTGCACATCAAAGGCACAGCTACAACTGCAAGAGCTTAGGGCACACTTGCATACTACCCTGGGCAAAAGTGCACATTACATGTCAATGAGCAATATCGACAGCCTATTTAAGATTTAGATTGGGGCATCTACCCAGGGAATGCAGGGTCAGCGTCTGTATGGCCAGCAACAATCTGTAGCAGATCAGCATGTCAACTGTGCCAGGTATAGTACGGCAATGACCAGTGAATGTCTGTAGCCTGATCACATCTGCAGATGCTTTTGTGGAAAAACAAGCAATGTTTGCACGCGTCAGTCTGCATGTTGGCTGAAGACCCATGTCCCATTTCCATTGGCCGTCTTGCTTGTTCTGTCATATGTCACAGTCAGCTTGTCAATTGTGCCTTGCCCACTGAACCTGAACCTTCGGCCCGCTTTTGACTGCAGCAAATGGCACAATCAAAGAGTAGACATGGTGCAGGAAGCACAGTGCAGCAACATGCGATTTGAAATTTGTTGCATTGATGCATGCCCTTCTGATTACTGCTTGCATGACCAGGAGCAATAGCAGCAGCAGACAACAATGACATGCCCAGACGTGCTGCCATGCGTTCATAGTTGGCATCATTTATATCAGCAACCTCAGCTGCAGTATCTTGAGCAAATGGTGGCCAGGGACTCTTTCTGCAGCAGAATTTCAGGCATCTACGCAGGCATTGTCACAATGTCAGCCAGTCAGATGCTCACCTTCCCAAATACTCTCAACATTTCATCTCTGTCCAGGTTTACTACTACCAACTCACCAGGCTCAGGCATTTCACCTGGCTCTTGCTTGTCAGCAGCGTGCAACCTTGGGCAGCCATCAAACACCTTGTTGAACACCCCAGGCTCCACGCAGATTGTGAACTTCACTTCCAGAATGCCTCCCCATTGAATGCCTGCAACATTCCATGTCCTGCGCTTGAAAGCTGCAGGCGAGGCAGAAATGATGAACTGCAAGTAACAGCAGCAGCACTGTTGTGTGACAAGCAGTGTGTCCAAGTACAGGTGCTTACAGCTCTTCATCTGATCGCTTGCAGCCTTCAGGAAGGATGACGCCTGGTTCTTTGCTACCTTGCGCTGTGGAGTCTGTAACTCATCCTCAGGAGCTGCTCTCTTCCTGCATGCATTTGGCAATTTTAATACAAACACTGCATGCAGGCATGAGCTTTACCAAGGGTGGTGCTCATATGTTAGACCTACCTGCCATTTGTTTGCGTCTGCGCACCATTGTCTGCGGCACAGCTAGTAACAAGTCGTTGTGCCAAGGTCTCTTCTAGATTCTTGACTTTCTTTTTCAGGTATGTGATGATGACATCTTTTGCTGCGCGTCACACAGAGCTGTATAAGCTGAGACGCATGAGCAGGCCCAAGGTATAGCAAAGAAAGAGTTCAAGATGCTGACCTGACAGCTCCTCAGACTGCGCTTGACAAATGCGGGTCAAATCCGCTATGCTTTGACTGTCGCATGCAGGTTTGGAAATTGTCGTCGCAGATTGCGATAGAAAATCCTCCTCGATCCAGACAGGAATTGCCATGCTGAGGGTATCACAGACTTAGCTGTCTAGCAGGAGAACAGAACGTCTTGCCAGGCAATCCAATCACAGCTCTGTCGATCAGACGCTTGACAACCGTGGACGCTACGCTACATTGCAACACTCACTCCTGGGTTTGAAACATGCATGCAGTTTGACTTTCAGTTTGATCACGCTTGTTTGACCTCCTGCACGTGGTGGGTTGACTCATTGCATGAGTACAGTCAAAACTCGCACACAAGTTGTGTGACACAACTGATCACGATCTTGACAACATCAGCAATTTTGCGACATGTCTGTACAACAATCCTCCTTTGCGGCAACATCCATTAGAGGAGAATCAAATATAAATACAATGTCTTTATGGGTCTCTATGAGTACAATGGCTCGAATGGTCACAATAGCCAAAACAATGCACAGGTCCCTCAATGAATCTGCAATAGCAGGCATGTTCATCGAGGATTCAATATTTGAACTGTGGGAACACGCACTGGAGGCTAACTCCATGTATAAGATCGCTACGCTACATATGCCATGTACAGAAGACTCTGTATCAATAGCAGGCTGCAAGAACGCCAATCTGAGCCATTGCAATCAGCATAAATCAGTCTTCGTCCATCAAAATTACAGGAGGCAGATCTCGAGGATCTTCAACTACATTCTTTCCTACTCGTGACTGTACCTCCATTGCAGCCACTCCGGATTCTTTTTCACCTCTTGACCTGAAACAGAACAGGATCCTGAGCGAAATTTTTGTGGAAAGCAAGCGCATGCTGCCTGACGGCTTCTCAAATGCTTGTCCTGACCTCAGAATGATCAGAACAGCAATACAACTCTGCGCCTCTCTTGCTGAGATGCATACAACTGCTGACTGACAGAGTGTGAACTGCAAGATCAAACACGTCACAAACTACGGCATAATTTGGGCAAAGCTGCATCATGAAACTTATGGACTTGCGAGGCTCCACAACCGGGTGTGAGCTCTCCGTGACATCATCAGGCAGTAGATGTATGCAACTACAACGCCTTGCCAGCATATAAACAAGACAGACGAGAACCACTTGACTGTGAGCAGCAATACAGAAGTTAACGACAAGAGAGCAACCATCAAAGCAAGATGCACAGTTACACAGATCCAGCTGAGGCAATCGTGTACCTTGAGGCATCAAGCTCGCGAGTGATCTCAGGAGACACTTGATAGTGGTACTGCACTTTGATCAGCTTCCTCAGTGCTTCTTTGTCCTCCTTGCGAATCTCATGCTTATACCTACATGGGCATCATGCAAACATCAGACATGAGATCCTAACATGCTAAGCCATGCACTTGCACCATTGCATAGTAAATGATGCTCCAAGTGTCCATCATGCTGTAAGTCATCCAAAAAGAGCATCCCAGCAGAGCATCTGAAGCGCACAGCTCAACTAAGAGGACTTACAAACATGTCCCCAGCATGAGGTCCATTACCAAACAATGCCAGGCCTGCATACCTCACCTCTGCACAAAGCATAGCAAGGACTGGTGCCACACAACAGGCAGCATGCGCTCTTCCCGCTGAAACTGCACGAAGTGGTCCACCAGGCCATCAATCTGCAAACATCGTATTCAAGTCTGTGACATGCTTGCATCTTCATGCAGCAACATGAGGAACCAGAAAGGGCACATTGTCTGCTCTGCAGCCACCTTCCACGGACCGTCACACTGCAAAGCTTCTGCACCGCGCTATTAGACAACAGACCTGATGACGGTGATCAGGGATGAGTTGTCATAAGTGTAGAGGCAGAGGCAAAGGGCAGCACAGGTCGCAGGCAAGGGCTGGAGCAGGGCAGGGCAGGGCTGGAGCAGGGCAGGGCAGGG